>ENA-OSET01004268-OSET01004268.1-sediment-metagenome-genome-assembly--contig:-NODE-4268-length-12732-cov-2.206480_pt1 | contig 12732 bp, 11 predicted proteins | sample MGYA00237882_ERZ534229 | MGnify/ENA primary metagenome ERZ534229 (study PRJEB26408, sample SAMN06266212) | sediment metagenome | isolation source: Hudson Canyon methane seep mesocosm | place...
TATCGTAAATAAAAAAATTGTAGGGAACATTATCATACAAAGATTTTAAATGATCTTTTGTTATTTGAAGTGATTTAAATACTCCCTCTTTAATTGGAATAGAAGGCACTACAATAATATGCTTAGAAAAACCGTATTTTCTATAAAGCTCCATAATAGAACTCAAATACACGTAGGTTTTACCTGTACCTGTTTCCATTTCTACAGTAAAATCTAAATGATTACGATCTACTTCTTTTGTAGAAGTTCCATCATAATAACCTCGAATTCTATCAAGTTTATCAATAAGTACAAATGTGTCAGAATGAAAAAATCCTCCAGCAGCAGTATCACTGGTCATTGCTGTGAGGAAATAACCAAATCGAGCTTGATCATATAAATCTTCCTTATCTCCGGTTAAAAATTTCCACTGTGCGGTATCTGCGTCAATCCTCTCTGCATACCAGGCTAGACGTTCTGGAGTATCTCTTTCTGGATCAACAGAGTGACTTAGTATCATAACCTCTTCTGTGCTAACTCCATTTTTCTTTAAAATAACTTGAGTCCGTGCAAGTTGAGCACTTAATAATGGACAAATAGTAGGGCAAGACGTAAAGAAGTAATCGACGATTCTGATAGTCCCTGCGACATCTCTGTGACTTACCTTCTTGTTGTCTAAGCTAGTAAATTCAAACAAAGGAATAGTATGTCCCTCTGGCCCTAAAACAGGCAGTGGTGTAGGAGGGTTTTTTTTAAATTCTTCTTGCTTCTTCCTGCGAGCATATTCAGCCAAATCCATCTCCTTTTTCAGTAATGCAATATCTTCAGTTGCATCTCTCAGGGCATCTTCTGATGCGGCATGATAGACTCCCCTTAGGTATCCTTTTGCATCGACTAGCCACAGAGTTGCAATGTTATTGGGGTCTAGAGAGTCACGCTCAATCATAAATTCATCTCGGATGATTCTGTCAATATCTTGTTTTTTCCCAGTTAAGAATTGCCATTTCCCCTCTTTGCCGTTGTAACGTGTATTTAGGGCTACATATTTTGATAACACTTCAGGTGAGTCGTGTTCTGGACTCAGGGAGAAGCAGACTATTGAGACTCCCTCTGTATCTCTATACCTAAAATTAGGCCAAAGAAGTTGTCTAGTCATTACCCCAACATGAGGAGCATCAGTTCCAAAAAATGCCGCTATCCAAACCTGTCCCTTAAGGTCTTCTGAGCCAAAGGGTTCTGAATTTTGATTAATTAATTGAAAATCATTCACACGATGTACACCAGGAACAATAGAATCAACTGTCCCAGTATCTGTAAAATAAGGAAGAGTGTTGAACTTATGGTCTCCCATGATGCCCAGCACAACAATACCCGTTATAGGCAAAGCCATCAAAAGAAAGATTAATGCAATCTTCGTCCTCATGGCATACAAAAGGCGGGGTACGCCTTAGTGGAAACTATTGTACATAGACAGATGCCCATATCCTTCAGTAAAGGCTATATATACTAGATAAACTATAAAAATGAGATAAGGAATCAATATGGTCTTTTTCATAACACTTCTTTCATCGCCAAGATGCATGAAAGACATAACTATGTATCCTGCTTTGACAAGAGTTAGTGTTACAAAAGTCCACTTAATAATTTCCCAAGAAAATGTTTCAGCACGTTTGAATATGATTCCCATAGCAACCTCAACAGCTGTTATTACAGTTAAAAGAACTGTAACAAAGAGAATTTTTTTACGAATCTTCACTCCTTCTTCTTCGCTGTGATGAGCGTTTAAAGAGTAACTATCGTTTACAATAAGATCGTCTCGTTCCATAATAGAGTGCTATCAGATAAGGTAGTAAAAAGTGAAAACGAAAACCCAAACAAGATCGACAAAGTGCCAGTAAAGACCCACTTTCTCAACCATTTCGTAATGCTTGCGTCGTTCGAAAACTCCACGATATGCCATAATAAAAATAATAAAGTTTATTACAACACCAGAAAAAACGTGGAATCCGTGGAAACCTGTGATGAAGAAGAAGAAGTTTGCATAACTCTGTTGAGTAGCATATTCATTCTCATGCATATTTGCTCCGAAAGTAAATGATTCCGACCTAGCCTCCCAAAGCTTATATATATCGTCTCCGCTTATGACTTGTTCATCTTGAATATACTTGTGAATAGTTAGTTGATGCAGTTCAGCTTCGTGTGTGTGTTCTCCAAACTGAGTTAATGTGACGTGACCGTGATGTTCATGAAGTTCTACAGACGCATCGCCATTACTATAAGGTTCAGCGAGTTCTCCAAAGTGGTGATCCATAAAGATGGGCTCACCTACGGGAAGAATGTACTCCTCCCCATTATCTGCTGTAATAGAAACTTCAGTCGCTAAAAGGAATGACCCCCCACCGCCATGAATAAAGTGTGACCACTCCCACGCCTGAGATCCAAGGAAAAATAATCCGCCAATAATAGTTGCGAACATCCAGCGTACAACCCCACGTTTATCGTTTCTATGACCTGCTTCTACAGCAAGTACCATAGTAACTGATGAAACAATAAGGATGAATGTCATCAAAGCGACATAGATTAATGGGTATTGACCTTCAAGTCCTGGAAGTGCTCTGAATACTTGCTCTCCGATAGGCCAAGGGTCCTCACTAGCTGCACGAGAAAACCCGTATGCAGTTAATAACCCACTAAATGTTAAGGCGTCAGATACTAAGAAGAACCACATATACATCTTTCCATAGGAGATACCGTAAGGTGATCGTCCTCCTCCCCATAGTTCTTCTGAAGAAACGTTATCGTTTGAATGTCCTGACATGCTGCAAATGGATTGCGATTTTGTTGCGCAAATTTAATGAATAGAACTCTAATCATTGCGCAAGTTTTCTATTAGAAGATAGAAGCGGCTTATCAAGAATGATTCTACCTTAAAATAGCACCGTTTTTCGAGTAAATTATTAGATGAATAATACAAAAAATAACACCAACCATAGCCCTCCCAAGAAATGCCAGAAAATACTTAAAACTTGAAGTCTCACTGTATCTTCAGGGTTGATAATCCCCTTTGAAATACGTGCTAAATTCACACAGATATATATTATTCCAAAGGCTAGGTGAAGCAGGTGAATAAGTATCAATGCCCATATATAAGATGCACTTGAATTTGTGAGATGAATCACATCAGAAGTGATAGGGCGCACCATTAAAGGGTCGTTAGGGGCGTAAAGATCTCTTGTTTCAGAGTTGAAAAGGAGAGGGGTACCGTTAACTTGTACATCGAAATCGTCTCCATAAACGGCATCTCCTTCCATAAGCACATATATCCTGTTCCAGGAATAAGAAACCAGTCCTTCTTCATTAGTTTCAGTATCCCATCCGCTACCGATTTGGGCCAAAGAATTCCAACCTGAATATTGAGACAAAGTGAAACCAATTCCGAGAGTAAGGGTTGCAATCAGAAGCAACTTAGATCGATTCGAATCACCTCCCTTCATAGCTTTTAACGAAGCAAAAAGAGTAACTGAAGAAGCAATAATTAGAGCATTGCTTATCCACAAAGCTGTAGGTGGAGTTAGGTGTACCCAATATTGACCTATACTGCTAACGAGATAAGCACTGATTAAACCTCCAAACATCATCGTCACTGAGAAAGTAATGAAAGACATTAGCATAACCTTTGAACTATCTCTGACTTTTTTGTCTGTATATGGGTCGAAAGTATGTGTAGAATTATTTTCCATAAGAAAAGTGATTTAACTAAATCGAGGTTTTATCTAGCACGTATATTATTTGTACTAAAGGCAGGTATGCAAAACTAGCAAACATTAATTTTCGGGCATCGGATTTGTCTAGTGATATAGATAATTTCCAGGCAAACCATGAAAATCCCAAACCAGCAATGAGGGCCACCACTAAAGCTAAATTTCCCACCATTGGAGCTCCGTTTGGTAATGCCCATGGAAGTAAACTAGCAGGTATGCAGAAAAGGGTGTATAGTAATATTAATGATGCAGACCTACCTGTAAGGCCTGAATTGAACGGTAACATTTTGTATCCCACTTTGGCATAATCATCATGAGCTAGCCATGCAATAGCCCAAAAATGAGGGAACTGCCACATAAATTGTACTGCGAATAATGTTCCGGGTTCTACGCCAAACTCTCCCGTAGCTGCAACATAACCTATCATAGGCGGTAAAGCACCGGGAATTGCCCCAACGAAAACACAAAGCGATGATCTAGACTTGAGAGGAGTATAGATAAAAGCATAAATAACCAAGGCTATGACACCTAATATGGCTGCCAAATAACTCAATATCCAAAGGCAGTATATTCCAATTATGCCAGCACCAATACTTAATATCAGAGCTTGAATTAATGTCATCCTCCCTGTGGGTAATGGGCGGTTTTTTGTTCTGCTCATTATAGAGTCATTGTGCCGCTCTATGATTTGGTTAAGACCATTTGATGCTCCAGTTAATAAATAGCCACCTGTAGTGAGTAATAATAATGATTCAATATCGATTGTGTTAACCCCCATAAACCATCCTAGGACGGCTGAAAGAACCACAAAAAACCCGAGGCGCACTTTGAAGAGAGTGCCTATATCTTTAAGAAATGATGGTATATTTTCTTGAGTCATTATGGAGCAAACTAGAGAGCGCAAAAGTACGTCAGGAATTACCAGTCTCGCCCCTCTAAAACTCGAGTGCTTCTTATGCCAAACTGTAATCGAAAAGCATTCCATGGTCCAGTAATAGCTCCATCTCCTACTTCATCAATAGAGTGAGTTTCAACTCTCATAGATCCCCTCGCAAAAATTTCTATACCGGCAATATTAAATTTCTCTCCTGTTGGTCGGGCAATGTCAATAGAAATTCTTTGAAAATTAGACCCAACGCCTTGCATGAATAGTTGGTCGTAATCACTTTCCCGATCTAAATAACTTCTAAAGACATCAGAGCCCGAAGAGAGGCCCGTAGATGAATCTAGACCACGAAAAACCCTTTCTACTGAAAGTCTCACTACATATTCATCTTTCACCAACCATTTAAGTCTTAATATAATATCGGCAAAATTAGATCCCAGTGGAGGTCCTAATGGTTTGCGAGCATGTGTCCAAGCCGCGACCTCAGATGCGTGAGAATATGTAAAGGGTCTCACAAGAGAACCTTCAATAAGACAGCCCCATTTTCCATTCTCCGAGTTGAGAGTTCCACCAGCTAACACCCCCCATTTATTTCCCCACCAACTAGTTCCTTCTACAAGTTTTGATGTTAGTAGCTCATCAAATAAAATCTGACCATAGACGGTTTTTTGGTGTGGGCTGCGACGCCCATATCCACGCCAAATCAATTGAGCTCCTATTAGTGCATTATCGGATGATCCAAGTGCATATTCTGATGGACGGAATGCTACTACAGGGATTAAATATGATGGTTCGATGCGGTGGTTTACTCCAACATCATTACTTAGCCATTTAACAGCCCCAAAAAGAGATCCCGTAAAACCTCCTCCTAATCCTACATCAACCATATGAGCCGCCACCCAACCTATCTCATTCGAGTCCACAAGCTCCATGGGATGTAAAGTTCTTAGAAGTATATGCGTGTAGTGTACTGCTCCGGCATCGACAAAGAGCCGTGCATATGTAGCTGGAGCCATGGACCTATCTAAATACAATGATCTAATTCCGGGCCCCCAATGGTGTGGCCCGTGACCGATTGCAAATTCTATTGAAGGAGAGAGTTTTATCGATGTTCGGAAATTTAACCTATCGACCTGAAGAGCCCTAACGGATCCTGCTCCAGGATTTCCACCAGTTACAATTCCTACCCCATCAAATCTCCCCCACTTTATTCCAGAGTCATATAGATGTTGGGGGACGGGTAACTTCCATCTTTCTGCGGATATTTCGTAATGAAAAAAACTCTTGATATCTCCAAATGTTCTGAGCCCTATGATAGTTGCACTTCCAGCATCATCACCCTGAATAAATCTATATTCTCCATCAACATGAACGCCAGAAAATGGATCAGAATCTCGCATTGCTACACCATTCTTTCCACTACCGTGAACATCACCCACCCAATCTGAAAGCGGTTGATTACTAGGAACCATGGCTTCAATAGAATCAGCAATCTCCCAAGCTCGAATAGCCTCTTTATCTAGGGGAGAGAACCAAGTAGGAGAGAGAGTGGTTTGGGCTGAAAAAGAAAAAGAAACGAGTAAACCCAGAACTATCAAAAAGTAGCAGTTAACTCTAAAAAAAGTCATTTCTTTCCGAATTTAGCTAGGATAAAAGGTAGTGCTCCAGTTAGGATTGCAAATGACATATATGCTAAGAAATGTGTGGTAGGATTAAACCACGAGAAAATAGCATTTATGCTCAAGAATGAGATTATTGAGAAAAAGATAGACCAAGTCCATATAATTACAGATGTCTTTCTATGACCTAAGCCTTTACCAATAAGAAGATGATGAATATGCTTATTGTCCGGAGAAAAAGGAGAAACTCCTCGCAGAATTCGTATGAAGAATACCCTAATGGTATCGACCAAAGGGTAAGCTAGGATACCCATTGCTAGTACAGGTTTTGATACTCCATTAAGAGAGTCTGGAATTACGTCAATAGGCGTACCTATAACTTTTACAGCAAGAACGAAAGTGATTAGCCCCACGATTAATGAACCACTATCACCCATAAATATACGTGCGGGATGGAAATTATAAACCAGAAAACCGAGCAACGCTCCTCCAAGAGATGCAGAAACTGTAGCGGCTCCTGGTTGATTTGTGATATGGAACCAATATGTAAATGCAACCATAGCAATAACACCCCAGCCTCCGGCTAATCCATCTACACCATCAATTAGATTTATTGCATTTACAACAACTACATAGACGAATAAAGAGAAAAGATAACTTGCATATAATGGAATTGTCTCTATTCCGAAAAGTCCATAAAATCCTTCTATTCTTATATCTGCAAGAACAATTATCATAAATCCTATGAGGATATGAATCAATAGTTTTTTCATTGGAGCGATTCCTATGACATCATCTTTAAGGCCCATAAAAAAAATAGGTACAGCAGCTGAGAGAACAACTAGCCAAGGTCTTAGTGTCTTGAAAGGGACATCTAAAATTGTAAGCCAAGACAAAGCTGTGAAAATAGTTGCAGCGAAAATAATTACACCTCCAACGTTTGGTATTGAACGTTGGTGAAGTTTTCTATCGCTACCAGGTTCATCAACAAGTTGCTTTATCCTAGCCACTTTAATAAGGGTAGGCATTCCGAATAGTACGGTAATGAATGATGTTAATATACTGAGAATGAGGAATGTCATTTGTGATGTTAAGTTGGCGTAAGGTAGTGTTTATGGATTAATAATCCCGTGAATAAATCCTATGTATATCACCCATCCAGAGGGGCCTTCAGCTAGATTGTTTGCTGGAATTATGTGTTCAAAAGACACTCTCCCGCTCAAGTCCCAATCTTCGATTAATACCCTGCTAATATTAGCTTTCACCCACTTTAGGTCATAGTTATAGTCGGTACTTTTAAGTGCACCCCATTCGGTAAACAGAATCCATTTAGGGGATAATTCATTTTTATACTTGGCGAAAATAACAGAGGATTCAGTATTTCCTCCAGTAATAATCCCTAATGGTATGCCTGAATTGGACCATGCTGTCTCGCCATTTCGACCGTATAAATCTGCTTGAGTTACGTAGTGATATATGCCTGTCGAAATATTATTTTTGGAGTATTCTCCACCAATCTGCCATGATATTCCTTCTTCAGAAGTTGATGAGGTTGACAATTCACCGCTTATTCTGATATTTTGGAATATAGAAAATCCCGAAATAGAAATGGTATTTATAGGGCTTATCGAACTTGTGTCTTGAGACTGTTCTTTTGCCCTGCCTAGCAACATAGCTACTCCCCAAGATTTAGAAACATATTTCCCTGAAGCAAGAGTGCCATGAATTCTATTGAACAGTGGCTCTGTTGTACTTCCCATAGGACCTCTTTCATCTCCAATCCATTGAAAGGCTCTTAAGTCTAAATTTATATTTGAGCCTTGCCAGCCGATCTTTACTGAAGGATAAGGGACATCATCTCCATTTAATAGCATAGGAGAGTGTGCCCATCCAAAATTCAGTGCTTCATTTGACAATCGAGCATTAAACCCTTTAGATTCATTTTCAGGTCCTTTTTCAGACCACTCAATAAATCCAGTTGCTCTAGCTACATCAACTTTGAGAGGGACATCAGTGTCTGTTAATGAAGAAAGAGTCTTAAACCGCCCCCAACCGGGTAATCTATCAGACTTTCTTGAAAAATCAGTGAGAAATGGACTTAATGTAGCTTGTCGTTCTAAAAGTTCTCCGCCAGCGGTGAAATTACCATCAACAACAGCATCAAATTTTGCTCCTCTAATATTATCGAATCCATTAAAATCATTCCCTGCCAAGAATAAAAATGTAATAGATGGGTCAACTACGATAATAGCTCTTTCAGATTCAAGGGTAATTGCGTGTGTTTTTAAAGAGTATGAAGTTGAGTTTTGGGCTGAAAGGGTAGGGGCAAGAAAAAGAACAAAAATGAAAATCTGAAAGAAATAGAGTCTTTCAGAGACATTAATCAAATTATTTTTCATTTGAAACGTAGTCTGCATATACAGATTCAATCCCCTGACGTAACTCAATAGTTGCTTTCCACCCCATTTTGTTCATACGATCTACATTGAGGAGCTTTCGTGGTGCTCCGTCGGGTTTAGATGTGTCCCAAACAATATTACCCTTAAACCCTATAATATCAGCTATTGTTATTGCGAGTTCTTTAATGCTAAGATCTTTTCCGGTTCCGATGTTGATCCAGCCCTCAGAATTGTGGTGATCCATTAGATGCAAAAGTCCTATTGCGAGATCATTAACGTGTAAAAATTCTCTCTTAGGTGAGCCAGACCCCCAACAAACAACTTCCTTGTCCTCGTTTTTTACAGCTTCATGGAAACGTCTAATAAGTGCGGGTAGAACATGACTATTCTCTATATGATAATTATCGCCTGGTCCATACAGATTTGTAGGCATTGCTGAAATGAAATTGCAACCATGCTGTTTTCTATATGCATCACACATTTTTAGCCCAGCTATTTTGGCAAGCGCATATGCCTCATTTGTGGGCTCAAGAGGTCCTGTGAGTAGGGCTTCTTCAGAGATAGGTTGTGAGGCCAAACGTGGATAAATACAAGAACTTCCCAGAAATAGAAGTTTCTCAACTCCGTGTTTATATGAGACATCAATGACGTTAGTAGCAATTGAGAGATTATCCCAAAAGAAATCTGCAGGATATGTAGAATTTGCAAGTATCCCACCAACTTTTGCCGCTGCCAAGTAAACTATTTCAGGTTTTTCGGATTCAAAAAATTGCTCTACCTCATTTCTATTCCTAAGGTCTAGTTCTTTTGAAGTTCGAGTAATAATATTTGATTCCCCTCTATCCTTCAAAGCCCTTACAATAGCTGCCCCCACCATACCTCTATGCCCAGCTACGAATATGACTTTGCCTGAATTCATATTATTGAAAGATATTAATGTTCTTGGAATTAACTCAACTATTTAAATCAAAAGAGTGACGAAAACCATCTCCTACCCATGTGAATGCAAGCACTAAACTAGCTATTAATGCTCCTGGAAGCACTGCGAGCCATGCTAAATCTGTAGTAAGGAGATGATAGTGCTCTTTTACAATATTACCCCATGATGGAACGGGAATCCTCGCTCCGACACCTAGGAAACTCAATCCCGCTTCGATTAATATCGCTGCCGCAAAGTTTGCTGCCGCAACTACAATAATAGGCCCTAATGCATTTGGCAACATGTGCCTGAACATTATCCTAAAGTCAGATAGCCCTAGCGCCTTAGCAGCTTGGACATATTCTAACTCCCTCAAGGATATAAATTGTCCTCGAACTATTCTAGCCACTTCGACCCACATTGTAAGCCCTATTGCAACAAATACCTGCCAGAATCCTTTTCCGAAAGCTAATGTTATTGCTAGAACCATCAATAAAGTGGGTACAGTCCATACCACCTGCAAAAACCAGCTTACAACTGCATCAACTCTCCCGCCTTTAAAACCTGCCCAAGCACCTAGAAACAATCCGATAATTAAACTTATAGCTACTGCTACTCCAGCAACAGAGAGGGAAATTGCACTTCCCGCCATCAAGCGACTTAAAAAATCTCTTCCATACCTATCGCTTCCGAGATGGTATGTAAATGACTTTCCATCAATTTCAACTTCAGTTCCGGGTTTAACCAGGCTGTATTCCAAATGTTGATCGTTTGCATTCGGGGATTGATCCGGCCTTAAAATCGGACCAGCAATGGCGATAATTATCCATAAAGCAATCCAAAACCCGCCTATTGAAGCGAGTTTATAAGATTTAAAAGTTCCCCAAATATTCACGCTTCGAAGTTCGTTAATAATCATTTCCATTTGGGCGTACTAATAAGACCAAATATGAACACTACAGGAACTTGAATGGGATATATGATTGATAGAATTAACCAATCTATTACTCCTGTCTTTATTCTATACCATTTCGTTACTCGTCTTGTAAAGACAATATCTATTAATGAACGACCAAACCAAATTACCAATAACTCTGTTAGTGATGATAATCCAGCAATGAAGAGAGTTAGGATGAATATTTGAGTAGTAGCTAGAAAAGCAACCCAAATAGATGTTTGTAGAGCATAATTATGAGAGTAATATTTAGCCTTTGATCCCCACCTAACTCTTTGTCTCAACCAATTAATAACTCCTCCTGCTTTTTGAGTGTCTACGCAACTGTTGATATCGTGTGACCAATAAACGGTATTTCCAGCTCCAATTAGTGCATGTACAGCAAAAACATCGTCACCAGATTCGATTTCAGGATGCATTTTTTCTTCATCTGGGTATAAATCAACACGAAAAGCTAAATTTGCAGCACTTGCGATTGCAGTTTTGCCGTTTATTGACGAAGATGCCGCCCATCCCATCATAGCTGAGTAGTCAATAGCTTCGATTCCTCCATTCAGAATCCTTACTGGTCCTGCAATTGCACCTAGATTTCCATCGTCATATTCTGAAATAGTGCGTCCCATTGATTCTAGCCATTTATCTGGACAAATAACATCAGCATCTGTTGTAATAATCCACTTTGTATGTGCTTGTTGAACCCCTGTTCTAATGGCGGCTTTTTTGCCCTTCCCTTTATTCAGAATTACAGATATTTTGACACTTTTACTTTTTGCCAGCTTTTTTGCTACATCTAGTGTTGAATCTCTACTATTATCGTCAACTATTATTATCTCTTCAGCCGCTTTGATTTGCTTTTCCAGTGCTTCTATTAAGTTTGGCAATCGAAGAGCTTCATTTTTGCATGCTATCACAACTGTTAGCGGCTCTATCCTTAAATTTTCTCCCTCTGAGCTCGAATAACCCCGATTTTTCAAACTTAATCGGATAAAATCCTTTAGCCAACGACCAACTATTACCGTATGAGTTATTAAGATAGATATTATGACTATGGATATCATTATGCGAGAATACGATGAAGGAGTTTTGTAATTTGGTCTAATTAATGAAAAAGTCGGAAAGAATAATACTCGGGATTGATCCAGGAACCACAATTATGGGCTATGGAATAATTCGAGTAACGGGGAAATCTGAATTGGAAATGATAGAAATGGGGGCTTTACATCTAGCAAAGTATCCAGATCATGCTGTAAAGCTGAAAAAAATATTTGATAGATGTGTGCAATTAATTGAAACTCATACACCTGATGAAATGGCGGTAGAGGCTCCATTCTTTGGAAAAAATGTTCAATCGATGCTTAAGTTAGGCAGAGCCCAGGGGGTTGCTTTTGCAGCTGCTTTGAGCAGGGATCTTCATATTGCCGAGTATGCGCCTAGAAAGATTAAGAAAGCGATTACTGGTTCTGGTTCTGCTTCAAAAGAGCAAGTAAGTGCTATGGTTCAGAGGATTTTAAAGATTCCATTAGGTTCAATGCCAAAAAACCTAGATGCTTCTGATGGTATTGCTGTTGCTCTTTGCCATCACTATCAACTTTCTTCTCCAGAAATGAAAAGAGGAGTCAGTGGTTGGAAGGCATTTATTAAAGAAAACCCCACACGTATTAAAGGTTGATAACCAGTTAGTTAACAAAACAACGTCAGAAATTCTTCAGAATTAATGCAACCATTTACATTAGTTTACGTATCTTAATAATGAAGCAATTAGCTTTTAACAGTTTACTTGTTTTCATTCAACAGCAAGAAGGGCTACCTAACGAGGTGGCCCTTCGTTGTTTATTATTAATAAGATAATCTGTGTTCTAAGCTAAAATTCCATTTAGAATTCTTGAAATAATTTCTGGTAATCCAATGCCGAAACAGCTCAATTGTTGTGGTAGAATGCTTTTTTTTGAAAACCCAGGAACAGCATTTATTTCTAATACCGCAGGGATCCCCCCATTGACAACAATAACGTCAACTCTTACCATTCCCTTACAATTTAAAATTTGAGTGGCTTTTAATGCGGTTTCATTAATCAGCGTAGCAGATTCAGGAGAGATATTAGCTGGTGTAATCTCTTCACTAGCTCCTTCATACTTTGCTTCATAGTCAAAAAATACATTTTCAGTTACGATTTCAGTAATAGGCGTAGCTATTGGAAGTCCATTTTCATCTGGC
>ENA-OSET01004270-OSET01004270.1-sediment-metagenome-genome-assembly--contig:-NODE-4270-length-12729-cov-17.926731_pt1 | contig 12729 bp, 13 predicted proteins | sample MGYA00237882_ERZ534229 | MGnify/ENA primary metagenome ERZ534229 (study PRJEB26408, sample SAMN06266212) | sediment metagenome | isolation source: Hudson Canyon methane seep mesocosm | place...
AGGTATCAACGCGTAAATCACTGGGATTAATGTCAATATTATCCAGTTCTTCAGCTTCTGGCATGATGGCAACAGTACAGGCTGAGGTATGGACACGTCCTTGAGATTCAGTTTCAGGTACCCGTTGTACGCGATGAGCACCGGCTTCAAATTTAAGTTGTGAATACACATCTTGTCCCGCGATACGCAGAATAATCTCACGATAACCGCCGTGTTCACCACGCGATTCACTGGTTGTTTCAACGCTCCAGCCTTCTGTCTCGGCATAACGCATATACATGCGAGCTAAATCACCTGAAAAGATAGCCGCTTCATCGCCGCCTGTGCCTGCTCGAATTTCCATATAGATATTACGATTATCGTTAGGATCGCGGGGCAGTAATAAAATTTGCAGACGTTGTTCAAGTTCTTCCTGAATAGCTTTAGCATCGGAAATTTCTTCTTTTGCCATGGCTTGCATGTCTGCATCGTCTTCATTGAGCATTTCTTCCGCAGAGACAATAGTGGCTTCAGCATCAATAAAGGATTGGTAACAATCGACGAGGGGTCTTATTTGGGCATATTCTTGGCTGAGGGCACGAAATTTATTTTGGTCACTTTGTGTTTCGGGTTCAGAGAGTAAGGCACTAATATCATTAAAGCGGTCGTCAAGATTTTCTAATTTGGTACGAATGGTTTTTTTCATTATTTAGTCGTGTAGTTGAAAAATTTCACGGGCAGCGGCAATAAGCTCGTATCGCTCATTTTCACTCGCTTTTCTGAGTTGGCTGCAAGGGGTATGAAGTAATTTATTGGTCAGGGTATGAGCCAGTTGCTGCATGACCTCTTCAGCTGTTTTTCCTTTATTTAATGCGGTGAGTGCTTTATTTAATGCGGTTTGTTGTATGGCTTCAGCTTGTTGACGGTATTCAATAATGGTGGATTGCACTGATTGTGCTTTCATTTCGGTTAAAAAATGTTCAACATGCGTTTCAATGATTTCTTCAGCTTGTTCCGCCGCTTGTTTACGTGAATTAATATTCTCAGTGATGATATTTTGTAAGTCATCAACGGTATACAAATAAACATCATTAAGTTTGGCAACTTCAGGCTCAATATCACGCGGTACCGCTAAATCAACCATGAATATAGGCTTATGTTTGCGTTTTTTTATGGCACTTTCAACCAAGCCCTTACCGAGTATAGGTAGCTGACTAGCGGTTGATGACACAATAATATCGGCTTCTGCAATATGCAACGGTAGTTCAGATAAGGCGATTGCGTAGCCATCAAATTGCTGGGCAAGCATATGAGCGTTATCGTAAGTGCGATTGGCGATAATAATACGACGAATGCCATTTTGGTATAGGTGGCGAGCGGTGAGTTCTATGGTTTCACCCGCACCAATTAGAATAGCAGTTTGTTCGCTGAGTTTATCAAAAATTTGTTTGCTGAGTTGTACTGCGGCAAAAGCGACCGAGACAGAGCTAGAGCCGATAGCGGTATCGGTGCGAACTTTTTTTGCTGTCGAAAATGTATGTTGAAAGAGTTGATTTAAATCTTTACCGAGCGTACCCGCTTGTTGTGCAGTTTGATAGGCGGTTTTCATTTGCCCTAAAATTTGTGGCTCACCGAGTACCATGGATTCTAAGCCACTTGCCACGCGAAACATATGCCTGATAAGCGCATTATCGGTATGGGCGTATAAATAGGGTTTAAAATCCGCATTTTTTAATTGCCGATGAGAGCCAAGCCAATCAATAACGGTTTCTATATCGCTATTTTGTACGTGACAATAAATTTCAGTACGATTACAGGTAGATAAGATGGCGGCTTCTGAAATATGCTGTTGTCGCCATAAATTTTTAACGGCATCAGTTAATATTTCAGTAGGAAATGCAAGCCGTTCTCGGATTGAGACAGGGGCTGTTGTATAATTAATTCCTAAGGCAATGAGTGTCATTAAATGTGTTTTATGATGAAAGTGGCTAGAGTACTTGAAATAATAAGTTAATCGTTTATTTTAAGAGACTTTCTAAGTTTAGCCAAATAGATTACATTATTTGCACTTATGTTATGTGTATTACTGTTCATTTTTAAAAGGAAATTTGAGTGTTGCTGTTTAAAGTTATCGTTGTTGTAAGTACATTATTAACCACTGCTTGTGGGCTTAAATTTTCTGATGTCGTAGAGGACGCTCCTGATGAAGTTGAGACAGAAATGCCTATTGCGGCAGAGCCTATTTCGCATTTAGAACCTGTTAAAGTTAAAAAAACCGCTATTTCATCTGAAGTACTATTTTTATTGATGACGGCTGAGATCGCAGGACAGCGAGGTCAATTTGGCATTGCATTAGATGGCTATTTAAGAGCGGCTAAACGTTCACACGATTTATCCGTAGTTAAACGGGCTGCAAAAATGGCGTTATTTTTAAAAGATGATAAACGCTTAACGGAGTCCTTGGATATTTGGTCAGCACTGGAAGCTGACAGTGTGGAATTAAAAACACTGATGGCGATAGCGGCGTTGAAGCTTGATGATCACGATGTTGCATTAGAAAGTTTACGTTATATTTTAATGCATGATGCGGGGAGCTTTAAGGCAAAAGTATTGGCGATTATGAAGTCATTAGTCGATGATGATGGTCGTGCATTGGCGTATGCGGTATTGGATCATTTAAGTACTGACAATCCAGAGAATGCGGAGATTTATTTTATTCAGGCATTATTAGACGCACAAAAAAAACAGTTTGTATTAGCTCAAGAAAATTTAACAGCGGCACTTCGCTATCAGCCTAAATGGATAGATGCTTTGTTATTGCAAGCACAAATTTATATTAGCCAAGGGAAGCTTGAGCAAGCAGAGCGTGTTCTAAAAGATGCACTGGCTGAAGAGAATAATATTAAGATTAAAGAGCAACTCGCACAATTATTAATACAGCAGGCTAAATTTAATCAAGCGGCTGATATGCTAGAAGTGATGGTGGCTGAAACTGAAAAAAATGGGGAAATAAAGTTTAAATTAGCCTTAGTTTATTTGCAGTTAGAGAAGTCGGATGCTGCTCAGGTTATTTTAGAGCAGCTAGTTAATCGTAAGGCATTTCAAGGGCGAGCGGCTTTTTATTTAGGCCGCTTGGAATTAAGACGTAAAAATTTTCCTCAAGCATTAATCTGGTTTGATACCGTTAATATTAAACCTTATCGTTTTGAAGCACGTTTTCAATCGGTATTAGTCTTATTAAGTGAGTTAAATTACAACGCGTCATTGACTCGACTAGAGGATTTAAAAAAGACCTATCCTAATAAATTAAGTAAGTTGGTTTTGTTGGAATCGGAAGTTTATAACCAAATGAATCAGCCTCAAGCGTCTTTTGACGTATTAACGAAAGCGTTGTTGGTTAAGGCGGATGATGTTGATATTTTGTATGCCCGTGCATTAGTTGCTGAAAAATTACAGTTACTGGATGTATTGGAGGGGGATTTAAAATATATTATTGAAAAACAGCCTAATAATGCGAATGCATTAAATTCATTAGGTTATACCTTAGCGGATAAAACAACACGTTATGCTGAAGCAAAGTCGTTGCTGGAAAGGGCGTTAAGTATTAAGCCGAATGAAGCGACTATTCAGGATAGTTATGGTTGGTTGTTGTTTAAGATGGGTGATTTTAAACAAGCATTAGTGTATTTGAAAAAGGCATTTAAGCAAGCGGCAGAAGCGGAAATTGCGGCTCATTTAGTGGATGTGCTGTGGGCGTTGCAAGATTATGATAATGCGAAGGAATTTTTAAAACAGGCATCAGAAAAATTTCCTGATGATGCATTATTATTAGAAGTTGAGCAGCGTTTATTGAAGTGAGTAAATTAGGCTGGGGAATTATTTTTTTATGTTTAAGCGGGTGTGCAGAAAATCCTAAAGTTAGTTTATTAAAGCCTGCCAGTTTTGAATCTGCTAATTTACTGCAAGCTTGGCAGTTTCAAGGTCGGTTATTAATCAGAGATACTGAAGCGTTAACGGCTAATATTGATTGGCAGCATACTGTGGATAAGGATATTTTGAAATTATCGGGGACTTTAGGTTTAGGCGCGATTAAATTAGAATTAACTAAAGACTGTATTGTTATTGAACGGGGGTTTAATGATGTGCAATCCTCTTGCGATATTGATGCCTTTGTTGCTCAATCGGTAGGCTTTGTTGTGCCTGTAACCGCGTTACGTGCATGGGTTGTGGGTAATTATTTACAGGGCGTGCCTGTTTTATTGGCAGAAAAAGGTTTTCAGCAATTAAATTGGCATATTGTGTATAAAGACTATATGCAAAGCAGTAGTGGGACATTAATGCCAAGAAAGTTAACAGTGAAAAAAAATAACATTATTTTAAAATTAGTGATCGATAAATGGGATGTAAAGCAATGAATAAATTGGATGCTGATTTAGGCTGGGGTATTGCATGGCCAGCTCCTGCAAAATTAAATTTAATGTTAAAAATTGTCGGGCAACGCGCGGATGGTTATCATTTGTTGCAAACTGTTTTTCAAATGACCGATTTAATAGATAGCTTAATTTTTACTAAAGTCGATGATTCACGCGTGTATTTGGCTCAGGAAATAGCAGGCGTTAAAGAAAGTGATGATTTAACGATTAGAGCGGCGAATTTATTAAAAAAAACTACAGGCTATCAAGGTGGCGTTTGTATTTCAATCGATAAGCAGTTACCTATGGGCGGCGGTCTCGGCGGAGGAAGTTCTGATGCAGCAACAGTATTAGTAGTGCTAAATAGACTATGGCAATTGAATTTAACAGAGCAGGCGTTGATGGCTTTAGGGCTACAGTTAGGGGCCGATGTGCCTGTTTTTATTAAGGGTGCAAGTGTTTGGGCGGAAGGTGTAGGCGAACAATTAACAGTAATTACATTGCCTAAAGCATGGTTTGTGATTGTTAAACCAAGCTGTCATGTTGATACAGGAAAAATATTTTCGGCAAAAGGATTGACACGAAATAGTAAATCCATCACAATAGCTGACTTTAAAGCAGGTGACGTTAGTAATGATTGTCTACCGGTTGTAAAAGAACTTCATACGCAAGTTAACGAAACGCTTAATAGCTTATCTGATTATGGTGAAGCAAGACTGACAGGCACGGGAGCATGTGTTTTTGTCGAATTTGATAATGAAGAATCTGCAAAGAGTATGTATAATGCACTCGCTTTGCAAAAGGATGTTTACATTACGCAAGGATTAGCTATTTCACCATTGCATAAAAAAATGGATGAAGTGTTTAAGTTCTAAAAAAATATTGGGCTGTCGCCAAGCGGTAAGGCACGGGGTTTTGATCTCCGCATGCCCAGGTTCGAATCCTGGCAGCCCAGCCATTTTCTTTTCTGTTTTAAATCCATCCGTTATAAATATATAAGGTTCTCTGCAATGAGTGATACTTCCATGATGATTTTTTCTGGGAATGCAAATTTAACCTTATCGAAGAGCATTGCTCGTCGTTTAAGTATGCGGTTAGGTATGGCTACTGTTGGCCGTTTTAGTGACGGTGAAGTGACAGTTGAAATTGAAGAAAATGTAAGAGATAGAGATGTTTTTATTATTCAGCCAACATGTGCCCCGACAAATGAGAATTTGATGGAGCTATTGGTAATGATTGATGCACTAAAACGTGCTTCAGCGGCGAGAATAACAGCGGTTATGCCTTATTATGGTTATGCAAGACAAGATAGGCGTTCGCGTTCAGCACGTGTAGCGATTAGTGCAAAACTTGTTGCCAAAATGGTCGGTGAAGCTGGAGCAGATCGCGTTTTAACAGTTGATTTACATGCTGATCAAATACAGGGATTTTTTGATATACCTGTTGATAATGTATACGCCTCCCCTTTACTTTTGGGTGATGTCTGGCGTCAAAAATATAAAGATTTAATTGTAGTCTCTCCTGATGTAGGTGGAGTAGTGAGAGCGAGAGCTTTAGCTAAGCGTTTGGATGATGCGGACTTAGCAATTATAGATAAGCGTCGGCCGATGGCGAATGTTGCTGAGGTCATGCATATAATCGGTGATGTAAGTGGTAAAACTTGCATCATGATAGATGATTTAGTCGATACAGCCGGCACTCTTTGTAGTGCAGCAGCAGCCTTAAAGAAACAAGGCGCTGTTAAAGTTGTAGCGTATTGTACGCATCCGGTACTTTCGGGAGCGGCAATTGAAAATTTACGTCATTCAGTATTAAATGAATTAATTGTAACAGATACGATTCCACTGAGTGATGAAGCGGTTAAGTTAGGCAAGATTCGACAATTAAGTGTTGCGGATATGCTAGCTGAAACCATTAGAAGGATTGCAGCCGGCGAATCAGTTAGTTCGCTGTATGTTGATTAATAATTTTAAGTTATTTGTTGGGTGTGGAGAATTAGATGTCTAGCGTTTTTGAATTTGATGTAGTAAGTCGAGTAAAATCGGGTACAGGGGCTGCGAAAGCAACTCGTCGTAAAGGGTCTATTCCTGCTGTTATATATGGCGGTTCTGATGAGCCTGAAATGATTGAGTTAAATGCTAATGAAGTCAGTAAAAGCTTGCAAAATGAGGCGGTTTATTCGCACATTTTACAGCTGAATATTGGCGGCAAAGTGCAAAATGCAATCTTAAAAGATTTGCAAAGACACCCAGCTAAAGATATTGTTATTCATATGGATTTTATGCGTGTGAATATGAACGAAAAAATTAAAGTACATGTGCCTTTACATTTTATTAATGAAGCAACATCGGTAGGTGTTAAAGAAGGCGGTGTTGTGACGCATTCTATGGTTGAGGTGGAAATTTCATGCTTACCTGCTAATTTACCTGAGTTTATTGAAGTTGATTTAGCTAATATTGAGTTAGGCGGTTCTGTTCACTTAGCTGAATTAGTCGTATCTGAAGGTGTTGAGATATTAGCATTAACACATGGCGAAGATCATAATCTTCCTGTTGCTCAAATTGTTAAAACTAGAATTGCTGCTTCAGAAGACGATGATGAAGTTGCAGGTGAAACAGAAGCGGATACTGCTGCTGAGTAAATGATTAGGTTAATTGTTGGGCTAGGAAATCCTGGTGCAAAGTATAAAAAAACCCGGCATAATGTCGGGTTTTTGCTTTTAGATGAACTGGCAAAAAATAGCGGCAAAGAGTTTGTGCCTCAGGTTAAATTTCACGGCCATATAGCTGAAATTAATCAAGGTATGGATAAGCTCTATTTGTTAAAGCCCAGTACTTTTATGAATCGCAGTGGTCAGGCTGTGTCTTCTTTAATGAAATATTATAAAATTTCTGCAGAAGAAGTATTGGTTGTACATGATGAATTAGATTTCGAAGTAGGTACTTTAAAAGTTAAAAAATCAGGCGGTCATGGCGGACATAATGGTTTGCGGGATATTATTGCCAGTCTTGGAACTAAAGAGTTCTCAAGAATAAGGATTGGTATTGATAGGCCTGCGGCGGGAAAAAATGTTGCAGATTACGTGTTGTCAGATTTTTCTAAGTCTGATTTACAAAGCATCACAGCGCTATTTGACTATTTTGAACAAGATTTTCCTATATGGTTTAATGACGGTTATGATGCCTTTGTACAGCAGATACATTCACATTAAATAGTTTTATTAAAAATAAAGCTTGCTGTATTAAAATATATACCATATAATATTCTTTCTGAATTGGAGGGGTTCCCGAGCGGCCAAAGGGATCAGACTGTAAATCTGACGGCTCTGCCTTCGGAGGTTCGAATCCTCCCCCCTCCACCATTTCAGAATAAAAAAAAGGATTCCGCGGGTGTAGTTCAATGGTAGAACTCCAGCCTTCCAAGCTGATCACGTGGGTTCGATTCCCATCACCCGCTCCAATAGAAACAATCAGCGCCCATATAGCTCAGAGGTAGAGCACTTCCTTGGTAAGGAAGAGGTCACCGGTTCAAGTCCAGTTATGGGCTCCAATTGGTCAAATGGAATGCCCTGGAGATGGTTGATTATTTCAAATATGCAATAATTTAGACAGAAATGTATTAATTAAAGCAAAAATCATTGAGTAAGTAATTACTCTCTTATAAAAAGAAGCTTAATGCGTGTTAGGTCAGTGGCTCAATTGGTAGAGCAGCGGTCTCCAAAACCGCAGGTTGCGGGTTCGAGTCCCTCCTGGCCTGCCAACTCGCATTAAATTATTAATTCTATACGTCCTCAAAAAAAATCATAAAATGAATACTCAGGCAAAGCAAGCTACATCTGGCTTAGATGTACTTAAATATTTTTTGTCTCTTGTACTAGCAAGTGCCGGAGTGGTTGCTTTTTATTATTTCTCAGAATATTCTCAACTATATAGAGTTTTGGGTGTAGTAGGCATCGTAATAGTTGCATTAGCAATGATGGCTTCAACAGCAGTTGGAAGACATTCGTGGTTATTTGCACAGGAAGCACGACAAGAAGTAAGAAAAGTTGTGTGGCCTTCTCGTTCAGAAACAACACAAACAACATTGATGGTCTTCGCTATGGTGATCATTGTGGGGCTTATCTTATGGGTATTAGATATGTTCTTGTTTTGGGCAATAACATCGTTAACAACAGGTTAAGAGGTTCATAAAGGATGGCTATTCGTTGGTATGTGGTGCATGCATATTCAAATTATGAGAAAAAAGTTAAACAATCTCTTGAAGAAAAAATAGAAAGAGAAGGTTTACAAGAATTTTTTGGTAAGATTCTTGTTCCAACAGAAGAAGTTGTTGAAATGAGATTAGGCCAGCAAAGAAAAAGCGAAAGAAAGTTTTTTCCAGGTTATGTTTTAGTACAAATGGAATTGACGGATGAAACATGGCATCTCGTTAAAAATGAACCCCGTGTTCTTGGGTTTATTGGTGGAACATCAGAAAAACCGGCTCCTATTTCAAGTAAAGAAGCAGAGTTAATTTTAAATAGAGTAGAAGAAGGGGTTAATAAACCTCGTCCGAAGATTTTATTTGAAGTCGGCGAAGTGGTACGTATTAATGAAGGACCCTTTAAAGATTTTAATGGTGAAATTGAAGAAATTAACTACGAAAAGAATAAATTACGTATTTCAGTATTAATTTTTGGTAGAGCAACACCAGTAGAGCTTAACTTTAATGAAGTAGAAAAAAGTTAATATAAATTAAATAGCATTACAATGGTCCTCGTCAATGTTAATTGATGGGGATTTTTTATCTATGGGGAGCTGAAAAGCGCTTTACCCAAATAGGAGTTAATCATGGCTAAAGAAGTCACAGCATATATAAAACTGCAAGTGAAAGCAGGTGAAGCAAACCCAAGTCCACCAGTAGGTCCAGCACTAGGACAACACGGTGTTAATATCATGGAGTTTTGTAAAGCATTTAATGCAAAAACTCAAGATGTAGAAAAAGGCTTGCCTATCCCTGTTGTTATTTCTGTTTACAGTGATAGAAGTTTTACGTTTATCACTAAAACACCGCCTGCGTCTATTTTATTGAAAAAAGCAATGGGTGTTGATAAAGGAAGTAGTACGCCGAATACTGTAAAAATTGGTACGGTGACACGTGCTCAATTGGAAGAAATTGCGACTACCAAAATGGCAGATTTGAATGCGACAAATATGGATGCAGCTGTAAAAATTATTGCAGGTAGTGCTCGTAGCATGGGCCTTAATGTGGAAGAACTATAATGGCAAAGTTATCTAAAAAAGCAAAAATTGCTAATGAAAAAGTTGATTCTGAGCGTCAGTATTCGTTTACTGAAGCCGTTGATATCTTAAAAGAATTAGCAACTGCAAAATTTTCAGAATCAATTGATTTGAGCGTTAATTTAGGAATTGATGCTAGAAAGTCTGATCAAAATGTTCGTGGCGCCACTGTATTGCCTAAAGGTTCAGGTAAAACAGTACGTGTTGCTGTTTTTACACAAGGTCCTAATGCGGAAGCAGCTAAAGAAGCGGGTGCCGATATTATCGGTATGGATGATTTAGCAGCAGAAGTTAAAAAAGGCGAAATGGATTTTGATGTGGTTATCGCATCACCTGATGCAATGCGTGTTGTTGGGCAGTTAGGTCAAATTTTAGGCCCTAGAGGTTTGATGCCTAACCCTAAAGTAGGGACTGTGACACCTGATGTAGCAACGGCTGTTAAAAATGCTAAAGCAGGTCAAGCAAGATACCGTACTGATAAGGCTGGAATCGTTCATTGTTCAGTGGGTAAAATTAGTTTTTCTGCTGAAGATATTCAGGAAAACTTAGAAGCGGTTGTTGCTGATATCGTGCGTGCTAAACCTAGTGCAGCGAAAGGTATTTATCTAAAGAAGATTAGCCTATCGACAACAATGGGTCCAGGCATAACGTTAGATCAATCAAGTTTATCGCTAAAAGCTTAATTTTTTGGTTGCCACTCAGTTGGTAGCCATCAAAGACCGTAGGGGCGTGAGCTTAAATAAACCTACGTAGATGGGAGTTTGAACTAATTTTATTAGTGAAAAATTCATGGGTGCATCTCAAAAATGAGATGTGGTGTAAAAATCTGATGATTATCAGAAAAAACGGAGAACATTGTGGCCTTAGCATTAGATGGCAAAAAAGCTGTCGTAGAAGAAGTTGCCCAATATGTCGCTAAAGCACATTCTGCTGTTGCAGCTGAGTATCGTGGACTTACGGTTGCTGAATTAACGCAGTTACGTAATGTGGCACGAGAAACAGGTGTTTATTTACGTGTTGTAAAAAACACGTTAGCAAGACGTGCTGTAGCAGGAACTGAATTTGAATGTATGCAAGATAAAATGGTTGGACCATTAATCTTTGCTTTTTCAATGGAAGATCCTGGTTCTGCAGGACGTTTAATTAATGACTTTGCTAAAACTAATAATAAGCTAATTGCTAAAATCGTATCGATTGATGGTCAAGCTTATGATGGGTCTGAATTAGCACGATTAGCTAAATTACCAACCCGTGACCAAGGTATTAGTATGGTTATGGCATTAATGTTAGCACCTGTAGAAAAACTAGCGCGTACTTTACTTGCTCTTAAAGAGTCTCGTGGAGAAGGTGAAGTTGCAGAAGTAACAGAAAGTGAAGCAGAAGCAGTTGCTGAATAAGCATTCATTTAACATCAGTTTACAACCAATTATTTAGAGGAATATCGAATGGCAATCTCACAAGAAGATATCTTGGAAGCAGTATCTAACATGACTGTTATGGAAATCGTTGATTTAATCTCAGCGATGGAAGAAAAATTTGGCGTTTCTGCAGCAGCTGTTGCAGCCGCTCCAGCAGGTGGCGATGCAGCAGGTGCTGCTGAAGAACAAACTGAATTTGATGTTGTTATGACATCATTTGGTTCAAATAAAGTTGCTGCAATTAAAGCGGTACGTGCAATTACAGGTTTAGGCTTGAAAGAAGCTAAAGGCGCTGTTGAAGGTTGCCCTACTGCATTAAAAGAAGGCGTAAGTAAAGCCGAAGCTGAAGAAGTGAAAGCAACTTTAGAAGAAATTGGTGCGACTGTCGAAATTAAATAATTTTGACCTAATATCTTTAGGTAATACCTGTAAGATGGGCTGGTGATTACATAAGTAGTCATCGGCCTTTTACTGTTTATAATACCCTGAATTCAATACTACTCTTGAAAAAGGATACGGAAAGTAATATGGCCTACTCTTTTACTGAAAAAAAACGTCTTAGAAATAATTTTGGAAAAGCAAATGAAGTGCTTGATGTACCTTATTTACTTGAGACACAAATAAATTCATATGCAAGTTTTTTGCAAACAGGCTTAACGCCATCCAAACGCAAAAATGTGGGTTTACATGCTGCGTTTTCAAGTGTATTTCCGATTGTAAGTCATTCAGGATATGCTGTATTAGAATATGTTAAATACCGGTTAGGTGATCCTGTTTTTGATGTACGGGAATGTCAGCAACAAGGAGCGACTTATGCTGCCCCTTTACGTGTTATAGCCCGTTTAGTTATTTATGATAAAGACGCGCCAGGTAGTACTAAAGTTGTTAAAGATATAAGAGAACAAGAAGTTTATATGGGCGAGTTGCCATTAATGACAGACAATGGAACGTTTGTAATTAATGGAACAGAGCGAGTCATTGTCTCGCAGCTGCATCGTAGCCCCGGTGTATTTTTTGATCATGATAAAGGTAAAACGCATTCATCAGGAAAACTCCTATTCAATGCTCGTGTTATTCCTTATCGTGGTTCATGGTTAGATTTTGAATTTGACCATAAAGATTGTGTTTTTGTCCGTATAGATCGTCGTCGTAAGATTCCTGCTACGATTTTATTGCGAGCTTTAGGCTTCGATAACGAAGACATGATTAAAATTTTCTTTGAGACCAATAGCTTTGTGCTAGGTCAAGATAAGATTTTACTAAATTTAATTCCAGATAGACTGAAAGGCAGTATTGCTAGTTTTGATATTACACATGATGGGACGATTTTTGTCGAAGAAGGCGGACGGATTACCGCTAAACATGTGCGTAAAATGGAAAAAGCGGGCGTTAAGCAATTAGAAGTACCTAGAGATTATTTGTATGGCTGTGTGTTAAGTCATAATATTATCGATGAATCAACCGGTGAACTGGTTGCAAACGTTAATGACGAGCTAACAGAAGAGTTAGTTGATAAGTTAATTGCGGAAGGTATTACGGATATTAATACCTTGTTTGTTAATGATTTAGATCGTGGTGCCTATATTTCAGAAGCCATGCGTTTAGATAGTACCACTAATCGTATTGAAGCATTAATTGAAA
>ENA-OSET01004274-OSET01004274.1-sediment-metagenome-genome-assembly--contig:-NODE-4274-length-12724-cov-3.970270_pt1 | contig 12724 bp, 13 predicted proteins | sample MGYA00237882_ERZ534229 | MGnify/ENA primary metagenome ERZ534229 (study PRJEB26408, sample SAMN06266212) | sediment metagenome | isolation source: Hudson Canyon methane seep mesocosm | place...
AAGTGACACCTATTAGAGAATATGATGGACGGCTCATAGGTTCAGGTACTCGCGGAGCCGTTACTGAACAACTACAAACCCTTTATTTTGATTATGTAAATGGACGTAAAAATAACCATGATGAATGGTTAAGTTACGTTTCTTAAGTGGCGAAAGCAAAAAAAATATTAGTTATCGGCCCTTCTTGGGTCGGTGATATGGTCATGGCACAAAGCCTGTTTATGGCCCTAAAAGACCAAAATCCTGAGTGTCAGATTGATGTTTTAGCACCCGCTTGGTCTTTCCCTTTGTTAGAGCGAATGCCTGAAGTCACCGAAGCAATTGCCATGCCTTTAACACACGGACAGTTTGGCTGGAACTTACGCAAGACTTTGGGGAAACAACTACAAGGAAATTGTTATGATCAAGCTATTTTGTTACCCAATTCTTGGAAATCGGCTTTAATTCCTTTTTTTGCCAATATTCCAAAACGAACAGGTTTTTTGGGTGAAATGCGTTGGGGATTACTAAATGATACTTTTAAACTAAATAAACAAGTACTAAGTATGACCGTGCAGCGTTTTGTTGCATTAGCTTTACCAAAAAATCAGCCTGTTAGTGACTATCCTGTCCCTTCATTAATGATTAATGAAGGTGATCAGCAGAAAGTAGTTCAAGGTTTTAATGTCGACATTTCAAAAAAAGTATTGGCGCTATGTCCAGGAGCTGAATATGGCCCAGCAAAACAGTGGCCCGCTACTCATTATGCAGAAGTAGCTAAACAAAAAATTGCTGATGGATGGGCTGTCTGGATATTTGGATCAGCTAAAGATCAAACTGTTTCTGACAAAATTAATCAATTATCAGGGAACCAGTGCCAGGATTTTAGTGGTAAAACTTCATTGGCAGAAGCAATTGATTTAATGTCTTTAACTGAAGTCGTGGTCAGTAACGATTCGGGTTTAATGCATGTGGCTGCTGCATTGAATAAAAAAGTGGTCGCTATTTATGGGTCTTCAGACCCCCAATTTACCCCACCCTTAAGTAGCAAAGCCAAGATACTCAATTTAAATTTAGATTGTGCCCCTTGTTTTAAAAGAGATTGTCCTTTAGGCCATACAAAATGCTTAGTTGATATATCACCCGCCCAAGTGCTTACCGAAATTAGCTAATCAACACCATGAAAATAGCCATTGTAAAATTATCTGCACTCGGCGACATTGTCCATGCCATGGTGGCTCTACAGTTTATTAAACAAGAAAGGCCTGATGTTATTATTGATTGGTTAGTTGAAGAAGGTTTTTCAGGCCTCTTGCAAGGAAACCCAGATATTAACCAAGTACTCACGGTTAATTTAAAAGCATTAAAGAAAAATAAAGAAAATTTTTTTAATGAGATTAAAAAAGTCAGGCAATATGCACAAAATAATTATGACTTGGTGATTGATGCTCAGGGCTTAATTAAATCAGCGATTACTTCTAAGCTATTAGCAAGGCACGTGGCGGGCTTTGATACACAATCTATCAGAGAAAAACAAGCATCTTGGTTTTATAAAACAAAAATAGCCTATCCTTATGATGCTAACACCATAGATAGAAATGTTGCTGTGATTGGACAGCCTTTAGGGGTGACAATTACTGAACAACAAATTTTAGATAAAGCCCCTTTTCTCTTTTATCAGAATGAATTACAGCAGTTGGCCGATTTTTATTCGTCTGATATGGCAAATATTGTTTATGTTATTGGTTCAACATGGCCGAGCCGGAACTATCCGAAAGAAAAGTATCTAAAGGTTATTCAAGGCTTAAATGCAAATAGTTTAATAATTTGGGGTAATGACGAAGAAAAGCAAAATGCAGATTGGATTGCTGAACGGACAGACAAGGCAAGTGTATTACCAAAGCTTAATTTCGATCAGTTAAAAGCTGTTTTAGCCCATGCAAATTTAGTGGTTGGTAATGATACGGGCCCTACTCATATGGCCTGGGGGTTTAATACGCCTTCTATTACTTTATTTGGCCCCACTCCTGTTAGTCGAGTGTATCAAACTAAAATTAATAAAGTGTTAAAGTCAGCTTCAATTGTCAATCCATTTAAATTGGATAAAAATGACTTTTCAATTAAAGATATTAAGGAAAACGATGTTATCCAGTTAGCGACATCACTCCTTGGATAATAGGGCAAATAAGTTTGAGTTCACTATAATTAACAAAATCAATTGAATTAATCTTTACTAAGCAAAGGTATTTATATGGAAGCGGTTATTGAGCAGGATGATAAGTACGCGGATTTTTTGAGTGCGCTGCAACTGAGCAATAAATTAACAGCTAATGATTTAAGCAAAGCTGGTCGTATGCAAAAAACAGCGGTTAGTGAATTGATGCCTCAATTGTTGATTAAATTAGGTTTATGCTCAGATGTGGATATAGCAGAGAGTTTTGCAGAAATCACCCACTTGGAGCGAGTAACAAAGCAAGATTACCCTCTAGAAAGCCCTTTTTCAGAAGATATTTCTTTAAAATTCCTAAAACATAATCACTTGATAGGGCTAGCAATAGATGAGGACAACATTTCTATTGCAGTGATGGATCCACAAGATGAATATATTGTCGATGCATTAAAGCTGGCTACAGGGAAGCAGGTTAAAGTAAAAATTGGATCTCTTTCTGATATTGGTGCGGCTCTGGATGCTCAATATGGTGATGGTAAGTCAGAAATGGATCAGTTAAATCATCATTTGGAAACGGATGAAATTGGTGATGAAGACTTAGAACATTTAAAAGACTTAGCCAGTGAAGCGCCCGTCATTAAAATGGTTAATTTGTTCTTGCAAAGCGCCATAGAAATGCAGGCTTCAGATATTCATATCGAACCTTTTGAGCTAGCGTTAAAAGTACGGTTAAGAATTGATGGTGTACTTCAAGATATAGAAGCCCCTCCTGTTTCATCAACAGCGGCTGTTATTTCGCGTATTAAAATAATGGCCAAACTAAATATTGCTGAACGCCGATTACCTCAAGATGGCCGTATTAAATTACAAATGCTAGGTAAGGAATTAGATCTTAGGGTTTCTACCATTCCGACTATGTATGGTGAAAGTGTTGTTATGCGACTGTTAGATAAAGACAATATTGTCTTGGATTTCGAAGCACTGGGGTTGACTGGGAAAAATTCACAACAATTTATTGATGTATTAGCCAAACCGCATGGGATTACATTAATTACAGGGCCAACAGGGAGTGGTAAATCAACTACTTTGTATACTGCGTTAAAAAAATTAAATACCGCAGAGCGTAAAATTATTACTGTTGAAGACCCAGTAGAATATCAATTAGAAGGTATTAATCAGATACAGGCCAAACCACAAATTGGATTAACCTTTGCCTCTGCTTTACGGTCAATTGTTAGACAAGACCCAGATGTCATCATGATTGGTGAAATGCGGGATTTAGAAACTGCAAAAATAGCCGTACAGTCAGCATTGACGGGCCATTTGGTATTATCAACACTACATACTAATGATGCAGCTGGTGGAATTACTCGATTATTAGATATGGGGTTAGAAGAATATTTATTGAGTTCCACGGTTAATGGTATTTTGGCACAACGACTCGTTAGGAAGCTCTGTTCCGATTGTAAAGTATCATATCTTGCGTCAGAGTCAGAGATTGAGGAAATGCAGCTGAGAAGGTTTTCTGAAACTGATGAAGACAATTTAGATATGAATAAGAATGACATTTTTTTATATAGGGCTGTTGGTTGTGAGAGTTGTGGAGATATTGGGTACAAAGGTCGACAAGCTATTGTTGAGTTTTTACCCATGTCGGACTCTATTAGAAAACAAGTGATGGCACGTAAAGAAGCGGGAGATATACAGCAGCAGGCAATAGATGAAGGTATGTTAACCATATACGAAGATGGACTGCAAAAAGCGATGGAAGGGGTCACTACATTAGATGAGGTGTTACGCGTTACCTCGGAATCTTAAAATGGCATTGTATTCATATAAAGCAGTTAACAACTTGGGGGAAACTGAAGAGGGTGTTAAAAATGCACCTGACCAACAAAGTCTCTTGACCGAATTACAAGGTCAAGGCTTTATCCCCATTAAAATAGAGCTGGCTACAGATAAAACCTTTTTAGGCATTAGCTTGGGAGGGGGAGCCGTATCGCTATCTCAAAAAGAAGTGCTTTTATTAACAGGTGAGTTAGCAACATTACTTGATTCAGGTTTACCACTTGATAGATCTTTACGCATATTAATCCAACTCACCGAAGATAACGATAAACTGAGTAAATTGATTACTCAGGTATTAGAAAAAGTGAAAGGTGGAGATTCATTAGCCGATGCCCTAGAAAGCCAAACTGAAGTTTTTTCACGGTTTTATCTTAATATGATACGCGCAGGAGAAATGGGGGGAGGTCTGGGGGAGGTCTTAAATCGATTAGCCGAGTATCTAGAAAGATCACAAGAACTAAAAGATACAGTTTCAACTGCACTCATTTATCCCGCTATATTATTAGTAATGTCAGTGGCTTCCTTATTAGTCATGCTAACCTTTGTAGTACCACAGTTTACCGAAATGTTTGAAAATGCAGGGAAAGAGCTCCCCGTTTCCACTCAAATTGTTGTGGCTATTGCCGATTTTTTACAATCCTATTGGTGGGCACTATTAATAGTGGTAATCAGCAGTATTAGTTATATGAAGGCACAATTAGCCAATCCAGTGAGTAAAAAAATATGGGATGCACGTTTTTTAGTGATGCCTTTATTTGGCGATATTCTTTTGCATATGGAAACGGCTAATTTAACTCGAACATTAGGGACTTTATTAGGTAATGGGGTGTCTATTTTAAGTGCATTGGGTATAGCAAAAGAAACGGCGGGAAATTCAGTGATGGAAGAGTTGTTGGAAGAGGCCGAAGAACAGTTAAAGCAGGGTAGAAGTATGTCTGATGCATTAACTGAGAGTGAATGCTTCCCTAAATTAGCTGTACAGATGATTAAAATGGGGGAAGAAACAGGACGTTTAGAAGAAATGCTATTACGTGTTGCCACCATTTATGACAAACAACTTCGAACTGCAATACAACGTATGTTGGCTTTGTTAGAACCCGCATTAATTATTACATTAGGGTTGATGATTGCAGGAATTATTGTGTCAATTTTATTAGCTATATTAAGTGTAAATGATTTGGCCTTTTAGGAAAACTTTTAAGCCCTCGCCCCAGATGGGGAGAGGGTTGGGTGAGGGGAGTCAAATAATTCTATTTTTCAATTTATTCTTTTATTTTTTAAATATAAAAGAATAAGGAATAGAGAGCTTTATTTTTATTCCCCTCATCCCAGCCTTCTCCCCAGATGGGGAGAAGGAGTTAAGAGCTAAAGCCATATTTATATAGGCTGAGTAGTTACAGAAAATACTTGTGTAGATAGCTTTTAAAGGAGAAGGCTTAAAAGCAAGACTCATTAAATCAAAGTTTTTAGACATTATTTTTAAATTTATAAGAGGTTTTACAGGTGAGTGTGAAATATAAACAGATAGAAAAAGGCTTTACGCTTTTAGAGTTGCTAGTGGTATTAGGTATTATTGCGATGCTGGCAGGGATTGTTGGCCCACAGGTGATGAAGCATATGGGGGCATCAAAAACTAAAGCGGCTAAAGTTCAGGTAGAAGATTTATCCGCTGCATTAGATATGTATAAATTAGATGTGGGTAAATACCCAACATCAGAACAAGGCTTGAGTGCATTGGTTGAACAGCCTGCAGGAAGTAAGCGCTGGAATGGACCTTATTTGCGTAAAACCAAAGTCCCACAAGACCCATGGATACAAGATTATCAATATAAATCGCCAGGACAACATGGAAAGTTTGATTTATATAGTTTTGGTGCCGATGGAAAAGAGGATGGCGAAGGTGAAGATCAGGATATAAATAGCTGGGAATAACATGTTGAAGCAGGCACAGGGTTTTACCTTAATTGAACTCACGATCGTATTGTTGATCGTTGTGCTTGGTTTTTCTGTAATTGGCACAAATATAGCTTCTGGAAATAAATCGGCTCAATTAAAGGCATTAAGTCGGGATTTGGCGTCAGCATTACGTTATGCCAGAGGGCAGGCCTTAATTTCGCATAAGGAAGTTGCTGTCGCCATTAATCTGGCCGAAAATAGTTATCAGCTGACGAACCGAGATAAAACCTTTCATTTCTCTGATGAAATAGACCTGACTTTGGTCATCGCTCAAGATGAATTTGAAGGCGAAGAGATCGGGCATCTCCGCTTTTATCCAGATGGCTCATCAAGTGGCGGCAGGATTACCCTGGAATGGGGGAACCTGAGCAGCAAAATTGATGTTAACTGGTTAAGCGGAGCGATCGTTATAGATGGTAAATAACATGTCGCTAAAAATAGACAGAAAGAACAAAGGCTTTTCGCTATTAGAAATATTGGTTGCATTTACCATTATGGCCATTTCATTGAGTATCTTGTTAAAAATATTTTCATCAGGTGTTAATACGGCTGTCATTTCAGAAGACTATATTATTGCGACTCAGATAGCCGAGTCACTAATGGCAAAAACAGGCGTGGAAGAGGAACTTGCTGTAGGAGCAAACTTAGGTTCAGAAGATGATAAATACCACTGGCAGGTAAAGATTGAAAACAGTTTTAATCCTGAACTGGAAGAAGAGTCAGAATATGAATTATATGCCGTTCAAGTTATAGTTAGATGGGGAGAGGAACAGTTCAACCCGCGTACGCTTGAATTAAATACTATTAAAATAGGGTATAAATAAGCATGTCAAAGCACTCTAAACAGGCAGGCTTTACCTTAATCGAAGTGATGCTGGCGATGACTTTACTGAGTATTATGATGGTGCTACTGTTTGCCAGTTTAAAAATCTCTGCAGAAAGCTGGAATAAAGGCGAAAAAAAAATAGCCGAGGTTAATGAAAAAGCCGTGGTTTATCAGTTTTTCAAACGCCAATTGCCTTCAATTCAACCTGTATGGGATGAATACTCAGAGAATGATCGACAATTATCTTTTCAAGGGCAGGAAGATAAACTGCAATTTGTCTCGGTGTTTCCTGCGAGTTCAGAGCGCAAGGGCTTGCAGCTATTTGAGGTGTTCTTTGATAAAGCAGATGAAGGGACAATTAAAGTAACTGTCAGGCCTTTTTTACAAACTGCAGATCAGCAGGAGCAGCAAGAAGCAGAAGAAGTTGTGTTGTTACAACAGGTAGAAGCATTTGAAATAAGCTACTTTACTCAACAGGACATTGCTAGTGAGGGCGAATGGCTTACTGCCTGGGAAGAAAAAGAACAGTTACCCGCTCTGCTTAAAATTAGTATCACTCTGCAAAACCACAGCTATTGGCCTGAAATGGTTTTTGCCTTGAAACTGGCCTCTGGCGAAGATGCAATGGATAGTGAATTTAGACAGGAGTCAGGTTAATGGCGGTAACAAAACAAGCCGGGTTAGCCATGGTGATTGTGCTGTGGGTCATAAGTTTACTCACTATTATGGCGGGTAGTTTTGCTTTAACTATGCGCAGAGAAGTAACAGTGATTAGCGCAGTAAAGGATAACGCCGTGTTATCTGCTCTGGCTGAAACAGGTGTTACCCTGGCTCAGCAAATGCTATTTATAAATGACCAGGATAAGCGCTGGGTAGCGGATGGCAGAATATATCAACTAAACTATCAAGATACAGATATTCGTGTAAGATTATTTTCAGAAAGTGGAAAAATTAACATTAATAAAGCAGATGAAGCCTTATTAACTAAAATGATGGAATCTACCGAGCTGGAAATGGATGAACAGCAGGCATTGGTCAGTGCAATTCTTGATTGGCGAGACCCGGATGATTTAATACACCTGAATGGTGCGGAAAAAGATGAATATGAAAACGCTGGCTTAGCCTATCAACCCAGCAATAATGAATTTCAGCGGGTCGATGAATTGCGCATGGTTTTAGGTATGAGTAATGAAATATATCAGCAAATACAGCCACTGGTGACTGTTTATTCAAATCAGGCCGAAGTTGACCTGGATGTGGCCTCAAAAGAAGTGATACAAGCAATAGGGAATATAGAACCAGAGATGTTAGATGACTTTATACAACAACGCACAGATAATGTTGCGGGGACAGCATCTGGTGGAAATGAACAATCAGCTTATACGATTATTTCACAAGCAAAACTTAATGATGACATAATCGCAGGAATAAAAGTTACCTTTAAAAAAGCCAATAAAGAAGATGGGGAATCCCCTTTTCAAATAGTGAGCTGGCAGCAAGCAGAACAGAAGCAATCATTATTTAATGATGACATGACACAATTATTAGTAACTGAAGATGAACCTGAAAACAGATATTGATTTTGATTTAAAACGATTTTTTCAGTGGTGGGGCAGAGAGCTTAGTTTTTGTTTGCCAGAAAAAATCAGACAAATACTGAGTGACAAAACAAGCCACGTACTGTTGACAGTTACATCAGACAGCATACTGTTTGATCAATTGCTTGATCAGCAAACACATAGACTGGCAACGCTCGCCATAGAACAGGCAAGTCCAGAAAACTTTCAACAATTAATTGCCAGGCATGATGAGCTGGGAAAAGCCAAATATGTATTAAGGTTATCGGACAATCAAGCCATTAAAAAAATATTGTACTTACCCGTAGCGGCAAAAGAAAACCTGCTGCAGGTAGTCGCCTTTGAAATAGACAGAGTAACGCCATTTAAAGCTGAACAAGTTTACTATTCAGTAAAAATACTAGGTAAAGAAGAGCAAGGAAAAATTAAAGTCTTATTAGTCCTTACCCCCAAAAGCCTGTTTGACACCCTCTACCAGCCCTTAAAAGCGGCACACATATTCCCGGCAATTGTTGACTATAGCGCAGTAGCAAATGATTTTAGCGAAGATTTAAACCCCTATAATTTATTGCCTGAATGGGCTATGCCGGCCAAAAACAAGGTCACTCAAATAGCAACTTGGGGCTTGAGTATGATCTCAGCCATATTAGCGATTGTAATATTAGTGTTTCCAGTATGGCAACAAGGCCAGGTTGTGGATGGATTAAGAGAGCAATTAAGACAATTAGAAAAAGACAGTCGTCTGGTACAGGAACAGCAACTGGAAATTGATCAGATAGTAAGTGAAACAGAGCGCTTAATAACAATAAAAAGTAGCAGCCCTGTATTAACAGAACTAATGAACAGATTATCTGAATTAATACCCAATGACACCTGGCTAACCCACTTTAAGTATAACAATGGACAGAATATACAGATTCAGGGCCAGTCCCCAGGTGCATCGGCATTGATTAGTGTCCTGGAAGCATCGCCCTTATTTAGTAATGTACGATTTGTCTCACCTTTAACACAAGACAAAAGAACGGGACGAGAACGCTTTCAAATTCGAATGGATGTCAATAGAAAAGGAGAAGCAGAGAATGAGTGATACATCGAACCAGCGCTGGTTAGCTTTAGCTCTGCTCGCCCTTCTTATTTTATCCATAATATTTATTGCCATCGTGCCAGCGGTAACGATGAGTATGGAATATCATCAGCAAAAGCAGGATCTTGCCTTTAGATTACAAAGAGCCAGAAAAATTATTGCCAGAAAAGACAATGTTGTAGAAAACATGGCACAAATTAAAAAGCAATATCTGGCCCAGGATTACTTTAGTACACGGGATACAGAAGCTTTGGCTTCAGCCGATTTACAAAAATTCATCAAGTCAGCCATATCACAAGCAGGGGGGCAATTAACCAGTACCCAGGTCATGCCGCAGAGCTCAGATAATGATGATGACTTTAAGCGAGTCATTGTAAAAGTAAGAATGTCGGGTGAAATGGAGACCTTGCGTAGCGTACTACATGAAATTGAATCCTCCACGCAAACCATGTTGATAGACCAGATGGATATACGCCCGGTTAGAGGTAAACGTAATCGTAAAACGCGGAAAATAGAACCCAGTAACAAGCTGAATATTAACTTTCGAGTGACAGGTTTTATGAGGAAAAAACATGAATAACAATATCATAAAAGGAATGATAGGGTTATCGATAGTGTTGTTACTGGTGCTACTAATAGAATGGCTACTGATTGATACATCAGAACAGGCATTGAATCAATCAGCCCCGCAGCAGCAGGCAAGTTCATTAACTCAGTTACCAAAGTTGAGTGTGGCGACACAAGCCATAGAGAGCTATGCTGCAATGGTGGAGCAGCCATTATTTATTGAAGGTAGAAAACCTATTGTAGGAAATGAAGAGCTGATTGAGGATATTGAAAGTGTAGGTGAAATTAAGGATTTGACCTTACAAGGTATTTATTCAATTGAAGGTAAAAAAATTGCACTCTTTAGTAAAAAAGGAGTGGGGAAAAATTTTTTAAAGAAATCAGAGGGCGAAGACGTAAATGGATGGTTGTTAAAAGAAATTAAAGCAGACAGAGTCGTTTTGGATGGTGATGGTAGTGAACAAACCGTTATGTTAAGAAAACCCAAACCAAAGCAACTTAAAAAAGCCAGACTAGCAAAACGCAAAGCCAAAAGGCCCAGAATTAAACCTAAGAAACAGCAAAAATGATGAATTGTAAACAGAAACTCTCTTATATCCTGGCATTAAGCCTGACGCTTACAGGGTGCGAACTAATAGGCCCAGAGCTACATGAAAAAATGCCTTTAGAACCTGTTTATCAAGTGCCACCTGAGCAGCCCGAAGTGCTTTATCAGGAGCTGAGCAATGAAGGTGTAGATGCTAACAATGCTGAAGCAGCGAAAGTAGAGCTCTATCCCGGCACAGGAACATATGTGGCGAAATCAGCAGCAAAAAAAATGCCTAAAGCAACAGGTAAAGGGGAATACAGCTTAAATTTTGATGATGCTGATTTGGGAGAAGTGGCAAAAGTTATTCTAAGTGATATTTTAGGTGAAAATTATGTCTTAAGCCCCAAAGTAGCAGGCAAAGTTACCTTACAAACCACACAACCATTAAGCCGTGCCGAGTTATTACCAACGCTAGATATGTTGCTTAATATTAATAATGCCGCCATGGTTTTCCAAAAAGGGGTTTATCAGATTAAGCTAAAGACCGCCGCCATACAAAGCAGTGCCTTTAGTAGCTATAATCAATTCAAACAAGCCATCCCCGCAGGTTATCAGATTAAAGTGGTACCCGTTAAAAATGTAGCGGTTAGCGAATTAGCCGAAATCATAAAGCCCTTAATGCAAGAGAAAAGTATTTTGCATGTGGATACTAATAGAAACATGATGTTACTGGCAGGGACAACAGCCGAATTAGAACGAGCCATGGATATGGTCAATGCCTTTGATGTCGATGTAATGAAAGGGCGCTCATTTGGTTTATTCCCCTTACAAAATGTTGATTCAGCTAAAATTATTGAAGAATTAGAACAGGTCTTCAACAAGAAAGCCGCAGCTGACTCAGGTTTTTTTCAGTTTATGGCAATAGAGCGCCTAAATTCCATACTGGCTATTACCCATCAGGCGAAATACTTAAAAGATATTGAACGCTGGGTGATAAGGTTAGATAGAGCGAATACCTCTGCGGGCGGAGGTGTAGTAGTTTACCGCGCACAACATGTTGATGCCGATGAACTGGCTGCAACCTTAAATGAAATTTTCAGTAAAAGTGGCCAATCCAGTAAACCTGCATCGGTAGCGGCAGGTAAGAAAACCGTACAAGTCACCAATAAAGCCAAGACCAGTCCGAAAACAACCACCACCAGAAAAACCACCAAGACAACCTCCATAGCCGATGTTGGCGAAGTTAGTATTATCGCGGATAAAGTCAATAATGCTTTGATTATTGTGGCTTCAGCACAGGATTATGCGGTGGTGCAAAGAATTATTAAGCAACTGGATGTAATGCCTTTGCAGGTGTTGATTGATGCGACTATTGTAGATGTGACCTTAACTGATAATTTAGAGTATGGAATAAAATGGGCTTTAAGCCATAATAATGGGAAAAATGCTGCTAGTTCGAATAGTGGACTAGATCTTTTTGATGCTACTAAAAAGGCGGCAATAACAACCCTTTCAGGTGGTTTTGGGTATGCCTTTGTTAGTAATGATGTTAGTGTTGTGCTTCAGGCAGAGGCTGACAAAGGAAATGTTAATATTATTTCATCCCCATCTTTAATGGTTTTAAATAACCAGGAAGCTTCTATACAGGTTGGAGAGGAGCGATCATTACGGACATCTGAGTCTACAAATACTAGTAGTAGCTCCACAGACCCGATTGTAACTAGTACAATCCAGCAAAGAAAAACAGGCGTGAAAGTTACAGTAAAGCCTAGAGTCAATGCTAATGGTTTGGTTATTATGGAAATAGAGCAGAGTGTCGAAAATTTTGCTGGAGAAGATAGGGCCAGTACTAATGGAAACCCTGATATTTTGACTAGAGAAATAAAAAGTAGTGTGGCAGTGCAAAGTGGGGAAACAATAGTATTGGGTGGGTTAATCAATGAAAAAAGTACATATACAAAAAGTGGAATTCCTTTTTTACATGAGCTTCCTATAATAGGGCCATTGTTTGGAAATACAGCAAAAAATAATGATAAAACCGAGTTGGTTGTATTAATTACTCCGCGTGTAGTAAAAAGTAGACTAGATGCAAGATTAGTTACTAATGAATTTAAACGCAAACTATCAGGTATCTACGAACAGAGAGTAGAGATCAAGCAACCATAAGGCAGATGTTGTTATTATGCTC
>ENA-OSET01004277-OSET01004277.1-sediment-metagenome-genome-assembly--contig:-NODE-4277-length-12720-cov-3.228822_pt1 | contig 12720 bp, 6 predicted proteins | sample MGYA00237882_ERZ534229 | MGnify/ENA primary metagenome ERZ534229 (study PRJEB26408, sample SAMN06266212) | sediment metagenome | isolation source: Hudson Canyon methane seep mesocosm | place: USA:Hudson...
CAAAGCGTACTTTGATAATGTGATATTCCAGCTATTACCACCTGAGATTACTTTTGAAGATGTCGAGGACTTTAGTGATGGTACAGCTGACTTGTTTAGTGGAGCACAGATAGGTGATTGGTCAGTGGATAACATATTACCATTCTACGAGAGTAGTCAGGTAACACTAAATGATCCTGCAGTAGCGCTGATGAATATAGGTATTCCTGGCGGCGGAGCGTTGCGACCAACTTCAATTTTTGAATCTGAGATAATTCTGACAACTGATGGTCTTGCTGGATTTATCTTTGATGCAGTCAGTGGAACTGATTACAAGTTTGTTATTTTAGGGGATTATGATGGCGATTTAGACCTAGATATCATTATTGGTCATTCTACAGCCATATCTGGTTTGGTTTTTGATGATGTCAAAGAAATTGCTTTCTTAACCACTGTTCAATATGAATTATCTATTCTGCTTAAGGGTACGACACTTACCACTACTGTTAAAACTCCAGGAAGTAATAACACATTAGCAGTAACTAGTTTCATATTTAATGGCTTGATTGTTGATGGTGATGTTGGTTTGTTTAGTATTGGTAATAGCCATTTTGATACTGTCGCAATTCGCACGGATGATCCTGCCTTCCGTAATGATGATCCAGACAATCATGCGCCTGTGGCGGATGATGATGTAAGTGACACTAATGAAGATAGTGCGGTTGTCATTGATGTATTAAGTAATGATGTTGATCAAGATAATGATTTAGTAGTCATTGTGTCAGTAACTCAGGGAAGCTTGGGAGGCACCGTGGTAGTCAGTGCGGATGCTTTGACTGTGACTTATGATCCAGGAACTGCATTCCAATATCTGGGTGATAATGAATTTGTTATTGATACCTTCGTATATACCATTACCGATGGTCGTGGTGGTTATGCTACCGCTACTGTTAATGTGACTGTTACCGGAAACAACGATGATCCAATAGCTTTTGATGACAGTGCGAGTACTACTTCAGATACAGAGACAATAATTGATGTGCTGGATAATGATGTAGAACTCGACACCAGTGATACTCTTATCATTACACCAGATACGACTAATACTAAAGGATCGGTTGCAGTTTTTGGAAATGTTATTGTTTATAATCCGAATGGCGAGTTTGATTATTTAGCCTTGAATGAGACTGCTACTGATACATTTACATACACCATAAATGACGATGATGGTGTGACTTCAACTGCAACCGTTATTGTCATGATTACCGGTGTCTCAGCGGGTAATACTGCGCCGGTTGCACAGGATGATACGCTTGTTGCGATCGAAGATACGCCATTGTTGATTACAGCAGATATGCTACTCAGTAATGATACTGATCTGGATGGTGATACTCTGACTGTCGTTATTAGTTCTAGTGCAACAGCGAATGGTACTCTGATTGATAATCTTGATGGTACCTGGATTTACACACCAGATCTTAACTTCAATGGAACAGATAGCTTTACCTACCAGGTTGATGATGGCCAGGGCAGCTTTAATACGGCAACGGTTTCCCTCAATGTTGCACCTGTTAATGATGCGCCTGAGGCTGTGGATGATCTATTAACAGTTGAAGAAAATACGGTACTAACCTTCAGCATTGCAAGTCTATTGGCTAACGATATTGATATTGATGGTGATGCCTTGACGCTGGTCAGTCTGGGTGATCCTGGGAACGGTTCTTTAGTGAATAACGGAGATGGTACATTGACTTATATGTCGAGTACTGTAGGTGAGGATACCTTCACTTATACCATTGGTGATGGAGACTTGACTCATACTGGAACAGTACAAATCAATGTAGAGGCCGGACTGGCTCCAATAATTACCTATACTATGGATACCGCTATAGAGATTGCTGATAATGGTGTCATTGTTACATCCATTACAGTCGATGATAGCTATTTGATTGCTAGTCTAATAGTTCACCTTGATATCGATCATGCTCGTTACAATGATCTGGTAATTGAACTAATTGGTCCAGATGGGCAGGTCGTCGAACTGTTTAGTAATACTCGTGGACAAGGTACTAGCTATACCGCTGATTATGCGCCTGAGTTATTTAATGGTACTAGTGTTACTGGTGACTGGACTTTACAAATTTCAGATATCAAAAAACGCAATATAGGCACCTTGAATAGCTGGTCTATCGAAGTGACCCGTTTCCAGCAGGCATTGACTGCAAGTGAAGTAGCTGAAACCAATACCGAGCAGGGTGATGTATTAACGAATGAAGCACTAGTGGCTTCCTTTAATGAAGCGGCTAATCGCTGGATTGATTCAGGTCTGCTAGATGCTACACAATTGGCTAAGTTGCAGAATATAAATGTCCAGATAGCGGATCTTTCAGGTGGCCTGATTGGTATGGCTGAATATGATACTATCCTTATTGATGTTAATGCTGCGGGTCATGGTTGGTTTGTTGATGACACACCGGCTGATAATACAGAGTTTATTTATGTAGATGGCATATATTTAGCTACAGAAGATAGTGAGGCATTTGGTCGTATCGACTTGCTAACGGTACTCATGCATGAAATTGGACATATTCTCAATATGGAACATAGTGAGACAGGTGAAACTCAATTAATGAGTGAAACTCTAGATGCAGGTGTCAGACTTGTTCCTCAATCCGAAAAAACAACACTAGATAAAACGGAAGAATTTTCAGTAGAAACGACTTATCAATTTTCTTTTATGTTCACAGATATGATTACGGATATATTTAAGCACTACAATTTAAATCATAAGTTATTAAATGATGATAATTTTGAAGCATTGAATATGATGAATAATATTTATACATTAGATGAATCTAATCATATCCTGAGTTTAAAAAACAAGGATAGAGTGTTACTAAAATCCAATTTAACTGGATATTAAGATCATGTTAGGTTAGATAAATACTTTATCTAACCTATCTCAATATCATAATCAATTTGACCTAATTGTTAACTCCGTCTACCCTATAGATAGAATCTATGTAATAAGAAAAAAATATTTTCACGTTTCATAATAATCAAAAATAATGACGGACATTACATCAATTGCCGAAGGAACGGAGCAGCCAGACTCCAACAAAAAAGAAAAAACCCCTGATATCTGGCAAATTCTTAATCATACTAATAATCCTGAAGAATATGCTACTGCGTGGTTAAATATTCAGTGTTCTCGTTTGGAAAATGTAAATAGAGCTGTTGTTGTATTTGGTACACCTGATAGAGGCCCTTTTTCACCTATCGCTGTCTGGCCTGAATCTGCAACTGGCAGTCCAAGAATTCTGACCGCAATTGAGTCAGTTATCGCCACAAAATCCAGTTTTATCCTGAATACTGAAGACGCTGAGGTCGTTAATTCTGATAATGTCATTGCCACACCTATTTTGGTTGATAACAGAATAGGTGGTGTCGTTGCGATTGAAATCTCTCAAGCAGATGATGCACAGCAGAAAAAAACATTAAAAGATCTGGAATGGGGACTCGTCTGGATGCAAATGCTGGTTCGTCGAGGCCGACTAACACCAACAGATCGATTGGTTACGGTGCTTGAGTTACTTGCAACGAGTTTACATCACGAAAGATTTCAAGAAGCGGCGACTGCCGTGGTCACAGAATTATCTAATATTTTCGGTTGTGAGCGTGTCTGCATTGGTTTTCTTAAGGGCAAACATGCTGAAGTAAAAGCTTTATCTCATAGTGCACAGGTGGGTAAAAAGGCCAATGTGATTCAAAATATTGAATCAGCAATGGATGAGTCCATTGATCAACATACAACAATCGTATATCCCGTTTTAAAAAACTCTCCTATACAAATTGTAAGGTTGCATGAAGAACTGCATAAAAACCACGGTGAAAATGCTATTTGTACCGTACCTTATACCGATGGAAATCATATTATCGGTGCATTCACATTGGAACGCCCAATTGATCAACTATTTGATGCTGATACAGTAAAACTTTTAGAACATGCTACTTCTTTACTAGGGCAAATTCTTAATGTTAAACGCAAAGAAGACCGTTGGTTAATTGGAAAAGTAGGAAGTAGTTTTAAAACCAATTTAAGCAAATTAATTGGTCGTAAGCATATGGCTTTTAAATTGGTTTTCTACTCTTTATTTTCTATAATCGTATTTCTTTGCATTGCAGATGGTAAGTATCGTATTACTTCAGATGCAACGCTTGAAGGCACAGTACAACGTGTAATATCTGCACCTATGGCAGGTTATCTGGATTCACAACATGTAAGAGCAGGAGATATTGTAAAGGAAGGAGATATTATGTTCACACTAGATGAACACGATCTCCGTTTGGAAAAACTTAAGTGGGAAAGTCAACGTTCACAGCGTATTCGTGAGTATACAGAAGCATCTGCGGAACATGATCGCGCAAAATCACTTATTTTAAATGCACAAATTAAACAGGCAAATGCTCAAATTTCATTAGTTGATGAGCAGCTTAAGCGAACGCGAGTATTATCACCTTTTGATGGTATTGTTGTTTCTGGAGACTTAAGCCAATCCCTAGGTGCTCCTGTTGAGCGTGGAGATATATTATTTGAAGTTTCTCCATTAAATTCATACCGCGTCATTCTTAATGTGGATGAAACTGAGATAAGTAATATTAGGCATAAGCAAACAGGTAAATTAGTATTGGCTGCAGCACCTGATAAAAAAATACCTATAATTATTGAAAAAATTACCCCCGTTTCTTCAGCAGAAGAGGGGGCAAATTTCTTCCGAGTTGAGGCAAAACTAGAGTCTTCTGATAATGATAACCTAAGACCTGGAATGCAAGGTATTGGAAAAATAAGTGTTGATGATCGTAAACTGATCTGGATCTGGACATACAAAATAACACATTGGATGCGTATGTTCTTTTGGACTTGGTTACCTTGAGAGGCATAGAGTATGTCTGAATCACTGTTTAGTCCCTCATGGTATCGCGTCGCGGATTTAACCCCCCGGTTACGTCAGCATATTCAATTGCATCGTCATGAATACCGAGGTCGTGTCTGGTACATTATGCAAGACCAACTTGCGGGCCGTAGTCAGCGATTTTCGCCTGAAGCATATCAGTTTATTGGTTTGATGAATGGTGTTAACACAGTCCAGCAACTTTGGGATGTAATCAATGAACAAGAAGGTGATGCAGCACCTACTCAGGAAGAAATTATTCAGCTTTTAGGGCAACTGCATTCATCAGATGCTTTGATTTGCGATGTTCCACCTGATAGCCGTGAATTATTTAGACGCTTCCAACGTCATGAAAAAATGAAGTGGAAAAGTAGGTTTTGGTCGCCTTTAGCCGTAAAGTTTCCATTATGGGATCCAGAAGATTTTCTCGAACGTACATTACCTTTTGTTAAACCATTATTATCCAAAGTCGGATTTTTTATCTGGTTGCTTATTATTCTAATAGCGGCAGTTTATGCCGTTGTTAATTGGAATGCATTAACAGAAAATGTTATTGACCGTGCATTCACACCCAATAACCTTTTAATTTTATGGTTTATTTATCCTGTAGTAAAAGCAATTCATGAATTAGCACATGGTTATGCTGTTAAATATTATGGAGGTGAAGTTCATGAAATAGGCATTATGCTACTAGTGCTTGTACCTGTGCCTTATATTGATGCATCTTCCTCATGGGGATTTAGAGACAAACGTCAACGAATGTTGGTTAGTGCAGCAGGAATTATGGCAGAACTGCTAATGGGATCTATAGCGTTGTTTATATGGCTTAATGTACAGCCTGGAATAGTTCATTTGGTTGCCTACAATGTTATTTTAATTTGCGGCATATCAACTATTTTATTTAATGGTAATCCATTACTACGTTTTGATGGTTATTATGTGCTATCTGATGGAATTGAAAGTCCTAATCTGGGAGCTCGTTCCACTACTTATCTTGGTTACTTGATACAACGTTATATATTAAAATCAAAAGAGGCATCCTCTCCAGCTGATACTAAAAACGAAAGATGGTGGCTTATTATTTATGGTGTCTCAGCATTTATTTATAGACTATTTATTATGTTTGCCATCATCATGTATATTGCTACCAAGTTCTTTATTGTGGGAATATTGTTATCCTTTTGGGCGGTTTTTACACAAATCATTATTCCATTTGGCAAAAATATTTTATTTTTATTTACCAGTCCTAAGCTAAGAAAAAATCGTAACCACGCAATCGGAATAGCTTCATTCATATTAATTTCCATATTGGTCTTAGTCTTTCTTTTTCCCGTCCCATTATGGACAAAAACGGAAGGTGTTATTTGGCCATCAGAACAATCCAAAATTAGAATGGGAATGGATGGGGTTATAACAAAAATACTTGTTCCTGAAGGTACATGGGTAAAAAATGGGCAAGCTATCATTACATCCAATGACCCTTTTCTTATTGCCAGAGTAAATATTCTGGAAGCTAGAAAAAATGAAATAGAAATACAATTACATGCCGTTGAAACAATAGATAGAGTACAAAAAAAAATAGTACAAGAAGAACTCAAAGCAGTTAATGCAGATTTGACTCATGCACAAAAACAGGTAAAAGACTTAACCATACGAAGTGCTCGAAATGGTTATCTTTTCGTACCTAGAGCATCTGATCTTCAGGATAGGTTTGTTAGGAAAGGGCAGCTTGTTGCCTACGTCATTGATCCATCTGATAGTTATACGATTAAAGCAGTTATTTCACAAAATGATATTGATTTAGTTAGAAAAAAAACAGATTCAGTTGATATTGTAATTGCAGACTGGGAAGTTGATTCTATTCAATCTAATATTGTAAAAAAAGTTCCAGGCGGTAGTTATCAATTACCCACATCTGCTTTAGGTACTTATGGAGGCGGTTCATTTCCAGTTAACCCTAGAGATAATACGGGGCGTACAAGTATAGAACGTGTTTTTGAATATGAACTTCAACTACCATCAAATTATCGCTCAACATATCTTGGTCGTCGTGTACATGTCAGATTTGATCATGGGTTTGAACCTATTGGGTTACAAGTTTATCGTGCTATAAGACAACTTTTTCTCAGGACATTCAATGTCTAGAAATTCGATTCATCTTCGACCAGGTATTGAAGTTGGAAATTATCCAGAGCGTGAAGACGTTCGGGATAATTGGTTGGACAGAACAGCAGCTAATATTACAGGTGTAGCACGACAATATATTGTGGGCAGAAACCCTCGATATATGAAATTTGTAAATAAAGTAAATATCCATTCTAAAGATCTTGATAAACTTGAAAATGGAGAATTACAAAACTGTATTAGAAAGTTGCGTCGAACTTTATACAGTGAAGGTTTAAAGGATGATTTAGTATCACAATCCTTTGCACTGATTCGTGAGATATCTACTCGACACCTTGGGCTCCGCCATCATGATGTTCAGTTATATGGTGGCTGGGTTATGCTTAATGGCATGATAGCTGAGATGGAAACAGGTGAGGGGAAAACACTTGCTGCTACTTTACCGGCTTGTACCGCTGCTATGGCTGGAATTCCTACTCATATTGTCACAGTAAACGATTTCCTTGTATCTCGTGATTCTAAATGGATGATGCCAATATATAAAGCTTTAGGACTTACCGTAGGTGTAATAAAAGAAGGTATGTCACACGAAAAAAAACAAGCAGCATATGCTTGTAATATTACTTACTGCACTAATAAACAATTAGCTTTTGATTATTTAAGAGACAGAATGCTATTAAATGATGAAAGTCGTCGTTTACATTTACAATTGGAAGGGTTACATAATGACAGGCCTAAAACCAGTTTATTATTATTAAGAGGTCTATGTTTTGCCATCATTGATGAAGCGGATAGTGTACTGGTTGATGAAGCTAGAACGCCACTTATAATATCACGCAAAGGCGATTCACCTGATCATGATCGAGTTTATAATGATGCAATAAAAATAGCACGAAAATTACAATCACCACGTGACTATAATGTTCGGATAAAAGAACATAGTATTAACTTGACTGACCTAGGTAAAGCTTATGTTAAAAAACATTCAAAAAAACTGGGAGGGATTTGGTCAGGTTCACGTCGTAGAGATGAACTGATTAAACAAGCTCTTTCAGCACTTTATTTATATGAAATTGATAACCATTATTTAGTTAAAGATGGAAAAATACAGATCATTGACGAATATACCGGTCGTGTAATGGCAGATCGATCTTGGGAACGAGGTTTGCATCAAATGGTAGAGTCTAAAGAAGGATGTGAAATTAGTATGCGTCAGGAAACATTAGCACGTATTAGTTATCAGAAATTCTTCAGGCGTTATTTGCGTATAGCAGGAATGACAGGAACTGCTCGTGAAGTCGCAAATGAATTATGGTCTGTTTATAATCTTAATGTTGTCACGATTCCAACAAATACACCTTCAAATCGACAAGCTGAAGAAAATAAAGTGTTTCTTACTTCCGATGAAAAATGGAAAGCTATTATTAAACGTATACATAGTTTACATGATAAAAAACGACCTATCTTGATTGGAACTCGCTCAGTGATTGCTTCAGAACATATTAGTCATTTATTACATCAGGCGGGACTGCCACATAGAGTACTTAATGCTAGACAAGATGAGGAAGAGTCAAATATTATCATTCAAGCGGGGCAATCAGGACGAATTACAGTTGCAACAAATATGGCGGGAAGAGGAACAGATATAAAATTATCTCAAGACGCATATGATAATGGAGGTTTATTTGTTCTAGCAACTGAACGAAATGAAACAAAAAGAATTGATAGACAATTATTTGGTCGATGTGGACGACAAGGTGACCCAGGTAATTACCAAGCAATTATTTCTCTAGAAGACGAGTTGACCAAAGAATTCTATGGTAATTTTTACAATAAATTATTAAATCGCTGGTATGGTAATGATAAATGTCTTTCTGTTAGGCTCGGTAATATTATGATTGGGATTGCACAAATAGCATCAGATTATCATTTCAGTCGAATAAGACGTGATTTATTAAAAGCGGATGATCACCTTGATGATATGCTTGCCTTTACAGGTAGAGGGGAATAAAAGAAAACAATGTATAAAATAATAATAAAAGTAACCACCGGGTTATTGATAGCAATGGGTGTGAGTGGCAACACCTTTGCAGAAGAAAGTACACCAGCCTGGGTTAAAAACTCAGTAATAACCGCCAATAACCCCATTAAAACAGTTAGGAATACCGACAATAAAAAATCATCTGTAGTTGATTATCAATGTCTGGTAGAACCTCATTCCCTAGTAGAAATCAGTACACGTGAAGAAGGTATTATTGATCAACTACATGCCAAACGTGGAGATATTGTAATAAAAGACCAACCACTTGTTAAACTTGAATCAGGACTTGAAGAGGTATCGTTTCGACTAGCCAAGTCGCGTGCACGAATGTATGCTGACATAGAGGCAAAAAAAGCAACATTAGCATATCATAAGCGTCAATTGAAACGAATTAATAATTTATGGGAAAAGAAAGTCATTTCATTTAGCGAGAAAGATAAAGCTGATACAGATGTTCTTCTTGCAAAAACCAGCCTTAATGATGCAAGAGAAAACATGACATTAAGACAAATTGAAAAAGATAGAGCAGAGCACTTATTTAAAAAACGTACCATTTTCAGCCCTATTAGTGGAGTAGTTGTACAATCCTTTCTTGATCAAGGAGAATCAGTAGATGATAGTAAGCCTATTATGTCAATTGCTGAAGTTGACCCATTAAATATTGAAGTTATTTTACCAGTTGAACAATTCAGGTCAGTTAAAGTTGGTTCCTTTGCAGAAGTGACTCCTCTTATATCAGGAAGTACTACAAAAAAAGTAAAGGTGGTTATTGTTGACAGGGTGATTGATGCGGCTAGTAATACATTTGGTGTTAGATTACTTTTACCAAACCCTGATAAAAATTTACCTGGTGGTATTCGTTGTAAAGTTAAATTCCTAACAAATTAAGGTTAATTATAAACAGTTACACTGAATAATTTACCGGGTTCATCTCAATAATCCACTTTAAAGCTAGGACTATCCTCAGGTTTGCTATTGCGCTTATCATAAAGTCTGGTAGTGGATATATTGGAATGCCCCAACCATTCCTGTACTTTCGCAATATCCGCTTTGTTTTCCAATGCATTAGTGGCTGCCGTTGCGCGTAATGAATGGACACAAAATCCATGCGTATCAACAGTAATCCCACTTTGTTCGGCATAGCGTTGAACCACTTCACGGTGAATAGAGCGTGGATTAATGTGTTTGTTTAACCCTTCACTGATACCATTATGGCTACGACTGTTGTTTCTCACCGGTCTAAACAAGGCATTATCCAACTCGTTTCGATGGCCCGATGCGTCAAAGTATTCATCCAGTAAGCGTTGTGTCTTAGGTTCAACGGGGATATAGCGTTCTTTTTTACGCTTGCCAATCACATGAAACATCATGATGCCACTCCTGCGTTGGTAGTCTTTTACTTTAAGGTCACAGAGTTCTTGTCTGCGTAATCCGTGATATAGCAAGGTGGCTAAAATGGTTCTGTCCCGTTTGCCTTTTAAGGTGTCTTCAAGTGGTGCTTCTAGTAGTTTTCGAGCTTGCTCATTACTGATGGCTGGTGTCTTGCCTTCGTTATTATTCGCTGGAGGACGTTTTACGCCTTTGACTGGGTTGTGTGTGACGGCATTGCTTTCACACAGGTATTCAAATAGTGATGACAGGGCGGATAGTTTACGTCGGATGGTGGCATCGGCTAGGTTTTGTTGTGCTAGCGTTTGTCGCCAGGCGATGACATGTGCTCGGGTGACGATACGAAATTCTTCGGGGTGTTCAATGCCGGTAAATTGCGTGAAGGCTTTGATGTCATTTTGGTAAGCTTTTCGGGTTTTGTCTGAATTGATGTTTGCGAACCATTCCAATTCGGGAGGGACTTCGGCTAATTGTTGGAAGTGTTCTTTGGTTAGTAGGCGACTAGTATTTTCTGTTAGAGAACTAGGCATGGATGGATACCTTTATAGTGGGCCGATGGGTTTGGCGGATAGGGATGAGTATATCACACCCGATAAAATAGATTATAGGGTGTTAATGGATTGGTAATTAGCAACCTTGGCTGTGGATTTACTGGCGAATGTGATCTGTGCCCGAAACATAGCAGTTAGGCAGTAAGCAGTGAATTAAACAATACGAAAAGGTTAGCGGGGTTGTCGCTTATTTAATTGAATATTTGGTTGGTTTTATTTTTGGGAGCTGGTTTTCAGCTCCCAAAAATACGATTGCTTAGTTTACCTTTTCTAGAAGAATGTCTTCACCACAAACATGATATGCAGCATGCCACACATCAATATGAAACGCATGAAAATAAACATTATTTGAATTGCATACCATGCAGGAATTTATACCTAATAATCTGCTATATTTTTTAAGCACTCTAATCATAAACTTTGTTTTGTAATTAGGGTGTAATCTATTCATACGTTCAATTGTGTAATAATTTTCATATATTAATATTTTACGTTCTAAGCGTGCCACAGCTTTTACTGCTTGTGAGGCTGTATTCATGGATGTTGCTTCACGTCTACAACTAATTTGTGACTTTTCAGATATCGCTAATTCAGCACGATCAAATTGTTTTATAAATGCAGCAGCAGCTTCGGCAGGATTATTGAAGTCTAGTGCAAAATGCGCAGACTGTCGAATACTAGGTATAACCTCATCAGTTATCCAGTCTATAAATTCGTCAGAATAAGGTTCACTGGAAAACTTTGCTAATCGATATACGTCACCTGTTGGGATGAGTACCGAACTGGGGTCAAGCCCTAATTTCTTCACATAAACGGACATATCATAAGGTATTAATTGCGCCTTTTTGCAATATTCTTCTATTGCAAAATGAAGATTGTGCCCTAAAACTGCTGCAACATCTTTTGCAACGAATAGAGTGGTTTTATTAGAAGTAACTGTTCTAATTAGATTGAAACCTGACTTGAAATAATGATTTTTGATCATCAAAAATCTCCTTACCTTTTAAGGTAATAAAAGCCATACTTTTCAGGTGGTGGAAATTAGCCATAAGAAATTATGGCTTCACGCTAAAAAATACAGCATGGTTAATGATATTTATAATGAGCTTTCCACTGCTCTTACGTAAACCTCTAATTTTCTCCTTTCAAAGGACGTCCCTTGAGAAGAAAACGTAATAATTTGTTTACGATTCTATTTATGAGTAACATTTTTACTGATATAACAAAAAAATACATTTTTAGTAAAATTTGTTGATATTTTTGCAATTAAAGAATAATAAACAGTATGAAAGTGAATAAAAATGCTGGTAGACCACTGGGTTCAAAGAGGAAATCTAGGATTTTTAATGAGGTTGAATTTAGGCAGGTTATTAAGTCGATAACAAATTCTAGGCTGAGTTCTAATATAGAGCGCAACATAACGCTCATTTACTTCAATTATTATTTAGGTCTCAAAGGGATTGAACTCTGTAGATTGAAGTTAGATGATGTTTATGACGGTAAAAAAATACTGAATGGTATCCGAATTATTAAGCCAAAACATCGGATAGTAGCGTTAAATAATCCTCAATTGAAGGGTGCTCTAGATTCATATATTAAAAGCAGGGTGGAAAAAGAATCTGCTAGCTTTAGTATCCATTCGGATTTATTCAAAAGTCAGAAAGGTTCATATTCACCTCAGTCA
>ENA-OSET01004278-OSET01004278.1-sediment-metagenome-genome-assembly--contig:-NODE-4278-length-12718-cov-41.923345_pt1 | contig 12718 bp, 11 predicted proteins | sample MGYA00237882_ERZ534229 | MGnify/ENA primary metagenome ERZ534229 (study PRJEB26408, sample SAMN06266212) | sediment metagenome | isolation source: Hudson Canyon methane seep mesocosm | place...
GAACCCTATACAACACATAGTTTTGATTTAGAAAAAGGTGATACTATCTATATCTTTTCTGATGGATATGTAGACCAATTTGGTGGTGAAAGAGGTAAGAAGTTTAAAGCGAAAACCTTTAGAGAGTTGCTACTAAGTATTCAAGATAAAGCAATGGAAGAACAAAAAATAACCATTAATAAAACCTTTGAAACTTGGAAAGGTGACTTAGAACAAATTGATGATGTTTGTGTTATTGGGGTTAGGGTGTAAGAAAGTACAATATGCTATCGTGGGTGATTTATGCGTAATGGCAATATCTAAACAAATAGATAGCTGAAATAGAATTATTATATTAGTAAAATGAAACCCATCAGCTACATAATCTTATTTCTCATATCATTTAATGGAGTTTCCCAAATTTTTAGTGACGAGCAACTATTCCAAATAGATAGTTTAACCGCTGTTATTAATAATCCGAATAGCCATGATACTTCTTTAGCTGGATCGTATGTGACTTTATCAGAAATCCTCTATATTTCAAGCATTGACACCTTAAAATATTTATGTGAGAAAGCAAAAATTATTGCTGAAACATCACTTTTAAATGATAACCCAGCAAAAGTTCAGAAAAGCCTGAGAGAATCTTTAGCTCTTTCTTTAAACAACATAGGATTTGTATATAATAACAATGGGCAAGTAAAAGAAGCTTTGGATTATTACAGTCGTAGTCTTAAAACCTATGAGAAAACAGGAAACAAAGCAGGTATAGCCCTCGCTCTAAACAACATAGGGTATCTATACAAAAACAAAGGGCAAATAAAAGAAGCCTTAGATTATTTCAGTCGTAGTCTTAAAATAAGAGAAGAAATAGGTGATAAAGAGGGTATAGCTCTTTCTCTAAACAACATAGGGTTTCTATACCAAAACAAAGGACAAATAAAAGAAGCTTTGGATTATTACAGTCGTAGTCTTAAAATCTATGAGGAAATAGGTGATAAAAGAGGTATAGCCATGGCTCTAAACAACATAGGCCTTATATATAAAAGTCAAGGTCAAGTACAACAAGCTTTGAATTATTACAATCGCAGTCTCAAATTAAGGGAAGAAATAGGAGATAAAAAGAGTATAGCCGTTTCTCTAAACAACATAGGATTTGTATATAATAACAAAGGGGAAATAAAAGAAGCTTTGGATTATTATGATCGTAGTCATAAAATCTATGAGGAAATAGGAAACAAAGATGGTATAGCAACCGCTCTGAATAACATAGGCTCTATATACAAAACCCAAGGGGAAATAAAAGAAGCCTTAGGTTATTTTAATCGTAGTCTTAAAATAAACGAAGAAATAGGTGATAAAGAGGGTATAGCTCTTTCTCTAAACAACATCGGAGACATATACAAGAACAAAGGGCAAATAAAAGAAGCTTTAGCATATGGCTTAAGAAGTTTAAGTATTTCCCAAGAAATAGGTTCTCCTGCAAGAATTAAATCAACTTCAATTTTATTGAGCCAAGTTTACGAGAAACAAGGAAAAGGAATGAAAGCCCTTGAAATGTACAAGTTGTACATTATAATGAAAGACAGCATAAATAACGAAGAAACACAAAAAGCAGCAACCCAACAACAAGCTAAATATGCATATGAAAAACAAAAGACGATTGATGATACAGCGCATGAAAAACTAATAGCTATTGAACAAGAAGAAAAAGAGAAACAACAAATTCTTACTAGGGCTATTGCAGTAGGCTTAGGCCTAGTGGGTATATTCTTATTATTTGTATTAAACAGGTTAAAAGTAACAAGAAAGCAGAAAGGTGTAATAGAGCAGCAAAAAGAATCTGTAGAAGAAGCACATAAAGAAATTAAGGATAGTATTAACTATGCTAAACGTATTCAATCCGCCATATTACCTCCAATGAAAGTGGTAAAAGAATACTTAAAGGATAGCTTTATATTATACAAGCCAAAAGACATTGTAGCAGGAGATTTCTACTGGATGGAGCACAAGGATGGCAAAGTATTGTTTGCGGCAGCAGATTGCACAGGACATGGTGTTCCTGGAGCTATGGTATCCGTAGTGTGTAATAACGGGCTAAACAGAAGTGTGCGAGAACATAGTTTAACAATTCCAGGCGAGATATTAGATAAAACCCGTGAAATAATTGTGCAAGAATTTAAGAAATCAGAAGAAGAGGTAAAAGATGGTATGGACATCGCTTTATGCAGTATTGAAGGAATGAAACTGCAATATGCTGGAGCACACAATCCATTATGGATCATTAGAAATGGTGAGATAATTGAAACGAAAGCAAATAAACAGCCTATCGGTCAGTTTGATAACCCTGAACCCTATACAACGCATAGTTTTGATTTGGAGAAAGGAGATGCTATTTACATCTTTTCTGATGGATATGTAGATCAATTTGGTGGAGAAAGAGGTAAGAAGTTTAAAGCGAAAGCCTTTAGAGAATTACTACTAAGCATTCAAGATAAAGCAATGGAAGAGCAAAAAATAACCATTAATAAAACCTTTGAAACTTGGAAAGGTGACTTAGAGCAAATTGATGATGTTTGTGTTATTGGGGTTAGGGTGTAAGTCAGCATTTAAGTCTATTAGAATTCTTACATTAGCAGCTTGAAAAATATCATTTACATAATCCCATTTCTCATCTATATTAGTGGAGTTGCGCAAGAGTTTGCTGACAAAGAATATTACTTGGTGGATAGTTTAGTTCTAGAAGAACTACCCCTAGAAGATTTACAACTGTTGGATAGTTGCTTAAAAGTTCATCATTCGGCCAAAGAAGATACATCCAAGATCAAATCACTAAATGCTATTTGTGAGAACATGATGTCTGAGGATTGGAAGAAGTATCAATTCTATCAGTATGAGCAAATACAAGCACTATTTGAAAATAATCCTTCGGCAAAAGTAACAAAAGCACTTCAAGCTGAGTTAGCAGCAGCGCTCAGCAATATTGGATATATATATAGTGCTGAAGGCGAAGTAAAAGAGGCCTTAGACTATTACAGTCGTAGTCTTAAAATACAAGAAGAAATGGGTGATAATGTGGCTATAGCTGGTTCTCTTAACAATATAGCATCTGTATACTATAAGCTTGGCCAAATAAAAGAAGCTCTGGATTATTTCAGTCGTAATCTTAACATCTATGAAGAAATAGGTTTTAAAAAAGGGATAGCTACCTCTCTAAACAATATAGGAGTTATTTACGATGAACAAGGCCAACTAAAAGAAGCTCTGGATTACTATAGCCGAAGCCTTAAAATACAAGAAGAAATAGGGGGCAAATCAGGAATAGCTCGCTCCCTGAACAACATAGGAGTTGTATACAAAAACCAAGGTCAAGTTACAGAAGCATTGGAGTATTTCAATCGCAGTTTTAAAATCTATGAAGAAATAGGGAATAAACAAGAAATAGCTAACTCTCTTCACAATATAGGAGTTATATACAAAACCCAAGGCCAACTAAAAGAAGCCTTAGATTATTTGAATCATAGTCTTAAAATAAGGGAGGAAATAGGTGATAATGACGGTATAGCTGGCTCTCTTATCAATATAGGAGATATTTACCATAAACGTGGTCAGCTAAAGGATGCATTAGCATATAGTCTAAAAAGTTTGACCATTTCCCAACAAATAGGTTCTCCTGAGCGGATAAAATATGCTTCAAGCTTGTTAAGTAATATATATGAAAGAAATAGCGAAGGAATGCAAGCCCTTGAAATGTACAAGTTGCACATAACAATGAAAGACAGCCTTAATAACGAAGAAACACAAAAAGCAGCTACCCAACAACAAGCTAAATATGCATATGAAAAACAAAAGACGATTGATGATGCAGCGCATGATAAACTATTAGCCATAGAACAAGAAGAAAAAGAGAAACAACAAATTCTTACGGGGGCTATTGCAGTAGGGTTAGGTCTAGTGGGTATTTTATTATTATTTGTATCATTAATAAATTGAGTAAGTATTTTATCTATTGACTGTTTTGTTGATTGTAAAGTCGCATTCTTCATACCGAAAGGTCCGGCTCCCCACATTTTCCCGCCTTGAGAGCCCCCTTCTGAGTGGTAGGTTTTGTTAAATATCTCGCTGCCAGAGTCTAACACTTTGATTTTTAATGATGTATACGCTCGATAGTGTTCAAAGCTGAAGCTTTCGAGTTCAAACTCTATAAGGTTATTGCTATTAACATTATCAGTGTTTTTACTAAGTTTCCCGAATGCTGTCTGGACGTAATCAGAGTTAATAGTTTTATCAAGAATTTTACCAAACTCAACTATCCATACATGAGCGTACCCTACTGTTGCAGCCCTAAATTGATAATTATGGTTCTGAGTTTGATTTTCAATTTGATATTCAGCATTAATATCGGATTTGGGAAGTGTAGTATCTGCCCCATATTCCACTAAAAATTGATCGTAATCTTTAGCAACAGGGTGATTGAATGAACAACCTGTTGTTAAAGCTAGTAATACTAGAATTGAAAGAGTAAATATTTGTCTCATTTTTTTTCCATGGTTTATTGTGTTTTTCAAAAAAAAAGCATCTAAGGATGCGATCACTTATTTCTATATTCCTAATCAATCTATATTCACGAGCTTAGAAGAGGAGGAATCCTCATCTACACAGTGGTGGTAGAGAGATCGGTTTCGGTAACCTAATAGTAGGTTGCTAGAGGAAAAGGGTGGGTGACTATTTTCAGAACTGAATTCCTTTTCAAGTTGATGAGTGAGTAGCGACTATATGTGGTTTTGGTTGTTATGTCACTAAAGAGCTTGTACCTAACATCCTGTCAGGTACAAGAAGGTTCGGCCTCTGAGTTAGATCGTAAAACTTTGCTGGCGGTGACCATGGCTTCTAATGCCGGTTTTACTTCTTTCCAGTGACGTGTTTTCAGACCGTAATCTGGGTTTATCCATAAACGTTCGACAGGTATACGTTCCGCTGCTTTGTTAATTAAATTAACGACCGTTGGAATATTAGGCATGATCATCCAAAACTTGGAATAAAATTTCACGTACTGATTGTGGCTCAAACGGTTTATCACAAATGGCGGATACGCCCGCTTGGTGGACATTACCGAGTCGTGTTTCATTGTTTTCACTGGTGACCATTAAAATTGGGATGAGGGTATTGCCCATTTCGGTGCGCACGTATTCTATGAGTTGTTGTCCATCCATTTCAGGCATATTGAAATCAGTCAATATAAGATCAAACTCGTCGGCTTCGATTTTTTCTATTGCTTCTAGGCCATTTATCGCGGTGGTGAGCTTGCTGATGCCGATATTGTTAAGCACACGTGATAGGTGTTTTCTGGCGGTGCTGCTATCGTCAACAACTAATACGTTTAATTCGGTGACATCATAATTTTTAAGGGCGATTTCTTCGGGTGTGATGTAGTCGATGGTGGTGCGTAAAGCGCGGTTGAGATCATCGTAATCAAAGGGTTTGGGCAGGATGGCGATCACACCTGCTTGGCGAATGGGATCCAGTGCTGCGAAGCTAGTTTCGCTAGAAACCAACATAAAGTTGATATCTTGCTGCGGATGAGTTTGGCGTAATGATGATAATAAATCAGTGGCCGACATATCAGGCAAGTACATGGCGCTGAGAATTAAATCAGGCGGATATTTTTCAACATAAGCGGAAGCTTCGATACCTGTTGCAACGGTATCTATGCTGGCTACGCCGGCTTCTTTGAGATGTGAAACGATAATTTTTTGCTGAACGGATGAGGGTTCAACCAGCAAAAGTGAAAGATCTGATGGATTCATTAATAACTGCCGTTTGCTTCTATTTGATGATGAGCTTCTTAAGGTCGAATCAAACCTGCTTCGACGTCATTACGTGTTTTTTCGTCGGTGAGGTGTTCAATAATGGTCAAGGCAAAATCAATGGCGGAGCCCGGCGATTGAGCGGTGAATATATTGCCATCGACTACAATAGCTTGGTCTGTAATGGTGACATCAGGCCAGTCTTCGGCAGAGAGTGTGCCGGGATAGCAGGTGATGGTTTTGCCATTCAATATACCGGCGTGAGCTAAAACTAAGGGTGCAGCGCAAATAGCGGCAATGCCTTTGTTGTAGGCGTTGAGTCTAGTAATAACACCATGAATGCGTTGTTCTTCATTAAGATTATTGGCACCGGTCAGGCCACCCGGCAGAACCAACATGTCAAAGTCATCATTGCGAGCGGCTCTTAAGGTGGTATCTGCAACTAGGCGTACGTTTCGACTAGCGGTAACTTGTTGTTGTTCAGTTAAGCTGGCGGTAATAACGGAAATGCCGGCTCGTCTGAGTAAGTCAATCAAGGTTACCGCTTCGAGTTCTTCGCACCCTGTTGCTAGTGGAATAAGTACGCGTGCCATGGTCAGGTGCCCCTATTTTTTAGGATTAAGTATGCTCATTCCTTTGAGCAGGTTTAATGCTTGAGACAAGTAATAGTCTTTAACCGCTAATGGTGTATTGTCTTCTTCTTCGGGCTTAGCAGTTGTTTCGCTTTCTGCTTCTGCCACTTCATCTTCTTCCGTTGTTTTTGTGTCGCCATTGCCATTTTCTAAGTGGCCAGATAAGTCTTGCTCACGTAATGGATTAAAGTCGCTATCTTCTAAAGCGCTGACTTTAATGCCTTCAATTTCGATATCGGGCACTATGCCTTCAGCTTGAATTGAACGACCAGACGGTGTGAAATAGCGGGCTGTTGTCATTTTAACCGCCGTATTATCGGTGAGCGGCATAACGGTTTGAACCGAACCTTTACCAAATGTTTTGCTGCCAAGAATGACGGCACGATGATGATCTTGCAGTGCACCAGCGACAATTTCTGAAGCTGAAGCTGAACCACCATTCACTAATACCACCAATGGCGCACCTTTTAAGATGTCATTGGGTTTAGCATTAAATTCTTGTGCTGCATCTTTAATGCGGCCTTCGGTGTAAACAATTTTGCCTTTGGTAATAAACGCATCAGATACATCAACAGCAGCATCTAATAGACCGCCGGGGTTATTACGTAAGTCCAAAACCAAACCTTCTAATGAACCGTCATTTTCGGTTTTTAATGCACTGATGGCTTCTTTTAAGCTCTCACCTGTTCTAGATTGGAAAGTGCTAATGCGAACATAACCGTAACCGGGTTCAAGCATTTTTTGTTTAACACTTTCTACTTTAATGATTGCACGAGTTAACTCGACCTTAAGTGGTTTGTCTTCACCCTCTCGAATGATAGTGAGTAATAACTTCGTATCGGGTTTTCCACGCATAATATCGACAGCATCACCCAGTGAAAGACCTTTAACCGGTGTGTCATCAAGGCGAATAATTAAGTCGCCAGCTTGGATACCGCTGCGGGCAGCAGGCGTATCATCAATAGGAGAAACAACTTTGACAAAACCATCTTCCATGGTGACTTCGATACCTAGTCCGCCAAATTCACCAGAGGTGCCTTCACGAAGTTCTTTAAAATCGTCTAGATCAAGATAGGTTGAATGAGGGTCGAGGCCGGATAACATGCCTTCGATAGCATTTTGTAAGAGTTCCTTATCTTCTACGGGTTCGACATAGCTGTTTTTGATTCGGCCAAAAATTTCAGAAAAAGTACGTAACTCGTCCAAAGGTAAATCGGGACGATTTTCAGTTTTATCAGCAAAGACCATTTGGCCAAAGACTAATGTCACACCAAGTACTACACCGGTGGTGACTAGCCATAGATCACGTTTAAAAAAACTCATATGTTTTCCTTAGTTAAAAAACTCGCTAACTTTTTTTGCTCAACCATTTTAGCGGATTGGTTGGGCTTCCTTTATGTCGAACCTCAAAGTATAAGCCGGCTTTCTTGTGCATACTTTGAACACCACTTTGGGCAATTAGTTCACCGCTTGATACGCTATCCCCTGTTTGTTTAAGCAGTGTTTCATTATTACCGTATAAGGTCATATATTGATCGCCATGATCAATAATGACTAATAAACCAAAACCTCTTAACCAGTCAGCAAAAACTACTTCCCCTGAAGCTGAGGCCACAATATCTTTGCCTGTCGGCGCAGCTATCATAATACCTTTCCAAGTGAGTTTACCAAGATTTCGGGAACTGCCATAGCGTGCCAGTAGTTTTCCTTTAACTGGCCAAGTTAATGAGCCGCGTTGTTTGGAAAAGGCTATGTGTGGGATTTTAGGTTTTGCAGTGGTGACTTTAGCCTTTTTTGTTACCAAGCTTTGTAATAAATCTTGTAGCGATTGTTCTTCTTCACGCAGGGCTGCTAGTTGTGCATCTTGGCTGGAAATCTTCTTTTCCAACAACACTAATGTGGTTTGGCGTTGCTGTGTTTGTTGTTTTAACGCGTATTGCTGCTGTATTTGTTGATCATGCAGTTTTTGCTCAGATTTTTGTGCGGCAAATAATTCTTTTTGCTGTGTTGTTAACTTACTTAATTCTTGTTGCAGTTCGGTTAATTGCTGCTGCCGAGCTTGATGAAAATAACGGTAGTAAGTTGTAGTTCTGGCTAGTGTGGCCGGATTATCTTGGCTGAGCAATATCTTAATATAACTAGGTTGAGCTTGGATGTAGGCGTTGCGTATTTGCTTGAACAGCGCGTTGACTTGTTGAGTATGTGATTCCTGCTGTGTGGATTGCTTTTGGCCTAGCCGTTTTAGTTCTGCGGCTTTTTCCGTGAGTGTTTTTTCCAGCGAGACTAACTGACGGTTAAGATCGGATATCGCACGACTTTGTTGTTCTAGTTGCTCATATAATTCTTTTTTACTCAGTTTGTTTTTAGATAAATCAGCATTGAGTGTTTGAATTTCAGATTGCACATCTTCTAGGCGATCAGCAGGTGCGGTTTCAGCCCAGCTTGAGGTGAAACTGCCAAAGAGTAAGGCAAAAAAACTAAGACGAATTAGCACGGGTTTATTTGATTTTAACTAACAAATGGTTACTCATTTCTGTCGGAATAGGTAAGTCCATCAAGGCCAACATGGTCGGTGCAATATCGGACAAGGTACCATGCGTTTCACATTCCGCCTCTCGACCCGCAAAAATTAATGGTACGAGATTACTAGTATGCGCGGTATGAGCTTGCCCTGTTTGTTCATCTAACATCAATTCGGCATTGCCATGATCGGCGGTCACAATCATTTCGCCGCCGGCCTGTTTTAAGCTAGACCAAACACGGCCAAGACAAGTGTCTAGTGTTTCAATGGCTTTTACTGCCGCATCGTAATTGCCGCTGTGGCCCACCATATCGGCATTAGCAAAGTTGCAAATAATGACATCATATTTTTGGCTTTCAATCGCTTCAACCAAGTTTTTAGTGAGTTCTGCCGCACTCATTTCTGGTTGCTGATCGTAAGTATCAACGTGAGGTGAAGGCACTAAAATGCGATCTTCGCCTTCAAAGGGTTGGTCGCGGCCGCCATTAAAGAAGAACGTCACATGGGCATATTTTTCGGTTTCGGCGATGCGTAACTGCCGTAAACCTAAGGAAGAAATATGGGAGCCAAGTACATTGGTGAGCTTTTCCGATGGAAAGGCGATTGGCGCATTAAAATCTTTTTTATATTCAGTTAAGGTCGTAAAGGCAGATAAAGTGATTTTGCGAGGTAATGGGAAGCCATCAAAATCCTTGTCAATAAAGGTATTGGTTAGTTGTCGTGCGCGATCAGAGCGGAAATTCATAAAAATAACCGCATCGCCATTTTCAATTTTTACCGCTTGGTCACCAATGGCTGTGGCTTGTACAAATTCATCTGTTTCGCCACGCTCATAGGCCATGTTCAAAGCTTGAGTTGCATTGCCCGCCGTGTACTCCCCTTCCCCTTCGGTGATTAATTGATAGGCTTTTGAAACACGCTCCCAACGTTGATCACGATCTAAGGCAAAAAAGCGGCCAATGACGGATGCAATTTGTCCGCCACCGAGTTCGGCAAATTTGTTTTCTAAAGCGGTAATGGAGTTTTGAGCACTTTTTGGCGGTGTATCGCGACCATCTAAGAAAGCATGAACGTAAACATGTTTAGCGCCACGTTTAACCGCTAATTCGACCATGGCATGGATATGTTCTTCATGACTATGTACGCCACCCGGGGACAATAAACCTATGATATGAACGGCTTTGTCTCGTTCTAAAGTGCTATCAACGGTATCGGTTAAGGTACGATTGCTAAAAAATGAACCGGTACGAATAGAACGGCTAATGCGAGTGAATTCTTGATAAACAACACGGCCTGCGCCCAGATTAAGATGGCCTACTTCCGAGTTGCCCATTTGGTTTCCTGGCAAGCCAACCCCAGCTCCGGATGCGCTGATCAGGGTATGAGGATAATTTAACCAGAGTTTGTCCCACACAGGGGTATTTGCAGCTAGGATGGCATTGTATTTTGGATCTTCACTATAACCCCAGCCATCTAATATGATTAGCGCTAGTGGTCGGTGAGGGTGGCTCATACGGTCATCCTTATTACTCGAAATAGTGTCGTTTTAGAGTTAATGTCACACGCAAAACATGCAATTCATTGAAAATGCCGTATATTATATGGCCTTTTGTGACGAAAGACAGTCATTAGATAATTATAAAGTAAGCGGCCATTGTTTTATTAAGGTTGTATGCTTTGCTCTAGCACAGCAGCTGGGCAGAAGAGATTGTTGCTGCTACGAGAGATAAACATTTTAAGTTATAACGTTAAGGTTGAATATGGAAAATGTGAGTGAGTTTATTGTCAATCACTGGGTTTTAGTAACATCGTTTGTGGTGCTTTCTTGGTTAGTATTTTCTGATGCATTTCATCAAAAAATTAGTGGCATTTCACCACTTGGAACTGCGCAGGCCATTCAGCTAATAAATCAGCGTAAAGGTCTGTTTGTAGATGTTCGGGAAACGGAAGCATTTAATAAAGAACACATTGCAGACTCCACCAATATCCCTCTAGCAACATTGGCGGATAAGGTGTCGACCTTAAAAGATCCGGCGCAGCCGATCATTTTGGTTTGTGCCAGTGGTCAACGTGCTCGGACAGCTGCCAAGCAATTACGCAGTAGTGGTTTTACGGAAGTATATGTATTAAATGGCGGCCTAAACACTTGGAAAGATGCCAAGTTGCCCCTATTTAATAGTTAAGAACATTTTATTTGATGGTTGGAAAAATTAACGTGGCTAAGGTTGAAGTTTATTCATCGGGGCAGTGCCCATATTGTGTAATGGCAAAGCAGCTATTAGATCGTAAAGGTGTTAAATATACCGAGATTCGTGTTGATCTAAATCCAGAAAAACGTCAAGAGATGATGAAAAAAAGTCGGCAACGAACAGTGCCGCAAATTTTTATAAATAATGAAGCCATAGGTGGATATACCGATCTATTGGCTATAGAAAAAACGCAACGACTGGACAGCATGTTAGCCCAGTCTTAAATTTATAGGTAAGGAAAAAGTCATGGCTGAAGAAAACGCATCATCAACTGAAGAAAAACAAGCGGCAAAGTTTATTATTCAAAAAATTTACACTAAAGATGTCTCTTTTGAGAGTCCAAACTCTCCGGATATCTTCCGTGAAGAATGGAAACCGCAATTAGATTTGCAGTTAGGCAATGAATACCGCCGCATTGATGAAGAAAATCACGAAATTATTTTAAGCGTGACCGTAACAGCTAAAGTGGGTGATAAAACAGCATTTTTGGTTGAAGTAAAACAAGCAGGTATTTTTTCATTGACAGGTTATAGCGATGAAGAAATGGGTCCATTGGTTGGTAGTTACTGCCCAAATACTTTATTCCCATTTGTGCGTGAAGTGGTATCTGATGTAGTGACTAAAGGTGGTTTTCCACAATTAGTATTATCTCCAGTTAACTTCGATGCTATGTATATGCATCAGAAAGAACAAGCAATAGCACAAGCTGCTGCGGCGGCAGAAACAACACACTAGGTTATAAACCTTGTCACTGAACTCTGAGTCGCTTTTCCCCACTACGGTTATTGGTGCCGGTGCGTGGGGAACTGCCTTAGCGATTGCTATGGCTAGAAAAGGCAATGAAGTTGTATTGTGGGGGCGAGATGCACAGCATTTAGCTGATATGCAAAGTACGCGAAGTAATGAGCGTTATTTGCCCGGATTGAAATTGCCAGAAACACTGATTATTGAAGCAGATTTTGATAAGGCAGTAACATCAGCAAAACATGTTTTAGTTTCAGTGCCGAGCATTGCTTTTAGTGAGATGTTGCAAAATATAAAACCGTTATTAGCAGAAGGAATACCGCTGAGCTGGGCAACAAAAGGATTAACCCCTGAAACGGGTGAATTTCTATTGGATACCGCCAAAGTAATGTTAGGTTCACCTCATGCTTTAGCAGTCATTTCGGGGCCTTCATTTGCAGCTGAAGTAGCTAAAGATTTGCCAACGGCGGTAACCGTTGCTGCAGAAGATGAAACTTTTGCTCAACTATTAGCGTCTGCTTTGCATAGTTCAACATTAAGAGCCTATACAACTCATGATGTATTAGGTGTGCAAATTGGCGGTACTGTTAAAAATGTATTGGCGATTAGCGCGGGTATTTCGGATGGTTTGGGTTATGGTGCTAATGCTCGCGCAGCATTAATAACGCGAGGCATGGCGGAAATATTACGTTTGGCGGAAAACTTAGGCGCCCAAACAGAAACGATGTTTGGTTTGTCGGGCATTGGCGATTTGATTTTGACCTGTACCGATGATCAAAGCCGAAA
>ENA-OSET01004280-OSET01004280.1-sediment-metagenome-genome-assembly--contig:-NODE-4280-length-12713-cov-4.004036_pt1 | contig 12713 bp, 13 predicted proteins | sample MGYA00237882_ERZ534229 | MGnify/ENA primary metagenome ERZ534229 (study PRJEB26408, sample SAMN06266212) | sediment metagenome | isolation source: Hudson Canyon methane seep mesocosm | place...
TCAACTCCTGGGTGGGCAATACCTTAATTTGCTTCGAGAAAGGTTAAATCTACGCAACGCCCTACGTGCAGAACACTTGGACCCAGAAGTAAATGAAATTTTTTACCAAGAAGAAGAAACCTATGATGAATATACTTATTCAAGACTCCTTATTAGTGCCGATAGGTCTTTATCGCCTGAAGAGCGTAATTTACAAATAACGGAGCTTCAACAACAATTACCAGAAGACGTTCAACAGTCGATGCGTACAAGCCAAATCATTGATGAGCTAAACGTAGAGACGAAAAAAATACTCGCTGACGGTGGCAATCAACAACAAATACATGAACTCCGCAAAGAAATGTTTGGGGAAGAGGCCGCTATTCGCTTCGATGCGTTGGATAACAAACGCGCTCAATGGAAGTCACGCATGGACACTTACCTTGTCGAACGTAAAAAAATACTGAACACGAAAGGCTTACCGAAAGAAGCATTACAACGCCAAGTTAATACACTTCGAGAAGATCATTTTGATGCGAGTGAACAAATGAAAGCAAGAGTTTTTGAAAAACGCTCAGAAGCATAATGCTGATAATTAAACTTACAAATCAATATGAGTTAGAACCTGTACCCAAAGCTTGTGTACTAACAGAACTAAATATTAAGCAAACCATTATGATTAACGGGTCTAATTTCATAAACACCTTTAATAATTTGGCCTGCAAAAGACCAACTCTAACCCTATATATTTGACCAAATATGGTTCAGATTGAGATATTCCAACAGCTCTCTAACCAAGTCATGCCGAGTGAATATTATAATTCTACCCACTAACACGTCATGATTATTCTCGGTTCAATACGCATAATAACGGACTAAAGGTAACACTTATTCTTAAGTTATGGGTTAACTACTTACTTCCTTTTATCGAATTGTTGTTATGTGTTTAATATTTTCATATTAGCTACACTGCGCTTAACTGAATTCTTATCTATCTGTATTTCAAAGAGTTTTATTATAAATTACCTAAACTGACCGAGTTTGCCCAGAAACGACCTTGCTACAAACAACTAAATTCTTCAGCATAAAAGCACAAAGAAAATAAAAATAAAAAGGTCTAATATGAAAATTAACAAAGTTATTCTTTGTTCGATTTCTACAGTGGTGCTTATTGGCGCATTTTGGCCTAAAGAACCATCATCAGTGCAGTCGACATATCAAAAACCAGTAAAGAATGTAATCGTCAATGATGTCGAGTCGCGCCCGACGACTTCAACCGACTCTCAACCGCTTCAGCTTATAAAAGCAGTTAATCAAGATAATTGGATTAGTGAAGGGGTACGTTTACAGATGGTGGATGTCACACAAACCTATCAAGAAAATATTCGCTACCCTAAATATTCAAAACCTTTACATAAAAATGATTGGAATTTGTTGAATCCTCGTGCCTTTGTACCCAAATCAACACCGTTGGATTTCAATGAAGGTTTGTCTGCAGCCATTGTATTATCCGAATACATTGTGAACAGAGATGAAAACCTAGAGGTGAGTGTGCAAGTTTCAGGAGAGGCGTTAAATAACGTAACGCCTGAATTTGTATCCGTATATGTATCAGATAAAGGCAAGCAAACGAAAGCGCTTGAGTTATCAAGTGTTGTATCTTCAGACGGAATGCTTACTTACTCGGGCAGCCTCGATAAAGCGATATTTTCAGATATCGAAAATAGTGAGGTAATGCTTATTGCAGAACTCGGTTTTAATAATGACGAGCAAGCAAAAGTGAGCGCTATTTTCAAGCTTATGGGAACTGATGCCACTTTAACAGACATCAGTGACAGCTTTGTCGAGGGTGCACATTTGATGATTCCTGCTTCTTTTGATGTTTCAAGCCCCGGTTATTACCGAGTTGAAGCAAACCTTTTTGACAAAGAAAGCCAAGAACCAATTAGCCACCTTAATTCTTCCTTCTTACTAACTAAGCGTGAAAATACTGGCATGTTAAAAATACATGCATCAACCCTACGAAGCAAAGGTTTCATAGGGCCATATAGTTTGACTGACTTTAACATTACACGCAGGCCTGCCAAACCAGGAGATAAAACTGGTTATGGACGATCTGAGGAAGAATCATTTACGGTCGGAGGTTTTGATTTTAGCTTCTATAGTCAAGAAGATTATGTAGACCCAAAAAATCAACAACGACTCGAGTTCCTGCAAAAAATGGCAGGTATTAGATAAACGCGTGTTTCAATATTTGTGTTTTTTCTATGCTAAATGAAGCGTAACTAGAAATAACACACACAAATGAAAGAAGGTTTGGTTTTGGTTGTTTCTGTACGGCGGTACGGCGTTTTAGAATACGTCGCTCTGTTTGGCGGTAAGTTTGTCGGATGTAAGCTTTCATTCTGTAGGCCCTAGCTTGATAAGGATATTAACTAGGTAATAATAAAATAAAAACAGGTTAAATTATAAAAATGAAAACAATCAATCCCATCAAGAAAACACTGATGGCGGCCACGATATCGTTGGCCGCCACGGCGGGTCTATCCACCACTGCACACGCTCAAATAGCAGGGCACAATGTACTACTTGTGCATGGCTTTCAGTTTGGAGACCTTTCGAGCAAACCAAGTGATGCAGAAGTTTATAACCGTGATTTAATCTCAGATTTTTGGCTTGAGCGTGCAGAAGGTAAACTCAACTGGAGCTCTGCTGAACGGGTCGAGGGAAAAATTTCTGAACAAATATTTGAGCAAGCGAAAGCTTATTCTGAGCAAGGCACTTGCGATAATGGCTGTGTATTAGTGATACATAGTACGGGCGACCAAGTGATGCGTCACTTCATGGCGAATCAGGAATCTTGGATGATTAACGCAGGTTATGAACCTTTAAATATTGTTTCCACGATAGACTTTGGTGGAGCAGGTGGAGGTACCGATTTTGCTGACCTAGCCGTTGGAATTGTTGCAAATTCAAGTGTGCCTCAATGGACTAAAGATATTATCGGCGGTGTTTTAGGTCTGGACCTAAGCGCTTCAGACATGTCTGATTTAGGTGTAGTTCAGGACTTAACTTATTCTGGCGCACGTAGCATCTCAATGCAGCCAAATGATATTCCACGATTGCGTTTTTCAGGCAGTGGTGGAAATACCAACCCATTAAAATTGCTGCTATCAGGTTATAGTGATGGCGTGGTGCCAGCTTCTTCTTCATGTGCAGCCTCCTCTCCTGCCGCCATTACAAGCTGTTCCAATAACATTGGATATAGTGGCGAACGTGAAGGCAGAGATGGGCCAGATGGTTTGTTATACAACCACTTTCCAGTATTGATGTCTAAGCACTATGATCACGGTGGTTTAAAAGACGATAGCCATAGAGGTACTGTCACCTATGTTTATAATAATTTTAATGCCGGTTTGAATGTAGATTTCTCTACTTACACAGAGAAAGTGCCATGGTGGCAGTTTTGGCGTGATACTGGAACATTCCAGTATGTTTCTGGTTCGAATAATAAGTCCATGTCGGCATTAGTGTACGACACATTTAATAATTAAGACTCGGTTAAAGTGATGAGCAAGCGCATTATTCAGTATCTAGTGCCTTTAGATCAAACTTAAAAAAGCGCGTTATTAATTAGCAAAAACGCACTCTTATGAGGGCGTTTTTTGCTTATAAAAAAGTCTTATTAAGCTCTGCGTTTTCTAAAGGCATAGGTGCCCGCTGCAGCAAGGGTTTTGAAGAAGACGCCCCATTCACTTAAATTAGGTTTAGGTACCCGGCCTTTTGCCATTCTCGCCAATTGAAATTCATACCAGACAATATCAAGCATCGCTATCTTATCTACACCTTTAACGCCAGTAGTGAGCGGACGTAAATTTTGCTGGTGGGTAGTATCTGCAATAAGTTTTTTGGGGAAATCCGGGTCGACGGCCGTAGTACGAGCCAAGCCAATAAAATCAGTAGCACCGCTATCTAAAGCAGACTGCATGGCAGAAGAAGAGCGGAATCCACCCGTTAACACCAATGGCGTGTCCACTAATGCGCGTACTTTTTCAATATAGTCTAGGAAATAAGCTTCTCGCTTAAGTGTAGATTCTTTCACCTTATGCCCTACCATTGATGGGCTTTCATAAGTGCCGCCTGAAATTTCGATCAAATCAATACCCGCTGTAGAAAGTGCTTTTACTACCTCCATAGAATCTGCTTCAGTAAAACCTCCTTTCATGAAATCAGCCGAGTTAAGTTTTATTCCAATTGGAAAATCACCGCCTACTTCTTCACGTATCGCATGATAAACGGCCAATACAAAGCGCATACGATTTTCCAAAGAACCGCCCCACTGGTCTTCTCGTTGGTTATGACGTGGCGATAGAAATTGGCTCACCAAGTAACCATGAGCACCGTGAATTTGAACGCCGCTAAAACCAGCTTGTTTTGACAACTTCGCACTTAAAGCAAACTTATTAATAATCTCAAAAATTTCAGGTTCGGTTAATGCACGAGGCTTATTAAACCCCTTCTCTAAACCACCACTTAAACTAATGGCAGAAGGCGATACAGGCTCTTTACTAATAAAATTTGGTACCTGTTTACCTGGGTGGTTTAATTGAGGCCAGATTTGAGCGTTATTTTTCAGTCCAGCTGCAGCCCATTTTTTAAATGGCTCCAGATCGGAATGCTCATCAAGTACCACATTTTTTGGCTCGCCCAAAGCAGTACGATCAATCATGACATTACCCGTAATCGCCAAGCCAATCCCCCCCTGAGCCCAACGAGAATAAAGTGTCGCTAAACCGGAGGTTGGGTTATGGTCTCGAGTACCCAGCTGCTCACTCATAGCAGATTTAAATAGACGATTTTTAATCACCTGCCCATTTTTAAGGGTAAAAGATGAACCCAGTTCGTTTGAAATACTTTGACCCTTAGCTGTAGATGATGACATAACATTGCTCCGTTAAGTGTAATATAACAACAGGATTAGACCGGTCGTCTTTTAATAAGTTAAATAAAAAGCCCTGCGGCTTGTTGTAGTGCTAAAACTAAATTATTCGTTTATTTATTCAGGTGCTTTAAAAAAGACCGTTAACATCATTTCCATGGTGTCTGCGGCCATTTTGGCATCTCCCGTTACTTTCATTTTCAATAATGAGCCTTCCCAAGTAGACCAATACACCGACGACAACTGTTTAGCACTCACGTCGGTACGTAACTCACCCGCCTGCTGCGCCTGTTCAAATAAACTGGAAAATGCAACCTGCCATTCGGTCATTGCCTTTTTTAAAGCCTGCTGACACAGGGTGCTTTCAGCCCCTATGTCAGCCGCCAATGCACCAATTAAACAGGACTTTTGGCATTGGCTATTGGCGAATTCCTGTATACCAAATTTATAAACGTCTCTGAGCTGCTCAACAGGGCTCAATGTTGCGCCCTGATTCTGCAAATAGGTGTTTAGCTGTATTTGAACAGTTTGGCTATACTCTTTTATCAACTCAGCAACAAATGCTTCTTTACTATTAAAGAAATTATAAAAAGAGCCCTTAGGGACATTTACCGCGTCAAGTATCTGTTTAATACCTGTGCCGTGATAGCCATGCATGGATATCTGGTCTATGCCTGCGGTTATCAGGGCTTCTCGGGTCTGTTCACTGCGTCTTGGTCTGGCCATAGGATGTAGAATATGACCGATCGTCTTGAAATGAAAGCATTGTTTAAAATTTAACCTAAAAATAATTGTTTCATATATGGCACAATCATCAGATAAGTAGCTACCTTAGCATTCACCAAGACAGATATAAGGGAAGGATTTAGCTTATGGGCATATATAACAAGGCTAAGAAATCACACTGAGCTTAATACCCTAAAATGAATAGAGAACCCTTTTTTTACCTCTAATCACCTTGAAGAATTAAGACACTCCAATTCATTATTTATAAGTAACGTGTAAAGATAAACCTAACACGTTTACAATGATGCCAGATAAATTCTATTTAATAATTTTTTAAGTAACCCTCATATAAAACTATTAATGAACAAACGTTCAAGGAGATAGAAATGAATAAACATGGTTTAGCATTAATTATTTTTTCAACGGCTGCACTCACTAGCCAGCCATTGTTAGCAGATAGTACTCATGGCCACCGTTATGTCGGTGCGAGTATAGGCTTTATGGAAATAGAGAATCAAACCAATAACGAGGCGAGTATTAATCATATTGAAGGCCGTGCGGGCGGCTATATGAATGACTTTCTCGCTTTTGAAACTCGCTTAGGCGTAGGCTTAACGGATGATACCGTTAACGGTGTTGATCTTTCTTTACGTTATTCACTTGGCGCCTATATTAGAGCAGGCTACCCTGTCCACGAACAAGCATTTCCTTATGTAATATTAGGTTTTTCACGAGCAGATTTTGAAGCAAAAACGGCAGGAAATAGTGTAAATGACGCTGAAACAGATTCATCATACGGCGTGGGTATTGATGTAGAAATTGCTAATTTGTCACTTACCGCTGAATACCTAAATATGATCGATAAAAATGATACAAGTTTCACAGGCTTCTCTGTTGGCTTTACCACTCAATTTTAATTTAGCGTGTAGCGGATAATTTCGTAACTTCGGCTTAGTGTTGTTTAACATTCATGTAGCGGCGACATATACCCTTATTAGTTGTTTCAAATCATGGGTGTTAATTTATCAGACCCGTTTACCTGTGCAGCCTTGAATGATTTCGACTAAACAATATCGTGGCTAAGCGATACTTAGCCACGATATTTATAGCAACACCAAATTTTCACCTCAATATTACAGCCTTTTTATCGGCTTCTGGTTTGATGGACGATGCCAATAAGAAACTAGAAAATGACCTTAAACCGTTTTATAATTAAGTTCGAAAATCTTTAACCAATCACATTTAATCATGCCATTTACACTGAATTATCTACAGCACCATTGGAGCTTAAATATGGTCTACTTTTTAAGACTAACTAAAGCCCTATGTTCTTGCTGGGTAGTCTTTACATTATTGTCTTGCAGTAGTGATTCAGGTTCCGCAGATAAAGCCAGCTCAAACGAAAATTCAAGCCCTATCGCCAATGCAGGTAAAGACCAACTAGTCGCTGTTGATACCCTTATTCTTTTAAATGGATCCGGCAGTTATGATGAAGATGATGACCCTTTAAGCTACCGCTGGTTATTGTCTGATATTCCTGTTAATAGCCAAGCAACGCTCACTGATGCCAACATTTTCAACCCGACTTTTGAGGCGGACCTGAACGGCGATTATGTGGTTATGCTAATCGTTAATGACGGGGAGAGTGATAGCATCAGTGATACCGTCTTAATTTCTGTGACCGATAATAATCTCCCTCCTGTTGCGAATGCAGGTCCTGATCAAAGTGTAATAACGGGTAGTTTAGTGACTTTGGACGGCAATGAGAGTGTGGATGCTAATCAAGACCCCTTAACTTTTCTATGGACCATCACCTCTAAGCCCCAAGATAGTAATGTAACGCTAACAAGGAACGATGGCTCTACGACTACTTTTTCGCCCGATGTGGATGGCACTTATGTTGTGCAACTGAGAGTCTCTGATGACACAACGGTGAGTGAAGTGGATTCTATTTCAATTATCAGTGCTTCAAATAATTTGTCTCTCGTTGATCAATTTGATGGCATTCAACCATTATTAACGACCATTAATAAGCCCGATTCATTACCTGACATAACAAAAAATACGGGTCGCTATCGTGCTAATTTAACTGATAATTTAAATAATATCACCCTGCACTATAATCAGGACCAAGGTCGTTTAGACGCAGCTTTAGTTAGCTTCCCATTTGAGTTTATTGCAAGAAATATAGGCATTGGCCAGCAAGATAATTCTCAATTAGCCCCGCCACACTCAGGGAGTCCCTTTAATTTTACAGGGGTACAGGTTCATGCACTTAATCTTGATGATGCGAATTCTTCACATGTTGTTGTCGGGCACCGCGGGAATACCGGATTTACCATTGAAGGTAAAAATACGGTTAACGGTGTTTCCCGAGTCAATGATATTGGTGCAAATGAAGCACCTTTAGGGCGAGCAGATATTCGAATTGTTGGTAATAGTGATCGGACATTAACGATTTATTGGCAAACGCCCAACCTTTCATCAACCACGCAGGAAGATACGTGGATATTATATGGAGCTAAAGGAAATTTAGATCCGGATGGAAAATTGCCGGGCGCTGCACCAGCTTATGGTGAGTCAGTGTATGTGGGGCTAATCACGTATGCTTATTGGAGCACTGGAGTACCGTTCGTAGGTACTTGCGATAGTGTTGAAATTAAATAGTCAGCCTTGGGTCAACTAATCAAAAATCTTCCCCTATCAAATTAGAGTTAAAAGAGTACTTCGTCATAACTCAACACCGAACGCCATTAATCCAAGAACATAGACTAAGGACAGCTCTGCCCTTTCAATCGGCAGAAATTTGTACGTTTTTACTTTAAACACCATGACTCTTTTTCTTTAGCGTTTCTTTGAATTGCGTTGCTCTTTGCACAAACTATAGCAACACGACCTGTACTAATGTTTGTTTTTGCCGCGATTGCTTCAGTACTACGAAATTTAAACTCACCACTGGACTCTTTAAGGAAATTTAAAATGGCACTTTCATCCATTTTGAATATTAAGGTTCGGTGAGCCCAGCCCTTAATACCAAAAATCACCGCCACAACTAGGGCGACACTAATTCCTATGACTATTTCGTTCGTCATCGAGTAATTCCTAGTAACGTTAGTCTTACCCTCTTTCGTGGGCGATTTTTGATTGCCTTGCTAGAAGCCTTTTTTCATTATATTTCGAATTCTAGCTTTTACTGAAGGAGCTTCATCTCTCATTGCCATTTCAAGAAACTGTTTGGTCTCCGCTATATACTCAGAGTGCTGCATTGATAGCTCATAAAAGCCATTGTAAGCCCATGCCCTTACAAATTTGTTTTCATCAGTAAAACACTTTCTTAAGAAGAATTCGATTTCTTTCTTTTCAGCATTGGCTATTTCCATATATGGGAGAGATTGAAGAATATGTAGTTTTGTTTCCCAATACTTCAGGTTTGGCAACAGCCCAAATATTTTAGCGGTTTGGCTTTCGTCAATTTTCCAGCCATCTTCAAAGTGGCGTTTTAGCAACCAAGTAGCTCCTTTTTGTAGAGGCTCCTGCTGCACTAATTCAATAATTTGGGATATAAAGAAATTATCATCGCTGTGACGACAATAAATTGCATCAATATCGTTTGATGACTTGCCATCCCATCTTAAAATTTCTTGCTCAATGTTCATAACTTTCTTGGGCCTCTAACGCCCTGCTCAATAAGCGCAAAATTACGAAGTCCGGAGGAGCAGTTTGTTAAGTGGCACTTTGTATTTGAAACATCAAAAGTATCAGTAAATATGCACTCAATATTAATGTACACAAAATTAAAGCAGGCTTCGTTAACCAATATCGCAACTTTAGGGGGATATCTTTCTTTATCGCTCTAACATCCCAAAGACTAATAACCAAAAAAAAGAAACCCGCAATAATCGCTATCAAGGCACCAAAGAGGTTTGAACCTTCAAGTGGGCCCGTCGCATACTGGTATAGTAAATAACCCCCATATAGAATTGAAAAGTAGCCAACCCCTTCTAGCAGGACCACGGTGGCTAACCTAAACCTTTGTCTTAGTCTCATACTTCCTCAGAAATGTAACGCCATACGCAGCAGCCACTTGAACGAGTCCAGCCCACGGCCCTTTGTGGACGAGCATTGAAGTACTGGTTATATGGTGATGTTATCGGCTGTTTGATGTAACGATGCTTCAGGGGCCTCAGTCTCGCCTGCCCACTTTCGAAGAAAGAACTCGACAGCTATAAATGCAAAAGGAACAACAGAAGCAAAGAAAACTAGAAGCCAAACGACTACAGACCAATTTTGTTTATGCGAAACATTAAGAGATAGCATCATATATGCGATAAATAGAATCCCGTGAACTACACCTAAAGGGAAAACAAAATCTCGGCTAATTATACCGAGTGTAACACTAAGTATAAGCAGATAAGAGATACCCTCTGACAGACTAACCAATCTAAATAATTTCAACTTGTATTCCTTTTAATAATGCAATTCTATCGTAGGTGCCTATCGGTGGCGAATGCCCTTTGGACACATAACACGCCGCAAGATTGCTTGGTTAAAAATTTTACTCTGGGAAGCCACTGAAATTCTCAGCCTGCAAGCCTGACTTGAGCCAACAGGCTTCCTCAGACGTAAAAATATTGGCTTGCGGCTGCATATCGGGAAGCTCATTTAGTGAACCTGCCGGCACAATTAGTGACGTTTTAGTTTTGTTTATGAACGGTACAGCAGAACCACATGTTTTACAAAAGGACTTAGAAAATTCTCTTGAAGGGTGCTCATAGGTCGTAACGTTATCTCGACCACTAAGCCACTCAATGTTGTCAGGATCAGTGAATATATTGGATGCAAATGCAGAACCTGTTAATTGTTGACACTGTTTACAATGGCACTGATAAAAAGCCTTGAATCTATCTGTTACGGAGAACTTTACTGTGCCACATAGGCATTCACCTGTTAAATGTTTATCCATGCTTCCAAATACTCCTGATTATTAACGCTTACATAATGGGCCGAGCTGCGTAGCAGTGAAGGTCCAGCCCACAGGCCCTTTTGTGAGCGATCTTTGATGTACTTGTTATGTATTTAACTCTAGTACCATTAATTTTGCAGCACTTCCATAGCTTGGGCAGATAGCTGCATTAACTATGACCATGAATCCATACTTAACCCAAAAAGAACTTGAGCCTTGAACTGCTACTAGCAGTATTTTAGTGAATCCTTGTGTTTTCGCATTATTTATAAGGTTTTCTACCAATGCTTTAGCTATGCCTCGGCCCCTAGCCTCATTAGATAATGCCAAGTCATGGAGGTATAAATTTGAAGTATCGTTATTTGCAGGCGCCTCTTCGTTTAGTTTTGGAGGGCTATCACTACCCCACGGATGCGATAGCAAATAAGCCAGTATTTTATTTTCATTGCTGGAATATATAGAGCAAGTATTTGGCGAAGCAAGCCACTTACTTTTGAGGATACTCACATCTTCAGCTGGAAGCTCAGTATAAGCTTCCTCTTGTATTTTTAGGATTCCATCCCATGATTTTTCTGATATTTGAACTATAGACACTTTTCAGCCTTGTATACATAACACCGCCAGAGGGGCGCTGAAAGCGTCCCTCTGGCTGGCTTTGTTATTTTCTTTTATGCTTATCATAAAGCTTGAAGAAAATCAGATAACCAATAATTTGAATTACCAAAATTTCCATTCCTAGTATATTTGAACCAAAACCAAATAGTTCTTTAAAACCTAAATAGATAGCTACAGGCAAGCATAGAACAGCTGCAACAAAAAATTCTACAGTATAATACCATTTAAGGTGCTCATCAGTGTCGCTACTCATACCAGCATGCAGTACAAGTAAATATCCGATCACTGATGCCACGACTATTATTAAAAATCGTTTAGGCCAAGTCATATTCATGAAAAATCACGCTTTTATAACCGGCCGAGCTGCGTAGCAGCGAAGGTCCAGCCCCTTAGGGCGATGGTTGATAAACTGGTTAGATGGTGAACCAATGTACTTCCCGAACGCCACTATGGTGAGCCGCTAGGCAGAACTTTAGTTCTTGCCCTGCGACCAAAATATTTTAGTTGCCGACTTTACCGAATTTCGTTGAAACACACCACGAACGAAAGGACTTAAATACGAACAACTTGCTTAATTTGCGATGGCACCGGAACACTTGGAAAGTGCGCCACCCACCCTTAAATTTTAAACGGAGGGATGCTTAATAGAAACGAGCATTCCCTGCCGAATATTGAGCCAGCGTTTTAAACTATTGAGAACATTTAACGCCGCGTTAATGGGCCGTAGTGTAGGTGCGAAGCACCGAAACGAAGGTCCAAGACCCGAAGGGGCTGATCATTGAACACTTTGTTATATATTATCTAGTATTTGTGCAATTTGTTTCTCTAACAGTGCTAAATCACAATTTAGGTAAACTGGAATGTTAACTTTATCTACAATCCTTGTTTCGAAAATACCTTGCCATGCTCCAGATATCTGTAAAGCAGCAACCACACAATTAAGGCTACTAAGATTTTTATAACAAGACACTAATTCTTCGATAGCTTCAGGAGTTAACCCTGCAATATTTTTTGGATGCTCTAATAACGCCCACGGCTTAATTTTAGGCGCAATGGAGGCTATTTCTTTATGCAGCTGCCTTATTCCTTGTTCGTTGAACCCTCCCGTTGGAAAAACATGAACCACGTTACCAATAAGCTCAATTTTATATTTCCCATGAGGACTCATAATAGCTCCGAAATTTTATTGTACATATAGACATAATGACTCCCACTAGAGTGCTGACCTCAAATTTCTCGTGGGTTAGCAAAGCCAGAGCCATAATATAGTTTCTTACGCTATAAAATTGGAGGCCAGCACCATGAAAAAAGATAACATATTATTCATCGGTTTAGATACTCACAAAGAACAAACTCAAGTTTCATATACCCTTGACCATCGAACTGCTGAAGTAAATGACCTTGGGCGTATTCAAACAACCAAAACGGGCTTTGTAAAACTTGCTCGGCAACTGCAATCTAAATACCCGCATGCCACACTTCATTTTGTTT
>ENA-OSET01004283-OSET01004283.1-sediment-metagenome-genome-assembly--contig:-NODE-4283-length-12704-cov-2.625485_pt1 | contig 12704 bp, 10 predicted proteins | sample MGYA00237882_ERZ534229 | MGnify/ENA primary metagenome ERZ534229 (study PRJEB26408, sample SAMN06266212) | sediment metagenome | isolation source: Hudson Canyon methane seep mesocosm | place...
TGCTGTCTTTTGTCTTTTTTGGTAACCTGATTTTTATCATAATCATCGTAAAAATCTCTAGTTGCTGGATCACGATCTGTAACGGTTGATTCAATATCTTTTTCATCAAGCATTGCGCTATAATATTGACTCTTGTTGTCAGCTTTTTTCTTATATGATTTTTGTGCTTCTGGGTCCATTTCAAGTTGATACCAGTCAACAGATTCAATAGATAAATCAACATGATCATTGCTAAAGAACCATCCTCTCCAAAACCAATCTAAATCTACTGCAGATGCATTTTCCATGATTCTGAAAAAGTCTGTTGGAGTTGGATGTTTGAACATCCATGTTTTAGAATATTCTTTAAAAGCATAGTCAAACAATTCACGTCCCATGATTGTATCTCTTAATATATTTAAGGCAAGAGTTGGCTTTCCATAAGCATTTGCTCCAAATTGGTATATTGACTCAGAATTAGTCATGATTGGCATGATATTAGATTTATCGCCTTTCATATAGTTGATGATATATTCAGTATTACTGGATGGGTGAAATAATTCTGTATCCCATTCTCTCCCTGCTATATCATCCATAAAAGAGTTAAGACCTTCATCCATCCATGTCCATTGTCTTTCATCCGAATTAACAATCATAGGAAACCAAAAATGTCCTACCTCATGGATAATCACTCCAATTAAGCCTTTTTTTGTACGCTCAGAGTAGGTTCCATCTTCTTCAGGTCTGTACCCATTAAAACAAATCATTGGGTATTCCATGCCCATCCTATCGATATGAGCTGAAATTGCTACTGGATACGGATAATCAAAAGTATACTTTGAATAGACTTCTACTGTATGTGCTACAGATTTGGTAGAATATTGTCCCCATAAAGGCTCTGCTTCATTTGGATAGTATGACATTGCCATAACTGTATTTTCACCAACATCAACACCAATAGCATCCCATATATATTTTCTGGATGTAGCAAAAGCATAGTCTCGAACATTTTCTGCCTTGAAGTGCCATGTCTTTGTTTCTTCAGAGTGAGTTTTTTCATTTTCTAATGCTTCAGAATTTGTAACAATCTTCACAGGATCATCAGCAGTTTTTGATTCTTCTAATCTAGTAATCTGATCTTTAGTAAGTACTTGCTGCGAATTTTGCAATACACCCGTAGCTCCTAATATATGATCAGCAGGTACAGTAATTTTTACATCATAATCTCCAAAAATTAATGTGAATTCTCCTCGACCTAAAAACTGTTTATTCTGCCATCCGTATATATCATTATACATACACATGCGTGGAAAAAATTGTGCAATCGTGTAGATGTAATTATCATCATCTTCAAAATATTCATATCCAGATCTTCCACCATCTCTAATATGGTCATTAATATTATACCACCATTTAATTTTAAATTTATATACTTCTCCTGCGCGCAATGGTCTTGGTAAATCTATACGCATCATTGTTTTATTAATGATATATGGTAAATCTCTGTTTAGCGCATCTTTTACATGTTCAATTTTAAATCCACCATCAAAATCTCTGTAGAAATTTTGAAGTGTATTCAAAGGAATAGATTCTCCTACCATCATTTTTTCACGACCACGCTGTGCTCCAAAGTCACCAGAAGATTGAATCTTATAGCTATCGGAATCTAATGCTCTCACATTTTGATCTAATTGTACCCATAAGTAACCAAGCTGATCTGGTGAATTATTATGAAATGTAATTGTCTCTTCTCCATAGAGTATTTGATTTTCATCATCAATAACAAGATTCATGTCATAATCTGCTTCTTGTTGCCAATAATCATGCCCAGGATATCCCGCTGCAGTCCTGTAAGTGTTAGGGGTAGTAATATCTTCATTTAACTGTTTAAACTTGTCAAGATTGACTTGAGGATAGATAAATGATACTGCTAAAATTGTAGTGATAATTTTTTTGAACATAAACATCTCCGTCTTAAAATGGTTTTTATTAGTTTTCATAAAATGTACTGACTAAATAATAATGTTGTTAGTAAAAAAAAGATGTTATTTTCATACATAGTAAGGAGACGGTTATGGTAAAGAAAATACTTTTTATTCAAAACAGAAAAGATGTAAAACGTTCTAATTTTTTCGATCATTGGGAAAATATTCATGCACCTCATATGGTGAAAGTTTTAAAACCTCAAAAGTATGTCCTGACATTTTTTGAAGAAGATCTTGAAAATGGATGCTGCGGAATGGCTGAACTATGGTTTCACTCAGATGAAGAATATAAAATAGCAATGGAAAGAAGAAATACAGAATTTGGTAAATCTGATAATTGGCATGATGTAGCCAAAGCATGGCCTGATCTTGAACGCTATGAATATACAGGAAGAGAAATTAAAATCGTTGATAATACTTAGTATTACATGAATCGATATATATTACTTATTCTCATTCCTTGTTTTATTATTATTAATCAAAGCTGTACTCAACAATCATTTGAAGTCGGAGATATCTTCTTTCAAGATTTAGATTGTGGCCCACCATGCGAAGCCATTGAAGCGGTCACTTCTGGGTATCAGGGCGCTCAACTATCCCATTGTGCAATTATTACCCATATAGGATCTTCTGAATATGATACTATCCTCACTGAAGCGATTGGAGCAACAGTTACCGATATAACCTTGCATGATTTTTTAAATCGCAGCAATAAAGTGTTTGTAGGACGTCTCAAAGAGGAATATCAGTACATGATCCCAGATGCAATTACACATATTCAAACTAATCTCAAGGGAAAGCCCTATGATTATATCTTTGATTTAACTGATGACACGTATTATTGCTCTGAAATTATTTATGAAGGGCTTAAAACGGCAGATGATACACAAGAATTATTTGCTCTTAATCCCATGACATTTAATGCACCAGGTACTGATAGCCCTTTTATTCATTGGGTAGATTATTATGAGGAATTAGGACATCCTATTCCTGAAGGAGAGTTAGGATTAAATCCTGGAGGCATGTCACAATCTCCAGCCATTGCTATTGTGTATGTGTATGAAAAACCAACAGGTATGAAGGAATGATTAGAGATCTTTTAAGTCTTGATATGTTTCTCGATATAAACACTGTTCACATGCTTCTTTATCGAGTGTAGGAGCATTATCTTGTTGCAAACAATTAAACATATTTTCTACAACACTATCAATCCAATCAGTATCTAATTGAAAATCTACTAGAGTTCTTCTAAAGTGCATTGTTTTACCTAGATGAGGTTGATTTGTATCACCATTGTAATACATTAAATAACCAATCTTAGAAACATCAAATCCATTTTTTTGTAACAACCAGCTGTAAATTTCTAATTGTCTTTTGTAGGATTCACCACGACCCCAAACATCATCACGAGAATTAATATCAGCACGTTTTGCCGTAGACTTAAAATCAATAACAACTAGTTCATCTTTGTCATTCACCATAATGTCATCCACCCCACCATAGATTAATAGATTAAAATCAGGATGCACATATTGAATACCTTTAAATGAATTTTGCCATTCTTCAATATCGGGATGATTAAAGGGTTTAATATTTAGATTATTTTCTTTAAACACGCCATGAGGTCTATCCTCCTTGCGGCAACAATCCATTTCTTTTTTTAGCAAGGTATCTACTGCTGAATTAATAGCCCAACCTGGACCCGACGGCTCTCTAAATCCTAAGCGTACTTCTAAATAAAAACATCTTTCACATGCACAAAATAGCTCAATCTTACTTCGACTTAATTTGAAAACTGCAGGACTCTCTGGATTATATCTCCATTTATCTCCGACTATAGGATTATATTTACTCATTAATTCAAACTCCTAACATTATTTAGTTTCTTGGCTCTTGATCTAGAGCCTCTTTTTTTATTTGATAATTCTTGAACATTTCTAACATACTTCTAAATGATTCTGCATTATTGGTTCCTTCAAATTTTTCAATCAATGTGACTAACTCTGTTATAATTTCCTCTTTAATAGGTAGCCAATCTTCAATACTATATGTATAGTTTTTTTTATTATGAAGTTTTCCAATGGATGCAAATCTATGTTGAAGAAGCTTTAATCTTTTTTGCATTAAAAACTCAAATTTTTGTTCTCGACTTCTTGTTTTGAATTCAAAACTAATTTGTTCTTTATTAATAAAGAAATCTTCTGCCACTCTTTGGGCAATATCATCCATAATTAAATAGTCATCAAAAAATCTAATAATGGAATTGATTTCTTTGTCTTTGCTCATGTCAAATTCTTTTTTTGGCTTGCGACGAGAAGAGGAAGGTGCCACTAATGTAACTGTAATTTTTACTGGTGCTCCATGATCGTACGGCCAATAATGCTCAAACTCTTCTAATTTCATCTTATTATAAATTGGCTCTCCCATTGCACCGAAAGTATCAATAGACACTGAATTAATCATTTTTGCAATATCAGGGTTTTCATGGATTAAATGCTCTTTGACAATAGACCTTGCTAGACCGGCACCAGCATATTGTCCCCCCAATACACCTAACCATTTTTGATATTCATCAAATGGATTATAGATCGTATCATCTATGACACTTGTATATGTTCGATCTTTATAGAGCCTTTTTTTAGCTTCTATACAGCTTTCAGTTTCAGGTTGAAGCACCTTATTTCTTACTTTAATTAATTTTTCTTTTGAATTCTTATATGACATTTTGCTTCCAGCAATCTAATCATACTATAGAAAAAAGCAAATAAAAACTTAAGAAAACAGTTTAATAGGGATTTTTAGGCTATAATTACCTTTTTAATCTATATCAAGAGGGTCCCAATTACCTGACCATGCAAGACATTGTTGCTCATCTTTTGCGATGTTGGATATAGCGTTAATATCATCGCGTGAAATAGTAAAATGATCTAAATCTAAATTTTCTTTTAAGCGATTATAATGGACAGACTTAGGAAGCACTGCATACCCAAGTTGTATCGCCCATTTTAAAAATAATTGTGGAACGGTTACTCCGTATTGATCAGCAATATTTTGGCATGGAATCGCACCACTTTTCATATCTTCAGGCTTCCCATTCCATTGCGAACCTTCTCTCCAATTTGGAATTGGAGCTAATGTTGAATAAGCAATCGGTAATATCTTATGCTTATCCATATATTGTGCTAATTCTGTGCGTACAACATGCCATGGATGAATTTCTATTTGATTCGCTACAGGCATTTCAAGTCCAGCCATTTCAATTTCTTGAATATGTTTTACATTATAATTTGATACTCCAATATTCTTTACTTTACCCTGCTTTTTTAATTCAACCATTGCTTCCCATTGCTCTAAGCGATTCTCTTTAGCAAAAGGATTATGAATTAAGTATAAATCAATTTCATCTACTTGGAGAAACGTAAGACTATCATCGCAAGCGCTCATGGCGCCTTTAAAATTTTGAAACGGTTCTTCTTGGCCAAACATCCCTGGCCACATCTTGGTAGTAATAAAAATTTCATCTCTTAGAAGTGAGGATGCAACAAGCGCTTTACCAATACCTTCTTCATTGCGATATACTTGAGCAGTATCAATATGTCGGTATCCTAAATTGAGCGCATCGGTTACTACTTTAGATACTTCATCATTGGAAATAAGCCAAGTACCCAATCCCACCATTGGCATAGAAAAACTCATTGACGAGGAATTTTTTCATCTATCATGGCTGCGTGATATACAAATGCAGCAACAATCACAGCATTTTTCTTCAAATCTTCCACGGGCAATGTATCATAGAAATCTAAATTAGTATGCCCACCTGTTCCTCCAACTCTATCTTGTAAAAATTGGAATGCTGGCAAACCACGTCTATGGAATGGTATATGATCTGTACTTCCAACAGATTGTGGAGAGATTGTAGTCATTCCTAAATCATTAAAAGGCTTTGTCCAAGCAGTAAATACATCGCGTGCATTCTCATTGCCTTGAAGATAAAATCCACGATATAGTCCTGGACCATAATCTTGATTAAAATAAACTGAAAATTTCTCATAATCAGGCTTAGGATTGTCAGCATCCCCAAAATGTTTTTCTACATATTTGCGAGATCCATGTAACCCTTGTTCTTCTCCGCTCCATAAGGCAATACGGATGGTTCTTCTTGGTTGAACCCCTAATGTTTGTAAAATACGTACTGCTTCCAACATGACAGCAACACCGGATGTATTGTCACTAGCATTAGGACTTGCATGCCAAGTATCAAAATGTGCACCAAGCATGACCACTTCATCTTTTAAATCTGATCCAGGAATTTCAGCTATTATATTTCTTGCTTCTCTTCTTTTGCTTCCAATAGTGGTTTTAATGTCTACTTCAATTTTTACTGGAATACCACGCTCAAGAATACGATACATACGATTATAATGCTCTGGAGTCACTGCTACAACTGGCAGATGAGTCACTGTTTCTCTTCTATCATATTTATCTTTTTTTGCTCCTGGACGAGCAAATCCTCTTACTGCGGCTAACCAACCGCTACGAGATTCTAGAATGACTGCGACTCCTTCTTTTTTGAAAAAAGCATTGCGATCTGCAGAACCAATTAATTTTTCTTTCGGACTTGATTCTTCTGCCTGTGGACGTTTTTCACGAGGTTGTTCTTTCGCTTTTAATTCTTCATCACTCCACGGTTTTACTCCATCTCGAAATACTGCTAAATTGATAGTAGGTGGTCGAGTAGACAATACTGCTTTGCCTCTTAATTGTCCCTTATATTTTTTTAGATCTGATTTGGTTCTAATCTTTACGATTACGGTGTCTAATTGTTTTTTCCCCATAGTCCCGGGAGTATGTGCAATTGGATAGCCAACCATTGGTTGATAGTCTGGTTCTAAGAGGTGCAAACTAAAATACGTGTTATCCCAACTAACACCATAATCCATAAATGGTTCTATTTCTATATTTTTCAGTCCTATTTCTTGCATTTTTTCAACCGCCCATTCTTGAGCACGATACATATCATCAGAATTGGTTAAACGAGCACCTAATACGTCTGTCATATAAGATAGCGTGTTGGGGAGATCTGAATTATTGAGTCCCTCTTCACGGATTTGTGAAACGACCTCTAAATCTACAGGGTATGAATTATCTTGTGAAAAAATTAAACTAGATGAAATAATGAAGAGTAATAATCTGATAACCATTTTATTCATGATAATATTATACGATGATTTTTGTGATATATCCCATCTTTTTTTCATCGATTAAGATTTGTGTTTGTCGGTAAGTCCAATTTCATCAACTCTACCTTGAAAATGGCCATTATAAATGTTATCAGCCATCCATTCTTTTTCGGTATCAATCTCGTCCAATACAAGATTTTTCCACCAGTATCTATTTTGTGGATCCCAACGATATCTTCTTGACTTTAAAATATCTTTTGTCTCAAAAGGGCTATTCAGCGCAGCTATTTTATAGGTAGGTTTTGCGGCATTAGCTATTAATTCTAAGACAGCATTATCTGACTCTTTTGCCTCATGCGTAACAAGATGAATTAAGGCATCTACGTCAGACATCGCACGGTGTGATTCGTAATAAAATCCATGCCAAATACATAAAATTTCTTGGCCTCGAGCACCAAATCCTCGTTCTGGCCAATTAATATCACTAACAGAACATACCCATACTTTATCTTGTGAAAGCGGTAGATAACGATCCATAAATGCACGATCAAAACTTGCGTTATGCGCTACAATAATATCTGCCTGATTTAATACACGAGATACTGACTCCCAATCAATAGAATGTCCCGCTACAATGTCATCAGTAATACCAGTAATTCTGGTTATCTCTGGCTCAATAGATTCTTCAGGATCATTAAAAGATTCATACTCATCTACTATTCCTAGTAATTCTCCGTTACTTGTATCAATAGCAGTAACTTTTCCAGCAAATTCTATAATTTTACAAGTATCTTTATTGAGTCCTGTTGTTTCAAGATCTAAGAAGCATACTTTGACTGCATTGTCATTGTGATAGTCATCAGGTAGTCGAACAAACCCTTCTCCTGCAAATTTATAGAGTTGAATTTTTTGATCATTATTAATGATTTGGTTAAGAAAAGCCATAATTCAATCTACAACTTCTTTAATTCTTCTTCAACCAACCAAATACGATCTTGGCCCCATATGGATAAAATATTGTTATTTTTGTGAAACAATTTAAAGGTAGGAGCTCCCCAACAATTCACTTTATACATATCCAATCGATTCTTCTCAAACCCAGCTTCCCAATCGGTTGCATCTAAATGTTTGAATCCTTCATCAGCATCCAACCCCAAATCGGTTAATAGTTGTCGTAAGAATACCTTTGATCCCACCTGGGTTCCTGTTGCAAAAATTGCTTCCATACACTTGTATAAGTAATCAAATCCTTTATCATGGGAATTCACATATGGAAATAACGAATAAATTCTTCGTAAAGGATACCCAATTGGGGTTTTAACCTTTCCAAAGGGAATTTCTAATTTCTCAGCAACGCGTGCAGAATCCGAAAGGATATAAAATCCTTTCCTTCGTGATATGTCCATTTTACGCATCAACATTGGCATAATAGGCCTTACTATGACGGGAATTCCGTAGGTTTTTCCTAACTCTTTGACGCGATTAAATGCCAAATAGGTATACGGACTATTTGCCGAGAAAAAGATTTCAAGTTTCACATCGGACAACTGGCGACTTGGATGAGTATTCAATGCTGGATTGACACGCAATGATGCGCCTTTTTTTACTCCTAATGTTTCTAATCGTTCTAATAGAAAGTTAATGCGATCGATGCTCCAATAATTTTCCCCTCCGTAGTGGAAGATTGCGCCTAAATAATGGCCACATTCATCGCGTTTTTGGTTGCCTTGTTTTACAGTATCTTTAATGATGGTGTCAGACGAGGTATTTCCTGAAAATTTTCCTTTCCAGAATTCCAAACTTATACTAGGAAGCTGCTGGATTAATTCCTCTTGATTTAAGCTACATAAATGGCTCAAAAAACGATTTTTTTCCTCTGGAGAAGGAATACGTGTGTTGGAAAAGTCAATTCCGTAATATGGAGCGATTTTTTGCACATCACTAAACACATATTTCCGATACATTTCAGGTTCTGGAAGTGCATCATACCCTTCTTCTCCCACTAAATGAATTTCTAATTTAACAGCATACGAAGCTTGTATTTGATGGAGAAATTGTGCCGCCAAAGTTGAATACGGATCATTGGATTGAAAGAAAAACAACACTCTATGAGGTTCCACCCGTTGTTTTCTTCGTAATTCAAATTCTTTTCTTTTTTTATCTCGTAGACTAAGATCGGCAAACCGAGTCATCAAAGAAGATCGGATTGCCCTAAGAATCGATTCAGAAGGAATGAGTTTTACTACATCTTCTAGTTTCATATAAGTTAATTCTATTCTTTAGTGTTGAAAGATGTTTAAGACTTTGATTTAAACTTGTTTACATAAAATGCTTTTATCTCTGGTTTGAGCAACTTAGTCACTTCGTGAACATCTTTTACAATGACAATGTTATCAAAATCAGCTTTATCAAGTAACTGTGCTTTTAATGGTTCTGATTTAATCCAATCGAGAAAACCGTTCCACATATCACCAACTAAAATGATTGGTCTTGCTGAAATATGGTTTACTTGAATCAGTTGCCAGGTATATAATAATTCAAGAAGAGTACCAATGCCTCCAGGAGTGACAACAACAGCATGACTTATACGCATAAACTCATCTAAACGAGAAGAAAATCTTTTGTGATAAAATTTTATATCTAAATGTTCATTTGGAGTGTCTTCAAAAGGAAGGTCAATACGAATTCCAAATGATTTTGATTTTGATGAACTACCTTCTTTGACGCCTGCATTCGCAGCTTCCATCAAACCTGGTCCTCCGCCAGTAACTATATCAGCACCATTTTCTGCCAACTCTTTAGCTAATGTATATACTCCCTTATATTCTTTTGTGTCTGGCTTTATTCTTGCTGAACCGAATATACTTACTCTATAAAACTCTGTGCCCATATCAGTGATCACTGTATCCAAATCAGCCACTATATTATTTAACTGTTGTATTTGTTTGGATAAAAACCTTCTCACTTTCTTTTCTTTGGTATTCAAATCATTCTCCTTATGAATGTTTATTTAATTTGTGGACTCAAATCTACATAAAAAAGGACTACCACAGTAGTCCTCTTTTTACTTTTGAAGCCTGTTGATATCAGGTTCGAAATTTGAATATTTTTTATGGATTGAGAAAACTCCACATCAACCACATCATAAATATAAGAAGTAGTAGGTAATTGAAATTATCTTTAATAGGAATACTTTTCTCTTTTTTCATCAAGTAGTTTGTTTTGCTTATTTTTTTAAGACACCATCTTTTTTGAGTTGTTGCTCCAACATAATAACTTTACTAAGAGCAGCAAGTCCAAAAACAAAGCCTATTATTCCGAATGTTTCCATTTTATAGTTCTCCTTTATTAGTATTTATATCAGTTAATATTCGGTGAAATATATATAAGAAAGGACTACCGAAGTAGTCCTCTCTATTTTTCTTCCTATAAAGATTGCCGCGAAAGAAAATTTCGTCGAACTGTGCAAAGCACTATCGAAGTGGGCGATGAGAGATTCGAACTCCCGACGTCCTGCGTGTAAAGCAGGCGCTCTGACCAGCTGAGCTAATCGCCCCAAAAGTGAGTGAAATTAAATTCTTAGATTAAATAATCCAACAAATTACTTTTTAAGATCTGGGATAGCCACATCAATGACATCCATCACTTCTTTTGCGAAATGAAAGGTTAAATCTTTTTTGATATGTTCCGGAATCTCTTCTAAGTCACGCTTATTTGCAAAAGGAAGTATGACTGTTCTAATGCCTGCACGATGAGCAGCTGTTACTTTTTCTTTAACACCACCAATAGCAAGGACATTGCCTCTTAACGTAATTTCTCCAGTCATAGAAAGTTTGCTCTTTACTGGCTTATCTGTTAATAAAGATACCAATGAAGTAAACATTCCTACACCCGCCGAAGGACCATCTTTTGGAATAGCTCCAGCCGGACAATGAACATGAATATCCATTTTTTCTGCAAAATCTTCTTTTAATCCTAAAATATCTGTATGGGATTTGACATACGTAAATGCAGCGGCGGCAGACTCTTTCATAACATCGCCCAATTGACCGGTCAAGGTAAGTACGCCTTTTCCTCTCATCTTGCTTGATTCTACAAATAGAATATCTCCACCTGCAGCAGTCCATGCCATCCCCGTTACAACACCTGGCTTAGTAGTGCGTTCTGCTAAATCAGATTGAAACCTAGGAATCCCTAAATAGTTATTAACGATTTTTTTAGTCACATTAACCGTTTTTACTTTTTTATTTATTACATCTACTGCAATTTTTCTAAGCACATTAGAAATTTCTCTTTCTAAGCTTCTTACTCCAGATTCTCGCGTATAAGAACGAATAACTTCCCTAATACCAGCTTCATTAAACTTCACTTGCTTAGGAGTTAATCCATTTTCTGTAATTTGTTTTGGAATTAAATGCTTTTCAGCAATCTTAATTTTTTCATCATCAATATAGCCTCTGAAATCTAACATTTCCATACGGTCATATAGTGCATGAGGAATATTATCAGCATAATTTGCTGTAGAAATAAACATTACTTTACTTAAATCAAAATCTACTTCTAGGTAATGATCGCTAAATGCATGATTTTGTTCTGGATCCAAGACTTCAAGCATTGCTGAAGAAGGATCGCCTCTAAAATCTGAACCTAGCTTATCAATTTCATCCAACATAAAGACAGGGTTATTTGTTTTAGCTTTTTTCAATGATTGAATAATTCTTCCAGGTAATGCTCCGATATAAGTACGTCTATGTCCTCTAATTTCTGCTTCGTCTCTTACTCCACCCAATGAAATACGAACAAATTCTCTTCCCATTGATTTAGCAATAGACTTTCCTAAAGAAGTTTTACCAACCCCTGGAGGGCCTGTAAAGCAAAGGATAGGTCCTCTAACCGTGTCATTTTTTGTGACTTTCTTTTTCAAAGACCTTACTGCTAGATATTCCAGCACACGTTCTTTTACTTTTTCCAGACCATAATGATCTTCGTTAAGCGTTTTACTTGCTTTTTTAATATTTAAGTTATCTTTACTAGATTTACTCCATGGCAAATCTGTTAACCACTCTAAGTAAGTTCTTGCGACAGAATACTCAGGAGATTGTGGTGAAATACGTGAAAGACGATCTAATTCTTTATGTGCTACTTTTGTAGCCTCTTCGCTCATCTTCACATCATCAATTTTTTTAGTCAATTCATCTAATTCTACAGTCTGATTATCTTCTCCTAGTTCTTTTTGGATAGTTTTCATCTGCTCTCTTAGATAATACTCTCGTTGAGTCTTAGAAATTTCATCTTGTACTTCTGTTTGAATTTCTTCCCCCAGCTTAATGCGCTGTATTTCTTTTTGTAATAAATTAATTGCAATTTCAACACGCTTTTTAATATCTAACTCTTCTAGCACTTCTTGTTTTTCTGAATTCGATATAGATAAAAGAGATGTTGCTCTATCAGCAAGCCTAGAAGGACGATCAATATTTGATAACATTCCTGCATGCTCTTCATTTAGATTTGGAGAAATTTTTATTAATTCAGTAAATGAATTTTTTAAACTTTTAGCCAA
>ENA-OSET01004284-OSET01004284.1-sediment-metagenome-genome-assembly--contig:-NODE-4284-length-12699-cov-23.286246_pt1 | contig 12699 bp, 9 predicted proteins | sample MGYA00237882_ERZ534229 | MGnify/ENA primary metagenome ERZ534229 (study PRJEB26408, sample SAMN06266212) | sediment metagenome | isolation source: Hudson Canyon methane seep mesocosm | place...
GGTCGGGTGATTGAGCGTACTTTTAAATCAGGTGAATCAGTTGAAGGTGCTGATGTTATCGATATGGAAATGCAGTATCTATACAGTGATGGTGAATTTTGGCATTTTATGGTCCCAGATACTTTTGAACAATATCAAGCCGACAGTAATGCCGTTGCAGACGCAGTCAAATGGTTAAAAGATCAGGATATTTGCACCATGATTTTATGGAATGATGCACCTTTGACTGTTACGCCGCCCAATTTTGTTGAATTAGCCGTTGCAGAAACAGACCCAGGATTAAAAGGTGATACTTCAGGCGGCGGTGGTAAACCAGCGACTCTTGAGACTGGTGCAGTGGTAAGAGTACCGCTATTTGTTCAAATTGGTGAAATGATTAGAGTTGATACTCGCACAGGAGAATACGTCTCACGCGTAAAAGAATAGTGACAGATAACTGGAAGCCAGCATGTGATGTAAAGCAGATGCAGTTGAGAGCTAAGATGCTGGCCAACATACGGCGGTTTTTTGAACAAAGAGCTGTACTAGAGGTGGAAACCCCGTTGCTATGTTCTGCAACGGGAACTGATCCACAATTAGACTTTTTCTCCAGCATTTACCATTGCGCCCCAAACAATAAAACCATGTATTTGCAAACCTCACCCGAATTTGCAATGAAAAGGCTGTTGGCTGCGGGGAGTGGTTCAATTTTTCAAATATGTAAAGCCTTTAGGAATGGCGAGCTTGGACGTTTTCATAATCCTGAGTTCTCAATTCTTGAGTGGTATAGAGTTGATTTTACAATGGATCAATTGATGGATGAGGTCGTTGATCTCATCACTGAACTGCTTGGTCCTGGTCCAGACGAGGTGTACAAAGTAAGTTATGTTGATGTGTTTAAACAGGCAACAGGATTAAACCCCCTTGATTTTTGTCAGCTAAGGTATGCGGAATACGCAGTAAACAATAATATAAAGGATGCTGTTTCCTTATGTGGAGATGATCATTCCATGTGGCTGGATTTTATTTTTAGCTATAAAGTACAAACAACATTAGAGGGATACTCTTTGGCCATGGTGTATGGTTATCCTGCTATTCAATCTTCATTAGCCAGAATAAATACGGAAGATTCTGCTGTCGCAGACAGATTTGAAGTGTTTATTAAGGGTATTGAAATTGGTAATGGTTTTTTTGAATTGTCAGATGCCAGTGAACAAGAAAAACGCTTTGATCAAGAGAACCAGTGCAGGCAAAAAAAAGGGTTACCCGTTGTTCAAAAAGACAAGCATTTTCTACAGGCCTTGCATGCAGGCTTGCCCGACTGCAGTGGAATCGCTCTGGGACTGGATAGACTGTTAATGGTAATGTGCAATGCTCAGGCCCTGGATGATGTAATCGCCTTTCCATTTGAAAGAGCATGATATAATTTTAACTTAAATAATGATTATTTTTAATTTGGTAAGCTTGTGACAAGAAAAGTATTTTACTCATTGCTATTGACAGCACTATTAGCCTCTCAAACCCTAAGGGCTGAAGATCGGTTTTTAGTTGAAAATATAAAAGTAAATGGCTTGCAAAGAATTTCAGCAGGAACCGTCTATAACTATTTACCAGTCAATGTGGGTGAAAAATTTGCTTTTTCGAAAGCGGGTTTTGCCATTAAAGAATTATTTAAAACAGGTTTCTTTAAAGATATTAGCTTAGAAAAGGAAGGCTCAACCTTAATTGTTAATGTTGTTGAAAGACCCTCAATTGCAAAAATAATCTTTGAAGGTAATAAAGATCTGAGTTCTGATGATTTAACCTCCGCACTAAAAAAAATAGGTCTGGCTGAAGGGAAAGTATTTAACCGGCAATTGCTGGATAAAGTTGAACAAGAATTAAGGCGACAATATTTTAGCCACGGTAAATATGGTTTAAAAATTGAGACTAAAGTTTCAAAATTAACACGTAACCGAGTTGGTATTCATATCGATATTTCTGAAGGGCGTGTTGCTAAAATCAAGCAGATTAATGTTGTTGGCAACAAGGTTTTTGATAATGAAAAGTTAGTTAAAGCCTTTGAATTAAATACCACTAACTGGCTTTCTTTTTACACCAAAGACGATCAATATTCAAAACAAAAGTTATCTGCTGATCTTGAGCGTTTACGCTCTTATTATCTGGATCGAGGTTATATTAATTTTTCAATTGAATCAACGCAAGTTGCCATTACGCCTGATAAAAAAGAAATTTATGTCACCATTAATGTAAAAGAAGGGGATTTGTTTACCCTTGAAAAAGTGAAGCTGTCTGGTAATCTGGTTGTTGAGCCCGATAAAATACTTGGCTTGGTTAAGGTTGGGCCAGGAGAGATCTTTTCACGTAAAAATGCCACTGAAACATCAAAAGCCATTTCAGATCGCTTGGGTGATGAAGGTTATGTGTTTGCAAATGTAAATATGGTGCCAGAAATAAATCAAGAATTAAAAACGGTCAATATGACTTTTTTTGTTGATCCGGGAAAGCGTGTTTATGTTAACCGGATAAATATGAATGGTAATACTAAAACCAGGGATGAGGTTTTAAGAAGAGAGTTAAGACAAATGGAATCTAGCTGGGCTTCAACCCGTAAAATTGAAAGATCAAAGATCAGATTGCAACGATTGGGATATTTTGAAGAGGTCAATGTCGAAACGCCACCCGTAGTGGGAACCTCTGATCAGATCGATGTGAATTATACGGTAGTCGAAAAATCATCGGGTAATTTAATGGCTGGGGTCGGTTTTTCTCAGACTCAGGGTATCGTATTTAATGCCAATGTTTCACAAGATAATGTATTTGGCTCAGGTAAACGAGTTAATCTTGCTTTTAATAATAGTGATGTATCTACCCGATATAACTTTGGCTATTTCGACCCGTATTTCACCCTAGACGGTGTTAGTATGGGGTATGACCTGGGCTATAGTGCCAGGGATGCAGAAGAAGCAAATATATCAAACTATTCTACTGATGTGATTAATAGTAGTTTTAATTTTGGTTTGCCGCTAAATGAAAGTGACCGCTTACGTTTTAATATTGATCTTAAACATACTAAATTAACTACCTCTGATTTTTCATCAGATGAAATTCGTCAATTTGTTATCGACAATGGTGATAAATATATTACCTTGGCGACTTCTATAGGCTGGACCCACGATACCTTAAATAGGGCTGTTTTTCCTGATGCCGGGGGGCAGCAACGCCTTTCAGCATTTGCGACTGTTCCAGGTAGTGATTTAGAATATTATAAGCTTGCCTATAAACATCAGCAGTATTTTCCAATTGCTAAGGATTTAACCTTTAGATTGTTAGGTGAGTTTGCATATGGTGATGGCTATGGCGATACCGAAACTCTGCCGTTTTTTGAGCATTATTATGCGGGTGGGGTAAAGTCGGTTCGGGGGTTTGATGACAATACCATTGGACCAAGAGATTCCAGAAATGATCCTTTTGGCGGTACAACAAAAATTATTGCTAAGGCCGAGCTGTTTTTTCCTATTCCTTTTGTAGAAGATGTTAAATCAATACGGATAGGCTCATTTATTGATGCGGGTACGGTCAGTGATGGTTTGGATATTGGAAGTATGAAATACTCTGTCGGACTTTCGGGGGAGTGGTTGTCTCCATTTGGGGCCTTGTCAGTCAGTTTTGCTATACCGATGAATGCGGATGAAAATGATGAAGAGCAGAGCTTCCAGTTCTCATTTGGTTCTGGATTTTAATAATGATGTATTGATTTACCAAGCATATTTCCTAAACTATTTATAAGCTGAACTTTTTACGGTTTAATTTGTCATTAATTTGGCCTATAATTTATCAAGCTTAGGGGCGGCTGCAGAATGTTGTAGCATTTACTACGGTTAGAATTCCTTTATGCCGTTTACTTTTATCATGTTGTAAAGATGGAATTATCAATGAAAAATAAAATTTCTTTGTTTTTAGTGCTTTTGTTTGTTGCTAACGTTAGTTATGCAGAGTTAAAAGTCGGTGTGGTTAATATTGCCAAGGTTCTGCAAAAAGCACCTCAAGCAGAAAAAGCACAAAAACGGATGGAAAAAGAATTTTCACCTAGAAAAAAACATTTAGAGTCTCAAGTTAAGGAAATTAACAAGCTTGAAGAAAAGTTAACTAGAGATGCATCTGTTATGGGTGAATCTGAGCGCCGTAGACTTGAAAAAGATATTTTTGAAAAGAAAAGAGAAGCGAAAAGAGAGCAGCAAGAGTTTAAAGAAGATGTGAGCATGTTCAATAATGAAGAAATGGGCAAGATTCAACGCCGTGTTCTTGATGCAATTAAAGCCTTGGCAAAGGATGAAAGTTTTGATTTGTTATTAATGGATGGTGTTCAAAACGGTGTGGTTTATTATGCTAACAAAATCGATGTGACTGAAAAAGTACAGAAAAAACTAGCTTCATTATCTGATTAATAGCGTATATAAAGGAACGATAAATGACAGCTCAGTTAGACATCCTGCAAATTCAGGAATTATTGCCTCATAGATACCCTTTTTTATTGGTCGATAAGGTTATAGAATGTGAACCTAAGGAACGCTTGTTAGCCTGTAAGAATGTGACTTTTAACGAACCTTTTTTTCAAGGTCATTTCCCTAAAAATCCGGTTTTTCCTGGGGTATTGATGCTTGAGGCTCTTGCTCAGGCGACTGCTTTATTAACATCACAATCAGATGAACAGTTTGGGCCAGGCACAACCTATTATCTGGCAGGGATTGATAAAGCACGTTTTAAACGACAAGTTGGCCCGGGCGATCAATTGATGCTGGAAGTGACATTTGTTAAAAGTCGGCGCAATATATGGTCATTTGAATGTCGTGCTGAAGTTGATGGTGAATTAGCGGCAAGCGCAAATATTATGTGTGCAGCAGTGGTAGGTTAATGTTGATAGATCCCAAAGCAATAGTCGATGTTAATGCAGAGATTGCTGATGATGTCACCATAGGACCCTTCTCTGTGATTGGGCCAGAAGTACAGATTGATTCTGGTACTGTGATAGGTCCGCATGTGGTTATCAATGGGGCAACTGCCATTGGTCGTGATAATCATATCTATCAATTTTCTTCAATTGGTGAATGTCCTCAGGATAAAAAATATGCTGATGAGGAAACTCGTTTAGAAATTGGTGATAGAAATATTATCCGAGAATTTACCACCATGCATAGAGGAACTCTACAAGATCATGGTTTAACCTTGATTGGTAGTGATAATTTATTTATGGCTTATACCCATGTGGCTCATGATTGTATTATTGGTGACCATGTGATCATGGCTAATGGTGCTTCTATCGCAGGCCATGTGCATATGGGGGACCATGCAATTTTAGGTGGTTTTACCCTGGTGCATCAATTTACTCAAATTGGGGCTTATAGTTTTTCTGCTATGGGTAGCGCGATTACTCAGGATATTCCTCCGTTTGTAATGGTGGGTGGCAGACCTACTCGTCCTCATGGGATCAATTCGGTTGGCATGGAACGAAATGGTATTTCACCTGAAGTGGTAAGGCAGATTAGAAAAGCTTATAAGATTTTGTATAAGAATAATATGCGCATGGAAGAAGCTATTGAAGAAATAGAAGATCTGGCGGGTGAAAGTAAGGAGCTTTCCGATATGGTCAGTTTTTTACGCAATGTAACCAGAGGTATACTGCGATAAATAGCAATAGAGTCATTGCAGGTATTGATGAAGTCGGGCGAGGTTGTATCGTTGGAGCCGTTGTTTCAGCGGTTGTTATTTTAGACCCGGATAAACCTATAGCCGGGTTAACCGATTCTAAAAAACTGACGGAAAAAAAGCGTAAAAACCTTGCTGAGTTAATCAAACAAAATGCCAGGGCCTGGGCTATTGGGCGTGCAGAACCTTGTGAAATTGATCGTATCAATATCTTACAGGCAACACTGTTGGCAATGAGTCGCGCATACTCTCAGCTTAATGTGACAGCTGACTGGGTACAGGTAGATGGCACTTTCTATCCTGATATTCCCTGTTTAGGAGAAACCATTGTTAAAGGGGATTTAAAAATCGCTGAAATTTCAGCCGCTTCTATTTTAGCCAAAGTAGCCAGGGATAATGAAATGATGACATTGGATGCCCTGTATCCTGGTTATGCATTTGCAAAACACAAAGGTTATCCTACAAAATACCATATAGAAAAGTTACACACTCTGGGTGTAACAGAACAGCACAGAAAGTCTTTTGCACCAGTAAAAAAGTTGTGTCTTGAGACGTGTTACTGATGGATGTTTACCGTAGAGACCTTACATGCAAGGTCTCTACAATTGAAAAAAATCAGTAATTTAAATTTTTCAATGTTAAATCCACAGTCCTCTTCAAACCAGGTTTGACAACGGTCTAGCAATCCCTTTTTTAGTTAAAATTAATATCATTCATGAAACCAGAGTTTGTCCATTTACGCGTTCATTCTGAATTCTCTTTAGTAGATGGCATAGTCAAAATCAAACCATTGGTTAAACGTTTGGCAGATTTTAATATGCCAGCCGTTGCTATCACAGAGCAGTCTAATCTTTTTTCTTTAGTTAAATTTTATAGGGCAACGCAAGGTCAAGGTATTAAAGGTATTGTTGGTGCGGATGTCCTGGTTTTTAATCCAGAAGAACCTACCAGTCCATTTCGGCTGACCTTATTAGCGCTAAATCAACAAGGCTACATTACACTCACTGAGTTAATATCCATTGCTTATCAGGAAGGGCAGCATCTAGATGTACCTATGTTGAAAAAACAGTGGATTGAAGAAAACAATCAGGGACTTATTGCTTTATCTGGGGCAATGGATGGTGATATTGGTATTGATTTGTTGGCGGATAAAGTCACAGAAGCTGAACAAAAATCCAGTTACTGGTCAGGTATATTTGAGCAGGGTTTTTATCTGGAAATACAGCGAGTAGGGAAGCGGGATGAAGAGCGTTATATTAAAGCTGCTGTTGATCTTGCAGTAAAAATGGATTTACCTGTAGTTGCAACTAATGATGTGCGCTTTATTGATGCAACTGATTTTGACTCACATGAAGTCAGAGTCTGTATTAATCAGGGACGAATACTTGATGATAGCAGGCGACCAAAAGATTACACCAATCAGCAATACCTGCGTAGTACAGAAGAAATGCAGGCATTATTTGCTGATATTCCTGAAGCCTTAGAAAATACGGTTGAAATTGCAAAGCGTTGTAATGTGGTTTTAAGCCTTGGTAAAAACTATTTACCTGACTTTCCTGTTCCAGAAGGAATGACGCTGGATGAGGTCTTTATTGAAGAGTCTCGAAAAGGTTTGGAGGAGCGATTAAAGCAATATCCGCCAGTAGGCAGTGGAACAGACGAAGAAAATAAACAGGTCTATCTAGACAGACTGGAAATTGAGTTAGGGGTAATCACTCAAATGGGATTCCCTGGCTATTTTATGATTGTTGCCGACTTTATTATCTGGGCCAAGGAAAATGCCATTCCAGTCGGGCCGGGTCGGGGTTCGGGTGCGGGATCATTAGTTGCTTATGTGCTAAAAATTACCGACTTGGATCCGATTGAATTCGATTTGTTATTCGAGCGTTTTTTGAACCCTGAACGGGTTTCTATGCCTGATTTTGATATCGACTTTTGCATGGACAGGCGTGACGAAGTGATTGATTATGTGGCCAGGCATTATGGTCGAGAAAAGGTATCCCAGATCATTACCTATGGATCGATGGCTGCAAAAGCGGTTATTCGAGATGTGGGGCGGGTTTCGGCTTTTTCTTATGGTTTTGTTGATGGACTGGCCAAGCTTATCCCTTTTGAGATAGGGATGACGTTAACCAGAGCCCTGCAAGAAAGCCCCGATTTAAAACAACGTTATGAAACGGAAGATGATGTTAAGTCACTTATAGATATGGCCCTGTCCCTAGAAGGGATCTCAAGAAATGCAGGTAAGCATGCCGGTGGGGTGGTTATCTCGCCAACTAAATTAACCGATTTTTCTGCGCTTTATTGTGATCAGGATGGCAGTAATGTTGTCACCCAGTTTGATAAGGATGATGTGGAAGCTGTTGGTCTGGTTAAGTTCGACTTTTTAGGGTTGCGTACCCTAACAATTATTGACTGGGCCCTGCAAACGGTTAATGCCAAGAAAAAACTGTTGGGCGAGGACCCCGTTGATATTAGTTTGATCCCCCGTGATGATCAAACAACCTATGATGAAATTTTTATGAAATGCCAGACTACTGCGGTGTTTCAGCTAGAGTCTCGGGGCATGAAGGAGTTGATTCGTAAGCTAAAGCCCGACTGTTTTGATGATATTATCGCTTTAGTGGCCTTGTTTAGACCCGGGCCGCTGGAATCAGGCATGGTTGACGATTACATTAATGTAAAACATGGTGCTAAAGCCGAATATGCTCACGACTTACTCATTCCTATTTTAAGCCCGACAAACGGGGTTATTTTGTACCAGGAACAAGTGATGCAGATTGCCCGAGAGTTGGCTGGCTACACTTTGGGTGGGGCGGATATGTTACGTCGGGCCATGGGTAAAAAGAAGCCTGAGGAAATGGCCAAGCAACGGACTATTTTTACCGAAGGCTCAATAAATAATAATATTGATGAATCGATAGCGACCTATGTTTTCGATTTAATGGAGAAGTTTGCAGGCTACGGTTTTAACAAATCACATTCTGCCGCCTATGCGCTGGTTGCCTATCAAACGGCCTGGCTAAAAAGACATTTTCCGGCCGCTTTTATGGCAGCTGTTATGTCGTCGGATATGGATAATACCGATAAAGTCGTGATCTTAATCGAAGAATGCAAAGAGATGAAGATTACTTTGTGTCCGCCAGATATTAATCTTTCGCAATATCGGTTTACAGTCAATGATAAAGAAGAAATTGTCTATGGAATAGGGGCAATAAAAGGGGTTGGTGAGGCCGCGATTGAAGATTTGCTGGCTGAAAGAACTGAAAATGGGCCTTTTGTCGGACTTTATGATTTATGTAAACGCGTTGTGTTGCGGAAAGTTAATCGCCGGGTCCTGGAGGCACTAATCAAAGGGGGAGCCTTTGATGGCATCAATGATAATAGAGCCTCTCACCTAGCTGAACTTACAACGGCTATAAAAGTTGCAGAGCAACATGGCAAAATGAGTCAGACAGGCCAAAATGATATGTTTGGCTTGTCTGTACAAGTCGATAATGGCAATGATTCAGAAGCTTATTCAACAAATGTTGAGCCATGGACAGAGAAAGAAAAGCTAGAAGCAGAAAAAATTACTCTGGGCTTATATTTAACTGGGCACCCGATTGAGCAGTATGAAGCTGAATTAAATCATATACGGCATGCCAGTATTGCTACTTTAATCGCTGATGCAGAGCGCTCAAAATCAAAAATGGAAGGGCGAGTGGCTGGGTTGGTTGTGGAAATGCGCACTCGGCAAACCAAAAAAGGCACCATGATGGGGTTTGCAACGCTGGATGATAGAACGGGTCGCTTAGAAGTTGCTGCTTTTAGTAAAACCTATGAAAAATACAGCGATATTTTATCCAAAGATGCCTTGCTGGTAGCTGAAGGCACGTTCAGTATAGACGATTTTTCTGGTGGTATAAGGATGACTGCGGATAAATTATATACGTTTGAAGACGCCAGGGAAATGTTTGCTCGTTGTATCGTACTGACCTGGAATGAGAAGGAAAGTGCTTTGGGGGCAACCTCTTTTGTAGAAGACTTAAAGCATGTACTGCAGCCCTTTAAAGGGGGGAGTTGTCCAATGCAGATTCATTATGAAAATGAGGCAAAGGCCGTTATTCAATTTGGTGATGAATGGCGCGTGCACCCAACAGATGAATTGATTGTACGGTTAAATAAACTGCTTGAAACTGGGGTGGTTGAGATCAGGTACCGCTAGGGTTGGAATAAATCAATCCCGTGAACTTCTTTAGCTTGCTATTCAAGCTCTGATGGGGGGCTATTAAAGTAGGTTCTTTTTATAATATTGGATTGCACTCTAAAGTTGTCTGTTTTATTCCTTGTGCCTTCCTAACTTGGGTTTTAATTACTTTCTACTTGCTAAGTTTGGTGTCTGTATGTTTGCGTTATCAGCCTGAAAAGAAATAAATTCTATTTGGAAATGTTGTTAAATCTGGTAAATTTAGCAACTTAATTATAATAAAAGCAGTTTTGAGGATTTGAATGGATAAGTACATAGAGTTAATTGCCTATTACGGGATCGATTGGCAGCAAACAGCAATTGCAAATACACGATACAGTGTGGTTTTAGCCGTATTTGCTATTTTTGTTGGTGGCTTTATTATCGCTATCTTAAAAAGAAGGAAAATTGTTAAATTAATGCGGCAAGTCATGCAAATAAAACAGCAGTTAGAAAAAGCTGAAAAGAAGCATGAGGAGTTAGTCATTCAGCAAAAAGATGATGGTCTGCAAATTGAAGGTCTTCAGCAGCAGCTAGAAAAAGCTTCATCTACCTTGAAACAAGAGCAAGAGCAACATGAATCGATATTAGCCAGTAAGGACGAGTTATTTATAAAAGCAGCGAGTGACAAAAAATTAGAAATTGATGAGATCAACGCCTTATTAAATTCTAAAAATCAACTTGTAGAACAATTACAAGCTGAGCTTGATGGGCAAAAAGAAAAAATAGCCAAATTTACAGAAGCACAAGCGAAAATTGTTGAGCTTGAAGATAAATCTGAACAGACCGCAAGCGAATTAAGTGTGGTTAAGCAACAATTAGACACTGAATTAGAGCATAAAAATGAACGCGATGAGCAGATTGACAAGCTGAAGCAAGCCGCTCAAACACAAATAGATAGAGTTCTTGATTTAGAGGCGCAGTTAGCCTTGTTGAAAAATAGCCGTGAAAATGAAGAAAAACAGCAAATAGAAACGCTTGAAAGTGAAAGGCTACAGTTAGAACAAGTAAGGTTAAACGAAGTGGCAAAGGCTAAGGCAGAGTCGGAAAAAATAATCCAGGAGCCAGAGTCAGAGCCAGAGATGGAAATACCTGAAGTCAGCAAGGAAACGAATGTGGAGGTAAAAACTCACACAGCTGAAGTTGTTAGTAAAAAAGTTGATTTAGTCGTTGAGCAGAAGCCAGTTGAAAGCAAAACTGTTGTTGAGAAGCCTATTGATTCTAAAGCTAAGCCTAAGCCAGAGAAAGAAGGGGTGATCAAGGGTGTATTGGGCTGGTTTTCTTCACTGGATGATGCAGTTGCTGCTGAACCCGTTGCTGATGAGGTTGAAAAGTCAGTGGATGATTCAAAAATAGAAGATGATATAGAGGAGGGGCAGGCAAAGAATGGTCGGAACAGTAATCCGGTTATTAATAAACCAGCTCCCGTTTCAGCTGCTGAATCAGTAAAAATCGAACCTGTAATTGTAACTAAGAAAGTTACTGATTCTGTATTAAAAGTACAAGAGGAAGAAGAAAGTGATTTTTCAGGGAAATTAGCTGAAGTCGCCGATAAAATGGATTCATTGCAGGATAAGTTAAAAGGGTATTTTAAGAAAAAATAAATTATCTATTCTTCAAATGTCATTAAGTTAAGGGAGCTGGAAAGAAATAATTGTCCGATATTTGGGCAGGATTTTTGTTTGTCTTCAGTGAGGTGGTAACAGGCGCATAGCAGGCTACGTAACTGTTGCTACCTTGCTGAAGGCGGACAAAAAGACCAGCAAGATTGGATGATTATTTTTTTCCATCTCCCTAAGAGCGTTTTATCTTTTGTAGGGTGGATGAGCGCTAGCGTTATCCACCATTTTTCAAAGACCTGTTGGGTTACGCTGTCGCTAACCCAATCTACATTTCTCTTAACTTAATGGTATTGAAAATGTCCCCTTTGTGTAAAAAGATAAGATGAACTTATATCTTATCTAATAATTTTAATTTAAAAGTGAGTATCAGTGAGCGAAATAAAACAAAAATCTGTAGAAGTATTTTTAGATGAATTGGCTAGTAAACAAGCAACGCCAGGTGGTGGTAGTGCGGCGGCTGTTATGGGTGCGCAATCAGCGGCATTAACCAGTATGGTTTGTAATTTGACGATTGGTAAGCCGAAATATATCGAAGTTGAAGAGGATATGAAGTCTTTATTGAATCAATCAGAAGCTTTGAGGCAAGATTTAACAGCGATGATTAAAGCGGATGTCGATGTGTTTGATAAATTAATGGCTTGTTATGGTTTACCCAAAGATTCAGATGAAGAAAAGACTGAAAGAAGCCGTCAAATACAAGCGGTATTGAAAGAAGCGACCATCGTACCTTTGGAATGTGCAAAAGCATGTGCTGAAGCGATTAAGTTAAGTAAAATTGCTGCAGAAAAAGGTAACCTGGGAGTTATAAGTGATGCTGGGGTCGCTGCAATGGCTGGCTACAGCGCTTTAAAAAGCGCGGCCTTAAATGTTTATATTAATGCGGGTAGCATTAAAGATAAAGACTTTTCTGCAGCCAAATTAGCTGAATTGGAAGCAATTATTAAAGGCTCTGAGCTTGAAGCAGAAGCAACATATCAAATTGTTAAAGAAAAAATATAAAAAAATATAAAATTACTGTTGACGGAATAAGGCTGCCACAGTATAATTCTATTTCTTCACAGCGAGTCCTCATCTAGAAGGCTTTAACGTAAGAAAGTTTAGTTCGGGGTATAGCGCAGTTTGGTAGCGCGCCTGCTTTGGGAGCAGGATGTCGGGGGTTCGAAT
>ENA-OSET01004285-OSET01004285.1-sediment-metagenome-genome-assembly--contig:-NODE-4285-length-12699-cov-11.986135_pt1 | contig 12699 bp, 11 predicted proteins | sample MGYA00237882_ERZ534229 | MGnify/ENA primary metagenome ERZ534229 (study PRJEB26408, sample SAMN06266212) | sediment metagenome | isolation source: Hudson Canyon methane seep mesocosm | place...
ACCTTCTACTTCTATGCCTTGCTCTTGTAATACACGTACGGCTAATAGAGAATCCAAACCACCTGATATTAAGGCAACCGCCTTATGTTTCTTTGTCATTTTTACGCTGTTCCGCCTACTGTTAAACCATCTATTTTCAATGTCGGTTGACCAACACCTACAGGGACACTTTGTCCTTCTTTACCACAGTTACCAACACCTGTGTCTAGCTCTAAATCATTGGCAACCATACTGATTCTGCTCATTACTTCTGGTCCGTTACCAATTAATGTTGCCCCTTTTACAGGCTGGGTAATTTGTCCATTTTCAATCAAATATACTTCACTCGTAGAGAATACAAATTTACCCGAGGTGATGTCTACTTGCCCACCACCAAAGTTAGCGGCATAAATCCCTTTCTCAACGGATGTAATCACTTCTTCAGGCTCATGTTCACCGGGCAACATATAAGTATTGGTCATCCTCGGCATAGGTAGATGAGCATAAGACTCACGTCGTCCATTACCTGTACTTCGTGTTCCCATTAACCGTGCATTATGCTTATCCTGCATATAGCCCGTTAATTTACCTTTTTCGATCAAGGTTGTATTTTCTGTTGGCACGCCTTCATCATCCACAGATAAAGAGCCTCGACGATCTTGTAATGTGCCATCATCAACAACCGTGCAAAGTGGTGATGCCACCATCTCTCCCATTCGACCTGAAAAGGCAGAACTTCCTCGACGATTAAAATCACCTTCAAGCCCGTGGCCTACGGCTTCATGTAATAACACTCCGGGCCAACCTGAAGCCAAAACAACAGTCATCGTTCCTGCCGGTGCATCAACAGCATCAAGATTAACAATGGCTTGTCGAACAGCCTCTTTTGCATAAGTTGAAGCTAAGTCATTATCCTGAAAGTATCGATAATCTAAACGGCGTCCACCACCAGCACTACCACGCTCGCGACGACCATTTGACTCAACGATGACAGATACATTCATCCGTACTAAAGGCCGAATATCGGCAGCAAACGTTCCATCACTTGCTGTAACAAGGACAGTATCTAATCCTCCTGCCAAACTCACATTTACTTGAGTAACACGAGGGTCGGCAGCACGCGCTGTTGCATCGGCTTGTTTCAATAAATCTAATTTTTGCTCTACTGACAATACAGAAAGAGGATCATGCTCTGCGTAATACTGTGGTGCCATTGTGCGCTTCCATGCCTGTACTTTGCCATCAGCGCCTTGTCGAGAGATAGCTCTGGCTGCTTTCGCCGCATCTTGTAAGGCTGGTAATATCAAGTCATCAGAATAGGCAAAACCTGTTTTTTCGCCACTGCATGCACGAACACCAACCCCTTGTTCAATATGATAACCACCATCTTTAATGATGCCGTCTTCTAACATCCAGTTTTCTTGCCTAGATTGCTGAAAATAAAGATCAGCATAATCCACACCTCGAGACATTGTTAAAGCAAGGGTTTGCTCTAAGTTCAGCTCTGTAAGGCCTGCAGGAAGAAGTAACTGTTGATTAACTTGGTCAAATATAGAATCGGTCATGTAGGGATACTGTTTGTACTAAAGGTGAGATCATATCAGATCACTGTATAACAGGGGTAACAGCTTCGGCAGCTGTAACAACTCTTAACTGAGGGTCATTCCATGGTCCTGTCAAATTATAGGTATAACTGATTAGGTTAACGATATTTTTACCAAACAGTTTGCCTGATAATTTATCCACAACCAGCAGCGCTGCCCCCACACCTAAACCAATTGGTCCACCAGCTACAGCTCCAGCTAATGGTAATGTTGATGAAACATTCGGAGTCACTTTCACTTGCTGATCATAACGCTGGTTGACGAGGTCAATAGGACCCGACATTTCAATTTTAGCGGCCGCACCTCTTAGGGTTAAGTTATCCGTGACCGCATGACCATTGGCTAAATTAAAGTCTCCTTTTATTGAGTCAAAAGTAAAACCAGATGAAAATAATTCACTAAAGTCTAATGATAGTCGTCGAGGCAGCGCTGCAATACTCATTAATCCGAAAATACGTCCAGCAGCACCAGGTTCAACATCATTTAGTTTACCTTTACCCATTGCCACATTGATCTGGCCTGTCACATTTTTAGTGGATAGTTCAAAAGGATGATCTGGCCATGCAAGCACAACTGTTAATTTATTACTTTCTGAGTCTATCACTTGCTGGTAGCCAAAGTTTGCAAGCAAACCAGCTAAGTCATCGCTTTCTATTTGCAGTGCAATATTCGACTTTTGTCCCATAGAGGATTGTTGCCAAGAGCTACTTTTCTCGATTATTCCAGCATTAAACACTGTTGACACCAATGAGGCAGAATCTATAGACCATGTTTGTGTATTTCGACTAGCCTGTAATTCTAATGTCCCCAATTTAATATTATCAACCATTAGTGAAGTAATATTAATCTTCATGGCAGGCCATAAACTCATTTTTGTTTCAACTTGCTCATTACCTTTATCTCTAGGTTTAGGTAGTGACAAAACTAATTGATCAAGATTGATCTCCAAGGGTACCTGACCATTAAAATCTGATGGCCAATAAACAGACCCTTTCGTTTGATCACTATTTAGCTTAACCCGCCAGCCTTGGCCATCTTTATTCACTGAATAATTTAGGGTGGTTAATTTTTGTTCAAAGCCCGTCAACGAATTTATAGTCATTGATACATCATCGATATCCGATAACAAACTATTATTTTTTGTCTCTCCTAAGCTTTTAGACCAGTCAAGCCAATCATCTATTGATAACTCAGCCAACTTCCCACGTATTTTAATACCATTATTTGGTAAAACTGCCTTCCCTTCGCCAAACTTAATCGCAGCACGTAGCCCTTCTTTATTGGGCACGGCAATCACATTCACCTCATTACCATAATTTGATGAATACACTAATTCATTTTCAACATTCATCATCGAAATAGAAAATGGGTGTTTATCTTCTTTTAATTTGGTGAATGGTTGAGGTATAGCGATCTCAATGCCTTGTAAATCACTAGTAAATTCAGTATTGAGATAAAAGTCACCAATAGTTTTTTCTATTACCGTCATATCAACGTTATAGTCAGTTTCACCATTGATAAATGAAGGTAGTTTGTCAGGCCAAAGTGACTCTACCTCCTTAGTAGAAACATGCCCTGTTAGTGATATCTTTGTGTGTCCATCATTTGGTTTAACATTAATTTTTACCGGTTCATTGAATAAGTTGGCGGTAATATTTTCTGCATAAACGCCATTATTATCAAAATGTAGTTGACCGTTAACATTGCGTAACCCAAGCTTTTCTACTGCTGTATGATTTAACTGGCTATCGATAAAACTGACAAAGCCTAACGCCTCTGTTTTATCAGCGTCAGCTAAGGGAACCATCAGGTTTAAATGGATATTACTTCCACCTGTCAGATCTACTGACTTAAGAGCACTGCCAAACCGTTCGTTTAATGGACTGTTTTGTAAAAATAAGGCGGCGTGTTTAGTTGTACCTGTTAAATCCCCTTCCACGGACAAGATAGGGTTATCTTCATTTAATTTGGTAATAACCGTTGTGACATCTACAAAATCAAAACCTGCTATTTTCCCTTGTTTACTTTTGATAATGAGATCATGACCATGCCCTGTTATTATCCCAGTGATACCCAATAAATCTGGCCAGCCATCAACATAATGCAGCTGTATATCTTCAGCATTAAGTTGCATGTTAAAAAAGCCACTATCCGTATCGTCTTTATAGGGAAATGAAGAGACCTTGCCAACCCATTCAATATCACCATCAACAATTTTTCCAGCTTGAAATGCTTTATTTGACCAGTTTTTAAATGATTCACTGAGTATTTTTTGAGGAACATAATTTTGCCAACTTGCCACCGACACTTCTTCTAGCGTTATCTTAATGGCATTAATAATCTCACCATCAGCTTGTTTTTCAATCTGTCCATCTAATTGTAATGTTAAGTCATCATTCCAAACCCTGAGCTCGTCACTTTTAGCAAGCCAAGTTTTTTCTGCTTTTTGTAAATCTAAGCTACCTGTAACTGAATCAAAGAAAATAGCATCATCTAGCCATTTATCTGCGTATAACGTAAGTTTGTGACTATCTAATTTTATATTTGCCAGTCCATCACTCCATTTAACAGCCACTGTTAATCCTGTTACGCCCGGATATTCATCCCATGATTGAAAAACACCATCACGAAGGTTAAATGCTAATCCCGTTAAACCTCTCTCAGCTGAATATCGGAGGTTAATCGTTTCAAGATCCCCTGCTGGTTTCTGTTTGCGTAATAATTCTGGTGAGTATTTTGATAAAGATGCAACTGAAGTAATATCACTTAATCGAACATAATTACTGGCAACAAGCCATGAATCATCATTGTTCTTTTTGACCATGAAACCTGTTTTTGGCCATGCATCTCCATTCATATGCAGTTGTATATCGCGACCAGATAGCTGCCATGCTCCTTCCTGACTCTGCCAATCAAATATTCCAACAAGATTCTCTATGGTGACAGGTTCGTGACTACCTTTTTCTTGCTGTGACACAATTTTAGACTTTGATAACACCAAATCAGCAACAACTGAATCAAACGTATTGCCATGCCCTTTTCCAGATAGTTGTATATCTGCAGATCCTTGTTCTACAGCGATATCTTTCCATGTAAATTGTTTTGACAGTTGTTCTAGTTTTAAACCTTTTGTCTTAACTTGCCATTGCCATGTGCTGGTATTCAGGTTTTCTAGATTTGCTTCTGCTTTACCTTGAAATTGCAGTTGTTGACCTAACATTGAAGGTAAGCGAACATTCGCAGCTGTAGTCCATTGATCTGACTTATGACTTAAAATGGCATTTGTTAATTGATATTGTCCTGATAACTCTGGTGATAATTGGTCTGAATAATCAACAATAATGGACTGCAAATTAAACCGGTTCAGAATTCTTAACCAGCTCAGCCATTCATGATTATTCGAAGAAGACCCTCGTTCATCAAACCCTATTACCTGTAAGTTTCCCGCTAAGTCTCGTTCTAATGAAATTTCTAAACCTGTTAAAGTAACATCATTTAAGACAGGTTCACCTTGTATGATACTGGCAAAGAGATCCAAGCCGATATAAAGCTTATCGAGGCTAATAATCTCATTTCGGCGTTCTTTATCCAGAATTTTGACTGACTCAAGTTGAAGTTTAGGTAATAGTCCTAACCAATCTATGCCAGCTTCCCCAATTTCTACTGGATAACCAACCCTATCGCCAGCCCAAGTAGAAATTTCCTCTTGACGTTGCTCTACCTCACCTGACAGCCAAACAATAACGCCAAATGATATAACGAATAATGTCAGTAAAATAATACTCAAATAAGCTAATTGCTTACTTGCAATATGAAAACCACGTCGAATAAGAGACATGAACTACATTAACACCACGTTAAATTGTTCACGACTATATTGAGACTCAAACTGGAACAAAATTGGCTTACCAATAAACTGTTCTAATTCAGCTAAATTTGTTGAATCTTCATCATTAAATCTATCAATGATATCTTGTGATGCCAATATTAAGAACTGCGTTGTTTCATATTGTTTTGCTTCACGAATTATTTCTCTAAAAATCTCATAACATACCGTTTCAGCACTTTTTGTATAACCTTTACCATCACAACATGGACATGGTTCACATAAAACATGTTCCAAACTCTCACGTGTTCTCTTCCGTGTCATTTCAACCAAGCCAAGCTCAGAAACACCACAAATATTGTGTCGAGCTCGGTCAGGCTCCATTGCTTTTTCTAAGGTTCTCAATACTTGCTGCTGATGATCGATTTCATCCATATCGATAAAATCAAGAATGATAATCCCACCAAGATTACGGACGCGTAATTGTCTAGCAATCGCCTGTGCAGCCTCAAGATTTGTTTTAAAAATAGTTTCTTCTAAATTTTTATGGCCAACAAACCCTCCCGTATTCACATCAACCGTGGTCATTGCTTCCGTTTGATCAAAAACAAGATAACCACCAGACTTTAAAGGTACTTTTTTCTCTAGTGCTTTTTTTATTTCATCTTCAACACTGAATAAATCAAACAGTGGCCGATCACCTTTATAGTGCTCTAAGCGAGAGGCACATTCAGGCATAAAACCTTCAGAAAACTTCATTGCTTTGCGATAGGTTTCACCTGAATCAATTCGAATTCGTTCGACATCTTCTGAAAAGAGATCTCTTAATGCACGTAATGATAATGGCAGATCTTCATGTAAAGGTTCGCCACATTTTACCAAGGCCTTGCGCTCACCTAATTTTCCCCATAGGCGATGAAGATAATTTAAGTCAGCCAATAATTCAGTTTCACTGACACCTTCAGCAGCAGTTCGAAGAATATAACCACCAGCATCTTGTTCTAACTGAGAGCTTAGGCAAGTTTTTAATCTAGCTCGCTCTTCTTCCCCATCAATTTTAAGAGAAACACCGACGCCTTGTGTTTCTGGCATATAAACTAAATAGCGTGATGAAACAGATAACTGCGTTGTTAAACGCGCCCCCTTACTACCGAGAGGATCTTTAATAACTTGTACTAAAACTTCCTGACCTTCACGTAATAATGAGGTTATTGGCGGTACCTCTGTTTTTTTCAGGTTTCCAGTTTGACCTTGAGGAATAGAAATATCAGAAGCATGTAAAAATGCAGCACGCGCCAAACCTATTTCAACAAAAGCGGCTTGCATGCCTGGTAATACCCGACATACTTTACCTTTGTAGATATTGCCAACAATACCGCGGCATTCATCTCGTTCGATAAAAACTTCTTGTAGCACGCCATTATCGACAACAACAGCTCGTGTTTCAGTCGGTGTAACATTGATTAATATTTCACTACTCATTCGTCTATCCCGCGACTTGTGTCAGCAACAAACCTGTCTCTCTAAGTGGTAGCCCCATAATAGCTGAGTAACTACCTTCAATTTTTTCTATAAACAATGCAGCTAAACCTTGCACAGCATATCCGCCCGCTTTATCTACACCTTCCTGGGTGGATAAATACCAATCAATATCCTCCCGACTCAATGTAGCAAATGTAACGCTACTTGTATTTAACTCAATCCATATTTTTTCAGCTGTCACAATAGCTACGGCAGTCATCACTTGATGGCGTTGTCCCGACAAGCGCTGCAACATATCCCTAGCATTACCTTCACTACTCGGTTTACCAAGTACATCACCCGCTAAGACAACGGATGTATCTGAGCCTAACACTGGTTTTTTTTCAGTTTGACTCAAGCTATTCCAACCTGCTTGTGCTTTTGCTATCGCGACACGTTGTACATAATCATCTGCCGACTCTTTATCAAATCGGCTTTCATCGACATCAACAGATAACACAGTAAAATCGACTCCGATCTGAGTCAGAAGTTCACGTCGTCGTGGCGAATTTGATGCCAAATAAATTTGAGGGAGGTTCATGCGCGATGATAGGGATGATTTTGTAGCACAGTCCAAGCACGATATAACTGCTCTGACATAACAATTCGTACTAGTGGATGAGGCAATGTTAAAGCTGATAGAGACCAACGTTGATTAGCACGCTGTAAACATTCATCGGTCAAACCGTCTGGCCCACCGACAATGAGTGAGACATCACGACCATCAGCCTGCCAATTTTTAAGTTGTCCAGCTAATTGCTCTGTACTCCATGTTTTACCTTTTACATCTAATGCAACAACATGATGATTATTAGGAATGGCAGCAAGAATGCGTTCACCTTCTTCACGCATCCACTGAGCAGGACTACCACTTTTGCCGCGTTTTGCAGGCATTATTTCATGTAAATGAAGACTACATTCTCGCGGCATCCGTTTCGCATATTCTTGATAACCATCTGTGACCCATGATGGCATCTTTGTGCCAACGGCCAGCAGATTTAACTTCATTAGTCTTCTTCCGAAGCCTTATCTGTCTCTTCAGGTACACTCCACAATTTTTCTAAATTGTAGGTAGTGCGGATTTGCGGAGTCATAATGTGAACAATAACATCGATTAAATCGACTAATGCCCACTCACCTACATCTTCACCTTCCATACCCATTGGTTGAATACCAGCAGCTTTAGCTTGGCTGCTCACTTCGTTTGCCAAAGCTTTAACTTGGCGTGTTGACTTACCTGTAGCGATAATCATGTAGTCAGTAACATCTGTCATTGTAGTAACATCAATCACTTGAATGTCTTCAGCTTTAATATCTTCTAGTGCATCGATCACTAGTAGTTTTAATTCGTTAGCCTGCATTTGGCTCTCCGTTCAATAATGTGGCGACCATTTTACCTGAAGCTGGCTCTCTCGTCTGGAATTGACTTAAATTAGATTGTTTTATTATTCAGGGAGCTGGCAACCATTCAGACGTTTTACCCGTCCCGTAATAGACTGTCAGTCCAATCCACTCCCGCCACGCTGGTTCTAACACTTCTAAATGTTCAAATAAATTAAAATCCCACTGTCGAAGTGACGGTTTATTACTTCGATAATCGACTGGGTAAGCAATAACGTTGATCATATTCTGGCGGGCAATACCGATAGCCCTAGGCATATGAAATGCAGAAGTGACAAGAAGGTATGTTCCCTGTCTGTCAGGTAATAATGGTGCTGTCATTAAAAAGTTTTCATGAGTATTTCGGGCATTAGGTTCAATAATGAGCCTGTGTTCATCAATGCCCACGGCAAGGAGTAATGACTGTCCTATATTCTCTTTATTTTCTGTCGTAGCAAAACGTAACAAACCACTTCCACCCGAAAATATCACCGGTACATTAGGATACTGCCTCGCTAATATAGCAGTAGAAACAAAGCGATCTCCGCCCTTTCCCAACTCTGCATTATTCCAACTTGATGATAATTTTATTTCTTCTCCTCCACCTAGAACAATAATGCCATCAATAGTTTGTGGCAGTTCGCTAGGTTTAGAAAAGCGTGATTCAAGTGGATACATCACCAGATCACTGAAAGGATAAACCAATAGAAAAAAACTGATAATGGCGGTGGGGATGAGTAACCATTTAGCGGCTCGTACGCTGTTAAAAATTAACAGTACGGTGCCCAATATTACTAACGAAATAATCAAGTTAGTAGGACTTAAAAGCCCCCACGCTAGCTTTGATAAAATGAAAAATAAATTATCCACGTCTTATTACCCTTACCCCCTATTTTTGGTATAAATCCCATTTATTAATATATTGAATTACAACATCGGGCAATAAAAATTTAGGGGTTAAATCTCGCTCAACCTTAGCTCTAATATCCGTCGCTGATATCTCTAATTGGCTGACTGTTATCGGCCAAATATGTCCTGATAATTGTTTAGAATCATCTTTAACCACATTATTCTGATACCAGCTTAATAATTGTTCAGGCATTGTTAATCTTTCACCCGGACGCTGCATCACAACAATATGAGCTAAATTTAATAATTCATCCCAACGGTGCCAGCTTTGAATATGAAAGAAAGCATCCGTTCCCATTATTAGGTACAAAGGACTTTGTGGGAACTCTTGCCGTAAACTCAATAATGTATCGACCGTATAAGAAGCACCTTCACGATGGAGTTCGCGGTCATCCACTTTAAATAAATGATTACCGGCTACAGCAAGATGTAACATCTCCAGTCGCTGCTCAGCCGTTGCCTGGGGCTGTTCTCGATGTGGTGGACGTGCACTTGGAATGAGTCGAATTTGAGATAAATTAAATGACTCAGCTACATCAACAGCAGCTCTTAAATGACCATAATGAATCGGATCAAATGTCCCGCCCAATATGCCAATCGATTGACTCACCTGATTATTCTCGGGTTTGGCCACTACCTAATACAATCCATTTTTGTGATGTTAAGCCTTCTAAGCCAACTGGACCACGTGCATGAATTTTATCGGTAGAAATACCAATTTCAGCCCCTAAACCATATTCAAAGCCATCAGCAAAACGAGTCGATGCATTCACCATCACTGAACTTGAATCGACTTCAGCTAAAAAACGACGTGAGCGTGCATAATCTTCAGTAACAATTGTTTCTGTATGGCCTGAACTATGTCGATGAATATGATCCATCGCATCATCAATGCCATCCACAATTCGGATTGATAAAATAGGAGCTAAATACTCAGTATCCCAATCTTCATCTGTTGCAGCTTTAATATCCGGTAAAATAATTTGTGTTAGCTCACAGCCACGAAGCTCAACCGATTCCGTTGCATATCGCTTTTGTAAGCGTGGCAGGATATCCCCTGCAATCGCACTATCAATCAATAATGTTTCCATGGCATTACAAACACCATAGCGGTGGCATTTGGCATTAAAGGCAATATCCTCAGCCATATCTAAATCTGCCGCGGCATCAAGATAAACATGGCAAATACCATCTAAATGTTTAATAACAGGTACACGCGCATCATTACTAATTCGCTCAATCAAACTCTTGCCACCACGAGGTACAATCACATCAACATAGTCAGACATTGTGATAAGTTCACCTACGGCAGCACGATCGGTTGTTTCAACAACTTGTACAGCACTAGTAGGTAAGCCTGCTTGCTCTAAACCGCGGTGAATACAGGCTGCCACGGCTTTATTAGAGTTAATGGCTTCACTACCACCACGTAAAATGGTGGCATTACCTGATTTCAAACATAAACCAGCGGCGTCAGCTGTTACATTAGGGCGAGATTCATAAATGATCCCGATAACACCTAAAGGCACGCGCATCTTACCTAATTGAATACCAGAAGGACGATAATTCATATCGCTTATTTCGCCAACAGGATCTGGTAAAGCTGCAATTTGCTCTAAACCTTCCGCCATGCCCTCAATACGATCATCCGTTAATGCTAAACGGTCCAATAAAGCAGCATCTAAACCTTTGGCTTTACCTGCAACCATATCTAGTTCGTTTTGCTGTTTAAGTGTGTCTACCGAATTTCTAATCTCAGTTGCAATCGCTAGTAATGCTGTATTTTTTGCATTGGTGCCGGCACGAGATAATGCTCGACTAGCTGTTCTTGCTTGCTGACCTAAGGCTTGCATATAACTTTGAATATCCAACGCCGCTCTCCTAATTCTGACTAATAATGTTAATGCCTGCCACTTGCAAACATAATGTTTCTAATAATGCCCAAGGACACTGCTTTAAACTACCTTTTGCAGCTTGATCTATTTGTGCCATTTGCTGCAAGAAGCTCTGCCATTGTGTCCGTTGATGCCGCTCTAAAGCTTGGCGCATCATCGGTCGACTTTTTTCCCAGACCGGCGGTTTTTGTGATGCAAACACTTGTTCTAGTCTCGCGCCACACTCTATCTGTATTGCCATATCGACTAGTCGATGTAATGACCACGATACTGCTGAAAAAACAGCTAATATATCTAAACCTTCAGCTCGTAATCGACTGATTATACGCGGTATTTTTTCTATCTGCCCAGAGAGAACCGTGTCCACCAGACCAAAAGCCTCAAATCGTGCGTTATCAGCAACAGATGCTAAGACTGTTTTTTCGTCAACTTCACCATCTGGACATAATAACTGCAATTTATCTATTTCTTGAGCCGCTGCAAACAGGTTTCCTTCCACACGTTCAGCTATTAATGCTGAAATCTGTGGCGTTGCCCTCAAACCAGATTGTTGCATTCTTTGTGAAATCCAACGGGGAAGGTTAGCCAAATCAATAGGCCAAACAGGGATAGTTACACCCACTCTATCAAGTTCAGTAAACCATTTACTCTTTTGAGATCGAGCATCAATTTTTCCACTGATAATGATAAGTGTAGTATCTGCTGGAGGATTATCAACATAACGTCGTAATGCTTCACCACCCTCTTTACCCGGTGAGCCAGAAGGTAAACGGATTTCTAACAATCTTTGACTAGAGAATAATGACATCGTTTGCTCTTGCCACTGTAATTCTGACCAGTTGAAGCGACCTTCCACATGCCACACTTGTCGGTCATCAGCACCTTGTTGACGTGCCTGCTGACGAACTAAATCACCAGCTTCTTCCACCAGCATTTGTTCATCACCGAAGATCAAGTAAACCGGTAATAAAGCTTGTTGAAAATGCCCTGCTAATTGCTCAGCTCTAAGCCGCATATTTACACACTATTTCAATGCAGAAAGACGTCGTAAAACACTTTGTACTAACTGTTGATTTAGCTCTTTACGTAATAACTCTTCTTCTTGATCAGCAGCAAGCACTTGGTTTTGATCAAATCGATAATCACGTTGCGCTTCAACTTTTTGAGCATCAGCCATAACTTGACCGTCTTGACCTGTGACCTTGAATGACAGTGAACCATGTAAGGCATATTCACTTACTTTGGCATCAGATCCCACTGATAAGACGCGTCGTTCATATTTGTTATCTAAAACGGTCAAAACAGCACTATCATTTTGATATGAGTCCAGCACAACAACATCATTACTAGTTAAACTACGTTTCAATTCAAGCCCTAAACCTTGTTGTAAATTAATGCCTTGAACATACATTACTTTTAAACTGTCTGGCAGAGCTGCAGAACCTCGCAACTGAAAACCACAACCTGCTATAGCAAGTAATACAAAACCAATAAAACTATTTGTCAGAGTGCGATTCATTTCAACAATTCCTTAACCTGCAACTACAATATTAATTAAACGTCCTGGAACAACAATAACTTTACG
>ENA-OSET01004286-OSET01004286.1-sediment-metagenome-genome-assembly--contig:-NODE-4286-length-12698-cov-9.759845_pt1 | contig 12698 bp, 10 predicted proteins | sample MGYA00237882_ERZ534229 | MGnify/ENA primary metagenome ERZ534229 (study PRJEB26408, sample SAMN06266212) | sediment metagenome | isolation source: Hudson Canyon methane seep mesocosm | place...
TTGGACGATTTGTGACCCCTCCAGGTAGTAACGCTTATTACAGCTATCAAATGGTTTTAGCCTTAGACAGCCAAAATGCCCAAGCATTAGCCGGTGTAGACTCTGTTGCCAATAAAGTGATTAAAAAAATAAACTCATATAGAAGCAAAGGCAATAATACTGAGGCAGGTCAGCTCACAGCTATTGGCAAGCGTCTTTACCCAAATAATGCAGAGTTCAGAAATCTAGAAAACTGATAGCCCGCTTTCAGTTTTCAGACACACCCAATTTATTAAGCACGCTTAATATTTCTAGAGTTGCCATATCTTGGTTTCCACCACAACACTTAGGTATCATCCGTTCAAATATGCTTAGTCGTCAGCAAGTATTAACACTTTTAATTAAAAATTAATTGAAACTTACGAAAAAATGAACTGTTCTAAATTAAAGAACTTATCAGAATTTTAAGTTTCGTTAAACACAACAAAGTTTAACTTATAAAGATCTAAAATTCGTAAAGACAACTCTTAATATTATTTTTATTTAGTTATATATCAAGCAATTAAAAAGCATTAAACGCCAGCCATCAAATTCTGGCACGCCCTCTGCAATACCTTAAGTACGGACCAACGATACAACAAACGAAGGTTCTTAAACTAAAACCAGAGGATATTACCATGACTACACTAGCCCTTAACTCGTTAAACATCGCAGACCTGAACACCAGCAACGAACTCGATAGCAAAGCATTAAAAAGCATCTTAGGTGGTTACAGCTACTGGTCAGGATGGTCTACTCAATACACATTCCGCGGCACCACCTTTTTAGGCTACGTGTACGTAAATGGCAGAATTCGCTCTAAAGTTCGTAAGCATCATAAGCGTAAGTGGAGCAAGACTAACTACTTCTCTACAGATCATATTGTATAAGTTGATTGTTACTCATCATCATAAAAAAAAGGAGCAGCCTAATTGCTGCTCCTTTTTTACTTAATAAACAGCGCCCTCCTCTATCAATACCTGATAAATCCCCTCTGCTAGCTTTTGATACCCCTCAGAATTTAAATGTATAGGGTCAGCCTTATACTTTGGGCTACGTAATAAGTCAGATAATAACTCACCCTCAAACGCAAGATCATACCTCTCTGCAATTTCTTCATACAAGGGTGCGCTATTTGAGAACAGGCTTTTTTTAGGTACTCCCACCAACACAATACCAATGCCTTGCGCTTGTGCCAATTCAATCATGGTCGATAAATTTACCTTAGTCACAGATGCAGAGTGGTTACGTAAAATATCGTTACCACCTTCCAGCAAAACCACTAACTCAGGTGAGTATTCTTCGAGAGCCCCCTGAAACCTCAAAACCCCTTGCGAAGTGGTTTCACCAGACTTACCAGCATTAATCACCTTAAGTCCAGTAAGGTCAGACAGAGCCTCTGGGTAAGCTGTACCGTCTTTAGCACCTACTCCATAGGTCAAGCTATCACCAAAAGCGAGAATGGTTGAATCTCCACTTAATGGCGTTAATTTATTGTTATCACTACAAGCCGTTAGGAATAAAAGAAATACAGACATGAGTAGATAAATGAACTTTGTCATAACGTCTATTAGCACCTCAAAAAATATATTGGAACTTACGAAACAAAGAACTGTTCAAAATAAAAGAACTTACCAGCATTTTAAGTTACATATTACGCAACAAAATTCAGTTTATAAATAACCTAAAATATACATACATAACACTCAGAATATTTTTAATTAGCTATATATCAATAAATTAAAAGAATTATAAGTCACCATTAAAATTCCTGGCACAGCCCCTGCAATACCTTAAGTACGAACCAACGAGACAACAAACGAAGGTTCTTAAACCAAAAACCAGAGGATACTACCGTGACCACACTTACACTTAATTCATTGAACATTGCAGACCTTAACACCAGCAACGAACTCGATAGTAAAGCATTAAAATCTATTCTAGGTGGTTACAGCTACTGGTCTGGATGGTCTACTCAATACACCTTCCGCGGTACCACCTTTTTAGGCTACGTGTACGTAAACGGTAAACTTCGCTCTAAAGTGCGCAAGCACCATAAGCGTAAGTGGAGCAAAACTAACTACTTCTCTACGGATCATATTGTATAAGTTGATTGTTAGTCATCATCAAACAAAAAAGGAGCAGCCATTCGGTTGCTCTTTTTTTATGTCCTAATGCTTTTGATGGAAAAGGCTTTGAATCTTTAAATTACCTTCAGTCGAAATACGAACATCATCAGTAATGCACTTGGTTAATAGGTTTCATTTTCATTACGTGCAGATATAATTAACTCACCACTATTTGACAAATTAACTGTAAATAAAATCGGCCTACAGCATACCTGGCAATCTTCTATATATTCCTGTTTGACGTCTGAGCAGTCTATCAATATCTCAATTAACTCTCCGCAATATGGACAGCTAATTGTATTTTCAGACAATGGATTCATTGAGCAATCCCCCCAAATATTTGTTGGAGCAAAGCTTCACACCCACTCATAATATTCACCTACCACAACAGCTATTTTCCTGTTGTATTGGTGGACAGGCCACATCGCCATATGAACAAAATACGCAACAATCACCTTTCAAAGGTTTAAGAAGAGCACCGCACTCCTTACACTCATAAAAATATTGGCAAGCATCCCCTGGCATTTGTTCTTTTTCTTTATGACCGCACTCAGGGCACTTTATAGTTGACTCTAAAACTACAGCCATTATTTTTCACCTCAGCTCAAAAAGAACGCCATAATACTCATGAATATAACCAGTTAAGTGTAACTTTATTCAACTGTATTATCCCCCATTATTGGATAGCCCCATGAGGTTGTAAAAGTACTCACATTGCAACGGTAATCAACATCATACTTTTGCAGTATCCATACAACTTAACAACTGTTCGACAGCAGGTTACTTATCCTTATTTTATGTTCTGAATTAAGCAACAAAGTGCTCAGCATTGAATCACCTTAAATAAATTTAAAACAATAAAAATAGTTTTATTTTATTAATTATCAATAGATTAAAAATAATATTTCATTCTTCTATAATTCCTGGCACGCCCTCTGCAATACCTAAAGTACGAACCAACGATACAACAAACGAAGGTTCTTAAACTTAAACCAGAGGATACGACCATGACGACACTAGCCCTTAACTCATTGAACATTGCAGACCTTAACACCAGCAACGAGCTTGATAGCAAAGCATTAAAATCTATTCTTGGTGGTTACAGCTATTGGTCTGGATGGTCTACTCAATACACCTTCCGCGGCACCACCTTTTTGGGCTACGTGTACGTAAACGGTAAACTTCGCTCTAAAGTTCGTAAGCATCATAAGCGTAAGTGGAGCAAGACTAACTACTTCTCTACAGACCATATTGTATAAGTTGATTACTAATCATCAAACAAAAAGGAGCAGCCATTCGGCTGCTCCTTTTTGTTTATTCTAATATTGTTGATGGAATAGCTGCCGTAGAGTCGTCTTTGAAAAAAATAAATAGCTTCGAATAAATGAGAAAATTTTAATATTTAAAAGAACGCTTATGATGAATCTAACATGTTGGCTATCGACATAAAGCGATACCTTTTCCTGAAACACTTTTCAATGTAAATGAGCATCATTTTCTAGTCATCTGTTGTTACTTAGCTGTCGAATGGTGCCATAAGCTGACGAAGGCCAAACCTATGTAAGAGCATTCTTATACGCTAGCTGCCACTGATATTGTACAAAGTAAGTTATAATTACCATTCAATCATGTGCCATATAAAACTTCTCGGTCAGACAAAAGTCTATTAGCATTAAACGTCCAACGATCAATCAGTAGAGCAAACTTCGCAAGTAAACCAAGATGTTAACCCCTAAATCACACTAACTATAATTGAGAGTTTCTTTTGCCTGTTTTTGAAAGTGTATTAATCACAACAGTGTTTATTGTGGGGGCTTCAATTGTTTTTAGCACCCTTAAAACAGGTATTTCACCGGTGCCGAGTTCAAAAAAAGCTTATCAAGCAATGATAACGCTGACGGACGAAACGGGAACAGGGCCTATTTATGATTTAGGCAGTGGCTGGGGGAGTTTGGTTATTCGCCTGGCAAGAAAATATCCAGACAGGCAAATAGTGGGTTATGAATTATCCATATTTCCATGGTTAATCACGAAGATAATTAAAAGGATATTAGGTTTAAGCAATTTAGTCGTACATCGAGAAGATTTTTTGAAAGCTGACCTGTCGGGTGCCTCGGTAATCACCTGCTATTTATTTCCTACCGCCATGAAGGCAGTTAAAAGCAAACTAGATCTTGGGAAAGGTAACCTACGTTTTATTATCAGCAATAATTTTGCTTTACCCTCCTACCAAGCAACCAAAGTAGTACAACTCAATGATTTCTACAAATCTCCGGTTTATTTGTATCGTATGACTTTACTGACCAAATCAACGGGGTTAAATCAATGAGGTCAGACTCATAAGCTACAAGAAATAACCCATCATTTATGTTGAACTTGCAAAAACTTATCGCTATTTTTTGTTCTGAATTAAGCAACAAAATACTAAGAAATACATCTCCTTAAATAAGGTTAAAAAATAAATAACATATTTATTCACTTAGTTATCAATATATTAAGAATAATACTTCATTCTTCAAGTATTCCTGGCACGCCCTCTGCAATACCTTAAGTACGAACCAACGATACAACAAACGAAGGTTCTTAAACTAAAAACCAGAGGATACTACCATGACTACACTAGCCCTTAACTCGTTAAACATCGCAGACCTGAACACCAGCAATGAACTCGATAGCAAAGCATTAAAAAGCATCTTAGGTGGTTACAGCTACTGGTCTGGATGGTCTACTCAATACACATTCCGCGGTACCACTTTTTTGGGCTACGTATACGTAAACGGCAAGATTCGCTCTAAAGTACGTAAGCATCATAAGCGTAAGTGGAGCAAGACTAACTACTTCTCTACGGACCATATTGTATAAGTTAATAGTTACTCATCATTAAACAAAAAAGGAGCAGCCATTCGGTTGCTCCTTTTTTGTTTATTCTAATATTATTGACAGAAAAGAGCTTTGATTCTTTTAATTACTTTCTGCTGGAATAACTGTAGTACTGTCATTACCACGGGGAGCTGACAGGTTTAAAATTGAGTTTCGATCTTACCTGAGCACTCTTCGCTCTTACTTGCCCTTGAAACACTTTTTTGAGTGTCTTTTGTTCGACTGTAACTTACGCCCATCCTAACTGCTGAAGACTGACGGTGTCGTTCCAGACTTTTGTCATGTGTAGAATGAGATTACCATCTAACTGCATTGCGTAGACGTAGTCGGCTGCTATGGTATTGCCCGTCGGCTCACTTGGCCCACCCGGCCCGGTTTGGGTTCCGTGAAATACTGCATAAGCGATTACGCACTCACGATCTTCATCCGCTGCGAAGAACCGCAATTCATAATGTCCATCCGGTATCGGTGTGAGCAATTTCTTCATCCAATCGGTATACCCTTGAAGAGTATTTATATCAGCGAGCGCCGCCGCTTGCGCCGAGAATGTCGCATCAGGATGGCAGTAAGCTTTGCAAACCTCCCAACCCTTTCCGGTTTCGCATGCTTCAAAAAACAACTTGGCTTGTCCTAGAATGTCACTCATCTTTTGTTCCTCTGTTTCGTAAATAATCGAACCTGGAACCCTGCTTTGCCTCTTATGAATTAATTCGGAGGAGGTTTCCGATACACCCAACAGTGTATTAGCCGGAACTCTTAATAACCTCCAACCGACCAAATGAAGATATTACTCACGAGCCTTTTTTGGCTCAAAACAGCACAATTCAGTTATACCTGTTTTTATGCTCAGTTATTGTATGTATAAGAATATAGACTGTTTTTGTTCTTTTGCTAATAATGGAATAGACGTTTGATTGTCTGCTTTGGATCGGCCTAGGAAAATTTAAAAAAGCGCCGAGAGGCCTCTAGGTGGCTAATTTCTGAAGTTACCTAAACATAAAATAAAACCTATCAGATCAGTTATGAGTTACTAGAAATCATTCTGCTTTTATGTTGCACTGGTAAAAACTTATCGCTATTTTTTGTTCTGAATTAAGCAACAAAATACTAAGAAATACATCTCCTTAAATAAGGTTAAAAAATAAATAACATATTTATTCACTTAGTTATCAATATATTAAGAATAATACTTCATTCTTCAAGTATTCCTGGCACGCCCTCTGCAATACCTTAAGTACGAACCAACGATACAACAAACGAAGGTTCTTAAACTAAAAACCAGAGGATACTACCATGACTACACTAGCCCTTAACTCGTTAAACATCGCAGACCTGAACACCAGCAATGAACTCGATAGCAAAGCATTAAAAGCCATCTTAGGTGGTTACAGCTACTGGTCTGGATGGTCGACTCAATACACATTCCGCGGCACCACCTTTTTAGGCTACGTGTACGTAAATGGCAGAATCCGCTCTAAAGTTCGTAAGCACCACAAGCGTAAGTGGAGCAAGACTAACTACTTCTCTACGGATCATATTGTATAAGTTGATAGTTACTAATTATCAAACAAAAAAGGAGTAGCCATTCGGTTGCTCCTTTTTACGTAAAAAGCAATTTTAATATGCTCGTGATTGACTTATCGCTTTAATTCATCTTCCCGATAATGCGGATCAGTCCAGCAGCGAGGGAGTTCTTCCCCCGACAGAAAAATTAGGGTGGATTTTTTAAAAATCTCTGGGTCCTGAGCCTCCTCCCCACACTGATAACATGCTAATATTTCATCACGGTATAAATCAAATAAATCGCTCAAATTCAAAACTTCGACCATATGGCCGCTCTCTCTTACTTTCAAAAACATGGCATCCTCCAAGAGTACTAAGCGTTTCATAAAAACACATTTTCTATATTGGTGTAGCACCTTTCCCCACCACCTTAAACTCCTTAGAATGAATTCCATGCTTCTTCAACAGTGTCTGCAAATATGACCTGTTCATACCTGTTATTTTTGCTAAGGCAGACACCTTTCCTTTTACTGTCTTCAAGCCTTCCCTAAGGTAATGCTTTTCTGCTTCATCGCTAGCCGCTTTCTTTATATCCCCTAACGTCATCTCGCCACTCTTAACAACCGTTTTATTATCCAAGGGCTTAATTGCCTCAGGTAAGTGCTCCACTTCGGCCGTTTCATCTGCTAAACATGACAAACGATAAATAATATTTCGTAGCTCCCGTATATTTCCCGGGTAACGGTAGTTTTGTAAAAAATGATAAAGTGGTGGGGATATATTTACAGGAGGACGTTCGAGGCTTTCTGCTGCTTCATCACAGAAGTATTCTATTAATACACCAATCTCATCTTTTCGCTCACGTAATGGCGGCAAGGTCACATGAATAACCCCCAAACGATAGTAGAGATCTTCTCGGAACGTACCCTCTTGTGACATGTGCAACAAATCTCTATTGGTCGCAGCCACTATGCGGGTATCTACTTTCGTTATTTCATCTGAACCAACTCTTTGAATCTCATTGGCTTGCAACACTCTTAAAAGTTTTACCTGCCCCGCCAGTGGCATCTCACCTATTTCATCTAAAAAAATAGTCCCGTAGTTTGCGCTTTCAAATTTACCACTGCGATCGGAGGAGGCTCCGGTAAATGAGCCCTTTTTATGACCAAACAGTTCTGATTCCAATAAGTTCTCAGGAATGGCCCCGCAATTCACCGATATAAAAGGTTTATCGGCGCGTTTACCATTAGCATGCACGACCTTTGCCATGAGCTCTTTACCGGTACCGCTCTCCCCTTCTATTAACACGGGTAGATTTGTGGGGGCTGCTTTTTCTGCTATTTCAAAAGCATCCAGTAGTTTTGGGCTATCACCAAAAACACCTTCAAATGCAAAGTTGCGTTCCAGTAATGATTCTCTTCTTTGGGAGGTGCTCACACTCGACGATTCATTTTTTTTTGTTTGAGCTCGAGCCTTGTTTAACAGGGGGGTGGCTTCTGCGCGCTCTTTACGTGAGAGCATCATAAGCTCTTCACGTAGTTCGTTAACCTGTTTATTTAAGGTCTGCTTTACATCAGCAGAGAGATCTGGAGTGAAACGAATCGACGACCGGAGTACTTCGATTTTCTCAATTAATCCGCCGTATGAGGCAGACGATAATTTCTTCAGCGAAAACGCTTTCATGATGATTGACTAATTTGTTTTTGAACAAGTTGATAATACATTCCTTGTTTATCTAGTAGCGATTGATGAGTGCCCTCCTCAATAATTGACCCGTTGTACACAACCAATATTTTGTCAGCACTCATGATGGTGCTTAGTCTGTGAGCGATAATAATAGCGCTTCGCCCTTTTAACACCTCTTTGAGATTGTGCAGAATATTACTTTCTGACTGAGTATCTAGCGCCGAAGTGGCCTCATCAAAAATAAGCAGGCGAGGGTCATGATAAATTGACCTTGCAATACAGAGGCGCTGCATTTGTCCTCCTGACAATCCCGCTCCGCGCTCCCCAACTAACTGTTCATACCCCAATGGCATCTTGCTGATAAAGCCATGGGCATCGGCCATAGTGGCCACTTCAATAATACGTTTACGGTCAGGATTACTCTCTCCAAAGGCGATATTTTCTGCGATAGTGCCTGAGAACAATAAATTCGATTGCATTACGTAACCGATCTGAGGCCGGTAATATTCTTTATCTATAAGCGATAGGTCATAGCCGTCTACAAATATCTTACCTTCTGTTGGCGGGTAGAATCCAACCACCATTTTTGCCAATGTCGACTTCCCTGACCCACTATGGCCAACAATGGCTACCGTACTGCCCTCTTCTATTTCAAAGCTGATGTTTTCTAACACATAGGCCGTTTCTTTACCTCCGTAACGGTAATAAACATTCTCAAATCGAATGTTGCCTCTTAAGTCTGGAATCGCTATACGAGAAGCTACATCTTCAGGCTTTTCTTCGAGCTCCATATCCAAAACATCACCCAAGCGTTCCATCGCTACACCCGCCTCATGTAGCTCATCCCACATACCCACCAACCCCATCAATGGCGCCATGACGCTTCCCATTAACATATTGAAAGCAATTAACTGCCCTACGGTAAGTTGTTGATCAAGCACCAGTGTGGCACCTAGCCATAATATAAGTACTGTGGTTGTTGCATTAAGTAACTGACTAGCAACCCCAACCAATATGGTGAACTTTTCAGAGCGGTATTGAACATCCAATGCAGCGGCGTATTTTTTCTCCCACTTCATACGTAGTGGCCGCTCAACCCCCATGGCTTTAATAGTCTCGGCACCGGAGATGGTTTCCATTAACGTGGATTCTGCGTCGGTGGTTGTTTCAAAAGTTTTACGGGCATAGTCTTTTATTTTCGGTGTTACTAGCACCGTTAGTAATAAAATGGGAAATACCAATGCGATTAGCAGCATCGATAGTGCTGGGCTGTAAGCAAACAATACGGAGAAGTAAACAAATACCATTAATAAGTTGAGCAGGGTACTAATGGTGGACTCTGTGAGAAAGTCTCTAATGGTTTCATTTTCTTGAAAGCGCGCAAATACATCACCCGTTTTGCGGGTATTAAAAAAGGATAAAGGCAACGACAAAGTATGCTTAAAAAACTGAGACATCATGGCAAAATCAAGATTTCGCACCATAAAATTTGAAAGATACCCCCTTAGTACAGTGGTTAGCTGACGAAAAACATGGGAAATAACTAAACCCACAATCAACAATGTGAGTAATGAAATATTTTGATGAACAACCACTCTATCAAGTATATTCTGAACAATAACAGGAGGAATAATACCCATTATTTCTATCACAAATGTAGCAATGAGTAGGTTTAACAACAGTTTTTTATAAGGCTTTAAGTAAGAAACAAACCGAACCCATGGAGAACGGGTAGCGGCTAGCTGAACCATGTTAGCACCAGGCGTAAACACCAGTGAAATACCGTTCCAGCCACGTTCAAACTCTTCTCTGCTGAGCTTCCTAAACCCTAGCGCAGGGTCAGCAACCCAAACATGCGTCGCTGAAATGCCATAAACAATAATGTAATGATACCCTTCCCAATGGGCAATAAAGGGCATTTCCAAGCTTTTTAATGACTGATAGGTGCACTTTAAGCCACGGGTGGTGAAGCCTAATGTTTCCCCCACCTTAGCCAAACTATCTAAGGTCGCCCCTTCCGTGGTTACGTTAGCCATTTCTCGCAGTTTACCGAGTGTAAGGTCTATATTGTGATGTTTACAGATCATAGCTAAACAAGCGGCACCGCAATCCATTTCTTCAGCTTGCTCAACCAAGGGAAAACGTTTAATTATTTTTTCACCTCGACCAGGGCGGGATATAAGGTCAAGCAATACCCGTTTATTGCGCCGCTCAGCTAGTTTCATCTGGCGTTGCAGTTCTCGCTCATGAAAAGTAATTCGCTCTTCGAGCACGTCTTTTAGTTTGGGGTTATTTTCTAATAAAAACCTAACTGTTTTTTCAGGTATAACCAGCAGAACTACATCACTCTTTGCGATAGCTGAAACTGCTTGTTCCTGATTCAATAAGCAGGCTTTTTCACCAAAAATTTCACCTTGTGATAAAGTGGCAAGAGGGTATTCAGATTCCTCTTCTTTTTTAACAATGCTCACTTCTCCTTGTCTTACGACATATAAACGTTGATCTTCACTTTCACCTTGCTGAAGAATCACTTTGCCTGCCGCTATTTTCTTGATACCCAAGCTTTTTATATTATCTTCAAGCGCTCCTTTATCAATTTTCCCTTTCAAATTAAATAAACGGCGAACAACGCCACCTGCGGCACTTAAAGCAACAAACCGAGCAAAATAAGATTCGGCTTCTTTGTTGTTTTTAAAGAGATCTACGAACACTTCACGAGGAATAAAAAGTAGCGTTGTTTTACCCGATGCCCTAACAGAATACTCAATGCGGTGATCTCGTAAAGCGGCTAACTCAGCGAATATTTCTGCTGTTTTTCTAACACCTAGGCTTAGCTCATGACCTTTGCTTTCACTAAATAAACGCACAGCACCCGACTGAATAAGATAGATACCTTTACATGAGTCACCTTCAGAAATAATGGTATCGCCAAACTCATAGCTATGAGGCTGAGCACTATCCGCAATAAACATCCGTTGTTCATCACTAAAGCAGGAGAATAGCTCTATATCGGCTATAAACGTACTGTACGTTTGCTCACTCATCTGCCCTATACCTCACTGGTATGATTGCTTACCTAAATAAATACGTTGTTTATTAACATGCTCAATACACTTCAATTCGAAACTCGCCTACCCTGTCTTCTAACCACTTTCTAAACACTTTCTTTTTAACTTCTTTACGCGTCTTGGGGTTAAGCGTGGCGGATATCTTTGAGTTCACTAAAAATATTTCAAAAGACCGATCATCTTCACTTGCAAACGGGCCAATTGGCTCACCCTCTATGGCATTAAATACTTTCGCCTCAACCTCATTCTGAAGTGTTCCACGAAGCACTTTTCCTATGCTTCCACCTTGAAAACGGGTATCTTCTGCCAGCGAATGCTCCATGGCCATTTCAGCAAAACTGTCTGGGTCTTCTTCAAGTAAGGCAAACACTTCATTCGCTTTGCCCTGTGAATCCAGCAAGATATGGCTTACTTCAACGCTATCAAAAGAAGGGGAATGCAACCTGAAATATTCATCAATCGCTTCATCAGTGCACACTTGCGCTTCCATCTTTTCTCGGTAAAGACTCTCAACCACAAATAGTTCAAACTCTTCAACACTCAGGCCAAGGTTATTGAGATATTCCATGGTGTCTTGAGCTCGGTGCAGCCCCTCAATTCGTCGAATGTCGTCTGCTCGCGCTTGTAGCTCATCACTGCTTACGGTCATACCACTTTTCTTAGCGGCGTGTACCGTCAACTTGTCACTAACAACCGTTTCTAATAAGGCATCTAGCTTATCGTTAACCTTTAGCAGCTTAACAAAGCTTTCTGCGCTAACTTCTTCATCATCAATTTTCACTACCGTTAACATAATGACTTGCCTCCATAACTATTTTTTCAGGCGTCGAAATGGGTCCAGAGCTAAATCAATCAATCGCCTTTTATGTACTACAATTTCAGCAACAGCGATCATGCCATACCGTAAAGGCAAGCGGGCGCCATCAACTTCGAAATAGTCTCGTTCTAATGAAACCCGCCCTTTGTACACGGGTTTTTTAGTGGCAGGGGAAGTAACCGTTGAGGGTGCAATATATTGTAAGGTGCCGCTTATAAAACCATAACGCTGAAAAGAAAATGCATTGAATTTCATCTTTACGGGTTGCCCAACTTTAAGAAAGGCACGATTATTTTCAGGAATATTAATATGCAGAACCGAACCCGAATTTTCTGGAACAATATTGGCCATTGGGCGATTGGCATCTACCTTATCACCAGGCTGACTGTAGGCTATACTGGCAATCACACCCGCCACAGGTGCGGTCACAATTAAGAAGTTGTCTTCATCGATATTATCAAAAGTAATTCTCTTCGATGCTTCAGATTCCATACGAGCCGCTTGTAGTTTAATTTTTACCTTATGTTCGTTACTTTCTATGGCGTAGAGTGATGTTTCATAATTCACCCGGGCTTCTTCGAGCTTAGTGGAGCCTAA
>ENA-OSET01004288-OSET01004288.1-sediment-metagenome-genome-assembly--contig:-NODE-4288-length-12696-cov-32.618908_pt1 | contig 12696 bp, 8 predicted proteins | sample MGYA00237882_ERZ534229 | MGnify/ENA primary metagenome ERZ534229 (study PRJEB26408, sample SAMN06266212) | sediment metagenome | isolation source: Hudson Canyon methane seep mesocosm | place...
TGCACATTATCACTTAACATGATTGCTCCACCAACAACATCACTGTGTCCGTTGATATACTTGGTTAAAGAGTGCATAACCATATCAGCGCCTAAATCCAAAGGGTTTTGGAAGTAAGGACTCATAAATGTATTGTCTACCACCACTTTTGTATTTACTGCATTAGAAGCTTCACAAATCGCTTTAATGTCACTTATCTGTAACATTGGATTTGTAGGTGATTCTAACCACACTAAATCAGGGTTGAAAGAAGCTAAATCTTCTTTTACAGATTCGATATTGGTCATATTTACATGTTTCAGCTCAAAACGCTCATTGTAAATAGTATTTAAAATACGGTAAGTACCACCGTAAACATCATCGCCACAAAGGATTTTTGTGCCTTGAGGAAATGATTGGAAAATTAAAGAAACAGCGGCCATACCACTAGAGGTCACTAAACAGTGTTCAGCATTTTCTAAAGAAGCCAAACATTCTTCTAAACGTGTTCTGGTAGGATTATGAGAGCGTGTATACTCATAGCCTTTATGTTTACCAGGACTCGATTGAATAAAAGTTGAGGTCTGGTAAATAGGTGGAATTACAGCTCCCGTTGTTTCATCAGGTTGGTTACCTACGTGAATGGCTCTTGTGCCTTTATGTAAATCTTTGTGATTAGTCATTGCCTAATATTTTCTCGATTTCTAAATCTAATTTATCTTTTGCAGCTTCGCCTTTAATGTAGCCCATCTCTCTCATCCAAACTTCGTTGTAAATTTTTGAAGCATAACGGTTCCCAGAATCTGGAAGGATTACTAGGATGCGTTCTGGCTTGCTTAAAGATTCAGCATATCTAATAGCACCTACTACAGCCGATCCACTTGAACCTCCTGCGTAAATACCTTCTTCTTGTAATAATCTTCTAGTCATGTGGAATGATTCTTCATCACCTACTCTAACAAAAGAGTCAATCTGATCAAAGATCACATTGTCTGGTAAAAAGTCCTCACCAATACCTTCGACTGCGTAGCTATATGCCTCAACGATTTCCCCTGTTTCGTGAAACTCTTTTAATATAGATCCTTCACAATCTACAGCAACAGATTTTAAGTTGGGTATTTTAGGTTTTAAGTAACGCGAACAACCTGAAATCGTTCCACCTGTTCCAATACCAGCCATTAATGTATCAAATTCGCCGTTCGTTTGGGCGTAAATCTCAGGACCTGTAATCTCAAAGTGTGACTCACCATTATCCATGTTTCCATATTGATCTAAGAAAACAGAGTTTGGTAACTCTCCAAGCTTAGCTGCAACAGAATAGTAGGACCTAGGATCATCTGGCTCTACATCTGTAGGGCAAACCAATACCTTAGCTCCATACGCTTTTAGGTTGTCTATCTTCTCTTGTGATTGCTTATCGGCCATCACAAACACACATTTGTAACCGTGTATAGCCGCAAATAATGCAATTCCAACTCCTGTGTTTCCAGATGTAGATTCTACAATTGTTCCACCAGGCTTAAGGTCACCACGTTCAACAGCTTTCTTACACAAGTATACTCCCATGCGGTCTTTAATCGAACCTCCTGGATTCATATATTCCAACTTTACATAGATGTCAGATTCGACAGTCTTGGCTACCGAGTTCAGTTTTACGATCGGTGTATTACCGATGATGTCGAGGATGCTTTGATCGAATTTCTTCATTTCTTAAAACTAAAAAACCCATCCAAAATGGATAGGTTATGATTTATTTACATAGCACTAATTGCCCATTTGGATTCTAGATAAGTTCCGTGCAACAACAGTTTGTATGTAATTGATTTGTCTTCATGTTTGAATTACAAAAATAGGAAAAATGGTTGACTGTGCAAGTAATTTCTTTCTCTCCCTAGCCCTCTCCAATTGGAGATGGAAGACGATGAAATCGTTAGGGTGAGGTTAAATACGCTTAAAGCTAAAGACCCCAAGCACTCCTTGCTCATCCTCGGAAGTCCCCACAATTAAATCTTCGGTCATTACTTGAGCTACAAAAGAATCTAGCTCATAGAGAATTTCTTCCTCGGCTGCTAAAATCGTAAAAGTATTAGCCTTTAAAATGAATGATTTATCTTTGTTATCGTATACACCTTCCATTGTTTGTTCAATACTGTATGGAGCCCCATCTATTGGAGTTTCTGTGTGGGTTAATACTCCACATAGAAGATTACCCTCCTGTGTTAAAACTAACTCACCTTCACTATCACCGTGAGAAAAGTCTTCGCAGTATTTCCAAGTTCCAGATAGATTCATCAATTAAAATTTAAAAGATTTACTATTATTGATTTTTTAATAAAAAAATAAGGGCAAGCTACAACAAACAATTCCTAACAAAGGTAAAGTATTTGAGAGTTGTAGAAATAATCAAAGAACAAAGAATCGATTGAATTATTGAGTTACATTTACACCCTAAATTAGATACTCAAACTGAGCATGAGAAATAGCACGATAAAACCTACACCAGAAGCAAAAGCACTTTCACTTTTTTTAATGGCCTATAAAACCAAGGACCCTATATACAAGGAGAAATCTAAGCGTATAAATAAGCTTTGGGATATGGTGAGAGATGATGAAATGACCATGAGTGACTATATGGAAGAGGTTAAAAGTCTCTTGACTTCATACGGTGGTTATAATGTTGTTGTAGAGAAAACAGTTCGTTATTATATTGAAAAAACCGGCGAATGGAAATTAAAAGGTGAAGATAAATATTGTGAAGACGCTCAGAAAGTAGCAGGCAAAATTTTGAAGAAGTAATTTAATACACCCTCACCTCATCCACAAACAACCAAGCATCAGAACCTGCAGCTGGATGCCAGTCTGGGCATTTGCCGTAGTTCTCTGCTTTAATTTTCATATACCTAGCTTCTACTTCTGGGAAAGTCATCACAAACTCTTCGATGAATTCTCCTTCGGCTCTATCAGAAATTTGAGGTTCCAATTCGGCTCTATTATAATAGCTCAAGCCATCTATAGAGGTGTAGATGGTAATCTTGGTTGGCATGAATATCCATGACAGATTGTACTGAAAAAAGGAGCTTATTACAGAATCTACCTTTTTAATTTCATCAAAGCTAAGTGTTGCTGTAAAGTCCTGACCAGAATAGCCTTGCCAACGTCCATCTCTGAAGTTTGTAGTTCCTTTGAGACCATTTGCAACACAGTCATTCCCACCACCAGTATAACCTTTGTAATATTCATTTAATCCAGAAATAGTAGCTTCTAATCCTTTGTGCTGATAAAGATCTATTTCAAAAGCTTTGCCGTAAAGTTTATCTCCCTTAGTAGTCCAAGCTTTAATATGATTGGTTCCAGAAACTGAGAAGATAGTGTCGTATTGAGATACGTCACTTTCGTTAATTTGATAATGAATGTCTAAATCTTTTGTTCCTGGTTTCAAAGTGATCTTGAATTCACCATTGGAATAGTCTGAGTTAAAGTGTACTGGAATGGTTTCTAATCCGTATTCTACGCCGAGTTTATCCAATCTATTATAGTGGTTTTGGACTCTATCGTAAAAGGCATCGTAATTTCTTTCTGTGGGATAATTCCACAGTACTTCTGACATAGCTAGAATTCTAGGGAATACTTTAGAGTCAATTGTGTTTTGTGGTGCTCTTTCTGTCCACATATTACACTCTCCACCAATGATTTGTTTAGCCTCTTCGTCGGTTAATCCTTCAGGTATTGGATTGAAAGTGTATACTTTTTCTAAATCAGTCACCTCTAATCCATAATCGAAATAAGCATGAGAAGTTGGAGATACAATTGCGTCGTGACCTGTTTTGGCAGCTTCAGCTGCGCCTTCAAAACCTCTCCACGATTGCACGGTAGCACCTTGGGCTAATCCACCTTCTAAAATCTCATCCCAACCGATGAGTTTTTTCCCTTTAGAATTGATGTAATTCTCTATACGTTGAATGAAATAAGATTGTAGTTCGTGCTCATCGTGAAGACCTTCGTCAGTAATACGCTTTTGGCATTTTGCACAATTTTCCCAACGGAATTTTGGTGATTCATCGCCACCTATATGAATATACTCCAAAGGGAATAGTTCAATGACTTCATCTAATATATTTTCTAGGAATGCAAAAGTACTATCGTTCCCTGCACAGTAAACATCTTTGAAAACGCCCCAATCTTTTTCTACTTCAAAAGGGCCTCCCGTACACGAATACTCAGGATAGGCAGCTAAAGCAGCCACGCTATGTCCAGGTAATTCAATTTCAGGAATTACTGCTATTCCTCTTTGTGATGCATATTCAATCACCTCTTTAATTTGTTCTTGGGTATAAAAACCACCGTAAGTAGAACCGTCTTTTTCCGTACGCCACGCACCTATTTCTGTAAGTTTCGGGTATTGGTTTATTTCAATTCTCCACCCTTGATCTTCGGTAAGATGCCAGTGAAGTATATTCATCTTATGATAGGCGAGCAAATCGATATAGCGTTTCACAAAATCTACGTCCATAAAATGTCTACAGCAATCTAATAGCATTCCGCGCCATTTGAATTTTGGATAATCTTTAATGGTTGCACAAGCCAATTTGGAGTCATCAATACCAGAACTACGTGGTATTAACTGAATTAAAGAATATAGTCCGTGAATCAATCCTTCTTGGCTAGCCCCTTTAATCAGTACAAAATCCTTTTTAATAGTTAGCTCGTAGTATTCAGAGTTGTCATTTAAAGATGTATCTATTAATAGATTAACACTATTGAGTTCAATAGGATCTTCAAATGGAAGAATCGTATCAAGTTTGTAATCTAGCCTCTCCAACTCCAAGGACAATAGTTCTGCAGAAGCAAAAGCATTTTCATTAGCATAAAGCTTAAAATTACTCAAATCGAAATACGAAGCTGAGCCTTGAATTTCTTGTACTTGTGGAATAATCGTAGAATACTCTTTCTCTTCCTGCGAACAAGCAAATAGAGATAGTGAAATAATAATTAGAGTGATGAATCTCATTAAAAAATATTTTAGCTGAAAGCTCAATGCTGACAGCTGCTAAAAATTACGAATTCTGCCAAGCCAATGCACTAGCACCTAAAATGGCTGCATCCGAAGCTTTTAATTTACTTGGGAGTATGTCTACTTTGTTTTGATAAATATTTAGAAGATAAGCTTCCATATACTTCTTTGTAGGTTTGATTATAAGGTCGCCTGATTGCGCCAAACCACCAAATAAAACAAAGAGTTTTGGACTACTGATAGCAACTATATTAGCTAAGCTAAAGCCTAGTTTCTCTGCCGTATAATCGAAAATATCCAAAGCCAATTTATCGCCTTTATGAGCTGCGTCAGCAATAGATTTACTCGTTATCTCACTTAAACAGGATAAAAGGCTATTATTCGAATTCTCCAAAAACTCTTTAGCAGTTCTAACAATTCCACTTGCAGAAGCGTAGGTTTCTAAACATCCTTTTCTACCACAGCCGCAGTCTCTACCATTCTTCTCAACTATGGTATGTCCTAATTCGCCTGCAAAGCCATCGTGACCGTAAACTAAATTGCCATTCACCACAAATCCAGAACCTAAACCTGTTCCGAGTGTGACCATAACAAAGTCGTCTGCATATTTTGCAGCACCATAAATACGTTCGCCCATGGCAGCAGCATTTGCATCGTTTGTTAATTTAATGGGGAAGTCGAAATACTCAGTGAACAAATCTACCAAAGGAATAACACCTTCCCATTTAAGGTTGGGTGCGAAGTCTATACTGCCCGTATAATAATTCCCATTTGGGGCGCCTATACCCATTCCTATAAACTCTGCACACGAATGCACTGACATCAATTCTTTTACACAGTTAGATACATGAGCTACAAAGTCAGCAACTAATGGATAATCGCTAGTATTAATAGAATCTTGTGCAAGACAATTACCAGACTCATCAACTAAACCAAACACAGTATTGGTTCCTCCAATGTCAATTCCTATAACTAATTGCTTCTTATGCGTCATAATCTACTCCTTGGGCTTTTAAAACACCTTTAACCTTAACTGCAAAGAACATTAGATAGACAAAACAGGCTACTGTAATCCAGTAAGAATTGTGGATATTAAACAAATCTGCTAGTTTACCTTGAATTGGTGGGATTATAGCTCCACCTAGAATCATCATAATTAAGAATGCTGAACCTTGAGAAGTGTATTTCCCTAAACCCGCAATTGATAAAGAGAAGATACTTGGCCACATAATAGAACAGAATAATCCACCACTCATAAATGCGTATAAAGCGATTGTTCCTGTAGAGAACAAACCTACTAACATTGCTAAAGCACCCAATAATCCAAAGATAAATAAGGTTTTAGCAGGCTTTTCTTGTCCAAAGAAGAATCCTCCAATCAATAGTAAGATACTCCATCCATATAAATACAAGCCACTTACATCATTATTACTCACGTGATTCACAAATAACACAACTCCAAAAGCGATGTAGGGAACAACAATTAATAATACATTTTTCAACGTTTTCCCTGGCTTAAATACTGTAATAGCACCTGCCCAACGACCAATCATTAATGAACCCCAATACATTGAGATGAATGGTGCTATTTCAGAATCACTAAACCCTCCAAAAGCCTCAGACTTTAATAGCTCTCCTAAATTACTTTGAATAGTAACTTCTACCCCTACATAGGTGAATATAGCCAACATTCCCATTACTAATTGTGGGTATTGCATAGCTCCCCAACCTTCAGGTTTTTTAAGGGCGTTTTTATTGGCAAATAATAAACCTCCCACAATAATTACTAACGCTACCATCATTAGTTGGAATATGAAATTTGAGTCGACCACTTCACCTCTATATTGATCAAATACAAAGTAGAATATCACTAAAAGTGAAAGTGTGATAAATCCAAGTGTTTTAACAGCTTTTGGTGCCTGTACAAAGGTTGTGTCTCCTTTTGCTTGTGGTAATTTTTTTGAGAAGATAAACAATCCCGCAGCCACTAAGAACAATCCTCCCACAGCAATATAAAGTACTTTTACAGTAGATAAATCGATTCCTGCAATTTGATCATCAGAATAAGTAGCAGCACCAAAAAGCGCTAAAGCCACCACAATTGGACCAATAGCAGTTCCAAAGGAATTTACTCCACCAGCTAAATTTAGTCTGTGAGAACCTGTAGCTGGATCTCCTAAAGCTATGGCGAAAGGATTCGCTGATGTTTGTTGTAATGAAAAGCCGAGAGCTACTACAAATAAAGCACCTAATATTAGGCCAAAAGAACCAATGGTGATCGCTGGAATCATAAGTGCTGCACCTATGGCTGAAAGTACTAATCCGTATACAATACCGTTTTTAAAGCCCCACTTATTTAGGATATCCATTTTAAACGAGCCCGAAACGATAAAGAGTAATAAAGCGCCAATATAATAAGCTCCATAAAAAGCAAAATCTATCAGTTGAGATTGAAATTGATCTAAATGAAAATACGATTTACAAAAAGGGATAAATACACCGTTTGATGCGGCGATAAATCCCCAGAAGAAGAATACTGTTACTAAGGTTGCTAGCGCTGCATTATAGTTTGTTTTATTTTCCATTCTAATAAGTTAAAGATTGAAAGCTTAAAATTGAAGGTTGAAATTAATTAATAATTATTAATTAACAATTAATCATTGTTTTACATAAGACTCAGCATCGTGCATATTATTTACACCGTCTAAATGTAAGGCATAGTTAAATCCAGCGTGAATCGCATAAGCTCCGTAATTACCATCTTTATCAATAGCCAAATAACCTACCTGCATATCCTTATATTCTTGCTTTGCTACAATACGTTTTACCGCTTCTTCACAAGCTTCTTGTGGATTTCTTCCTTGACGCATTAATTCTACGATTAAGAAAGTACCCAAAGTTTTCATCACCATTTCTCCCACTCCTGTAGCCACAGCTCCACCCACTTCATTATCTACATACATTCCTGCACCAATAATTGGAGAATCACCTACTCTACCATGAACTTTCCAAGCGAGTCCAGAAGTAGTACAAGCACCTGAGATATCACCTTTTTGATCGATAGCTAGTAAACCTATCGTATCGTGATTTTCTATATTGACGATCGTCTCATATTTACTTTCCTTCAACCATTTCTTCCAGCGTTTTTCAGCTTTCTCTGTTAAGAGGTTTTCTTTTTTAAAACCTTTTTCAATAGCAAAATCATAAGCACCTTTCCCACTTAACATTACGTGAGGTGTGTCTTCCATTACTTTGCGAGCTACAGAAATAGGGTTTTTAATATGCTCCAGATATGAAACTGATCCACAGTTTCCTGTTTCGTCCATAATACAAGCATCCAAAGTAACATGGCCATCTCTATCGGGTAAACCACCATAGCCTACCGACATCATTTCTGAATCTGACTCTGGAACTCTCACTCCGGCTTCTACAGCATCTAATGATCTACCTCCATTTTTAATGACCTCCATAGCCGCTTCATTTGCTGCTATTCCATGATTCCATGTGGATATTACAATTGGTAAGCCACCATTATTTAATGATTTACCTATACGTACATCGGTCTTTACCTCACAAGAAACTAAGGCAGTACCAGCAGCTACAATTGCTGTATTCTTTAAAAAATCTCTTCTTTTCATAATGAGAATTAATTTATGCTTATTTCATCGGCGAAAATCCAGCAAATATCTCCTGGAGCTCTATGCCATTCAGGATTGTACTTTCTGTTTTTCGCAATGACTTTAATATATCTTGTCTTCGTGTTTGTTTTTAGGTTGAAGTCTTGCAGAATAACGCCGGACTCTTTTTCATCAACTTCATTTAAAACGCTCCCCAATTTATGGAAATTCTTTCCATCATTAGAAGCATAATAATCTACACTTTCAGGCATAAATATCCAAGCATTCCAATCTTGTAAGAAACCTATACTCAAGTCCTTGATGTCTGTTCTTTTATTCAAATCGATAATCGCCTCTACATTTACTCCTTGGTAACCTTGCCAAGACCCCGTCATATAGTTTTTAGCTCCTTTTAGATGATCGATAAGCGCTTTATCGCCCCCGGCAGAATAATGAGAACCATATTCAGTAAACAATTCAATAGAACGTCCTTTAGGGATTTTAGTAAATTCTGCAGTGATTTGTTTACTTGAAATAGTTCCTTTTACTGCAATAGCCTTAAGAGTCAAGCTTTCACTGATTGTAAACGCTTCCTTATACAGTGTAGAATTTATATTTGCTTTAGAGCCATCTAAAGTATAGTAGATTTTAGCCTCAGTATCCCAAGCTTTTAAAGCCAATTCATTTGAATCCGTAAAAGTTCTATCTCCATTATCGATATATGGAACAGCAACAATAACTGCATCCTCTATCTTAGAAACGGGGATTTCAGAATCTAAAGAAGCCCAGTTTTCATTAGGCGTTTTCGTCATCACAAATTCTAGCGTTCCTCCATCCATAATTTCTGAGTGATAGATATAAGAACGATTGAAAGTTTTTCCATTTAGCCTAGCAGATTGAATATACTTATTTTGCTCCGAAGCTCCATTAGCGATAATTTGGAATTGATTTCCATTTTCGAGATTAATACTTGCCTTTTCTATACGAGGGCAACCAATTGTATAGTAGTCTAGTCCTGGAGTAACTGGATAAATTCCCATAGCACTTAATACATACCACGAAGACATTTGACCGCAATCTTCATTTCCAGATAAACCATCGGGAGCATTGCTATACATCTCCTTTAAAATTTGAGATACACGCTCTTGAGATTTCCAGGGCTTGTTTACATAGTTGTACAAGTAGGCCATGTGGTGTGAAGGTTCATTACCATGTGCATACTGACCTATTAGACCTGTTATGTCAGCTTGATGTCTTCCTGCTGTTTCTGAAGAAGCGGTAAATAAGGCATCGAGTTTAGCTTCCAGTTTGTCTTTTCCTCCTAAATATTGAGTTAAGCCTTTAATATCTTGAGGAACATAAAAGGAATACTGCCATGAATTGGCTTCTGTATAATTGTAGTTTACCTCAGAAGGATCAAAGGGAACAAACCAAGAGTGGTTCATTTTAGCACGCATAAATCCTGTATTCGGATCGAAGACATTTTTATACGATTGAGCACGCTCCATGAATTTAGTATAATCACTTTCTTTCCCTAAATCTTTTGCCATTTGAGCGATACACCAATCGTCGTAGGCATATTCTAAAGTTTTGGAAATAGATTCAGGTTCGTCATTAGCAGTAATGAATCCGTTTTTGTGATATGATTCTAAGCCTAAATGTGTTTGTTCGGCTGAGTGAAGCATCGCTTCATAAGCTATCTCTACATCGAAATCGGTTATTCCCTTTTGATAAGCATCCACAATAACAGGAACAGCATGGTAGCCAATCATGCATCCAGTATAAGTTCCAGCTAATTCCCAAACTGGTAATTGCCCACCTACATCATACTGATTGATAAAGGTGTTAATAAAGTCTATTGTTCTCTTTTGATCTATAATTGTAAACAAAGGGTGAGTTGCGCGATAGGTATCCCAAAGAGAAAATACAGTGTAATTGTCAAAGTTATTATCATTATGGACCCCCAAATCTGTTCCTCTATATGAACCATCTACATCAGAAAAAATGTTAGGTGCAATACAAGAATGATAAAGTGCTGTATAGAATATGTGTTTTGTTTCCTCATCCGAATCCACTTCAATCTTCGAAAGCTCTTTATTCCAAGCTTGCTCTGCATCATTTAAGGTTTTATTGAAATCCCAATGGGGTATTTCAGCTTCTAAGTTTTTACGAGCTGATTCTACACTCACAGCAGAAATAGCCACTTTGACTAAGATTTGCTCGCCTTCTTCAGTGTTGAATTCAAAAGAAGCTTTCAAATCCTTGTCGTTTAATTGAAGTAAGTCTGTAGGGATGTCATTTTGAGCGATAGTCGCTTTCTTAAAGTCTTTAGAAAATTGAGCAACGAAATACACATATTGATTTGTAGCCCAAGCTTTAGATCTCCTAAAACCTACAACTTCGTTCTTCCCAGTAATTTGTATTTCAGATTCTAAAACTTCATCTCTATGCTCTAAATCTAAAATGATATTTGCTTGCTCCGATTTTGGAAAAGTATATTGATGAAACCCAGCTCTTTTACTAGTTGTAAGTGCAACATCAATATTATAATCTTCAAGGTGAACTTGATAGAATCCTGCATGAGCCGATTCGTTTTCGTGAGAGAATTTCGAAGAATAGCCAGTCTCTCCATCAGTACCATTATTAAAGTGAATATCCCCAACGGTTGGCGCTAAAAGAATATCTCCATAATCGGAAACTCCTGTTCCACTTAAGTGTGTATGTGAAAATCCGTAAATAATAGAATCTGAATAATGGTATCCACCACAACCATCCCAACCTTCTATACGCGAATCTGGACTCAGCTGAACCATTCCAAAGGGCATAGTAGCACCTGGGAAAGTGTGTCCGTGCCCGCCAGTACCCACAAAGGGGTTTACATAAGAATAGAGCTCCTTGCTTTGGTTACACAAAACGATTGCACCAAGTATGAGTATTGAGGAGAATAGTTTTTTCATTTTTGGTTTTAAATTCTGTTTCCGAAGATAGAGAAATCAATTTGAAGATTTATTAATAACCAATTAATGATGATTAATGACTAATTATAAAAGTCGATTGGAAGCTTGCGAGGTATGCGTGAAGAAAATAATAGAGCTTATCACATAACTAAATTCGAAAGCTCAGAGTGATAAATTAAAGTCTAACTTTTTACTACTTACCTTTTCATTCATAAGTATCAACTATAGAAAAGAAAGTCAAATTATCAGTATTAAACTCCTCCATAGGGTAGTCGTTATAAAAGCGAATGCGTCTGTGCTCGTGGGCGGGTAAGTCAAAATAGTTATCTTCAAAACGACCATCGTGTAAAGAATTAATCATTACATCTTTCATAAAGGCATCGCTGAATAACTCTAAAATAAAACCTAAACTATCTTTTTCAACTTTGTAAGAAAACCCTGTATAGGGTAAGTCCATTTCTTTTGTTTTTACAAAGTGATGTAGTTTGCGAGCTTGAACATCACCGTTTTGTAAAACTTGAATGTCTAAATAAGATTTATTTTCAATACTGTCTTTATACAGATAATCATCAAGCGCAATGGTGTGAATTATTTTGCTTGAAGCACCTTTAATATTTATGTACTTCGCTTTAGTTCCCATTCGATTACCATTATAATCGATGCACTCAATTAATAAATCGAAGTCTTGATTTTCACTTTTATCATTAATCAGATAAATAGAAACAGAGTCTTCAGACTGAACTGTGGAAATCAATAAATCCTCGTAAGCGCGTTGAGTAGTGTAGTGAAGTGCTTTCCAATTTCCATAATAATCTCTACTCGACCATGAAGCTACCGGCCAGCAATCGTTAAACTGCCAATAAAGCGTTCCCATATTGTATGGACGCGCTCTTCGATGAGCTTCCATCCCAATTCGCATTCCCTCGGCTTGTACTATTTGCGATAAATAAACGAAGCTCTCAAAGTCAACGGGTTCATTATAATCACGCAACATATACTCTTCAATCAAGCTATTTCCTCGTGGATGTTTTTGGTGAACTTTCATCACTTTAGAGTCTAAGTCAAAGTCTTCCTCTAAAGCATACAATTCAATCGCATCCATTTCAGGAAAAGATTGAAAACCGTATTCACT
>ENA-OSET01004290-OSET01004290.1-sediment-metagenome-genome-assembly--contig:-NODE-4290-length-12693-cov-4.147115_pt1 | contig 12693 bp, 11 predicted proteins | sample MGYA00237882_ERZ534229 | MGnify/ENA primary metagenome ERZ534229 (study PRJEB26408, sample SAMN06266212) | sediment metagenome | isolation source: Hudson Canyon methane seep mesocosm | place...
GATGCTATTTGGGATCTGGAGACAGAGTGGTTTGAAGAACCTAATAAACGCCGTGGCGGATGGAGTGGCGTAGTAAAAGTTGATTTAGATACTGCTGAAGGTAAAACCTGTGTCTTTATCAAACGACAAGAAAATCATATTACCAAAACGCTTTTCCATCCCGTTAGAGGTATGCCAACCTTTGAGCGTGAGTTTAACAATATCCTACGCATGCAAAAACGTAATTTACCGATTATGGAGCTGGTCTATTTTTCAAAAAGAGTCCTCAACGGTAACCTACAATCGATTTTAATTACCAAAGCACTGTCCGATTACATTCCTTTGGAATCCGAGCGTTTTTTATCGTCAGGCGACCTGATCAAAAATACCGCTCATAAAGACAGATTACTCACGAGTGTTGCCGACACCTTACGTCTCATCCATCAACATCATTTTCAACATAATTGCCTCTACCTCAAACATGTTTTTGTGAAGCCCGATGGCGATAATTGGGATATCAAAATCATCGATTTAGAAAAGTTAAAATGGCGCTTTTTTAAACAACATGTAGTCTTCAGAGATTTATATACTCTACACCGCCATGCTCAAGGCTGGTCAGCCAAAGATCATGTAAAACTGTTTAAGGCTTATGTTCAAGAGTCTAAGCTTTCTGATAAATCGAAAAAACTCTGGCGTGATATTGAAAGCAAGGTTCTATCCAAACAAGATAAGTAGTACCAAGTGAATGCAACTTGTATACTTACAGCCATTTTGCAAGCTAATTAAAAGAATTTCACTATGATCGTATTAGGCCTGTCTGGTGCAGTAAATCATGATGCATCCGCTGCGTTATATATCGACGGCAAATTGGTTGCCGCTGCAGAAGAAGAACGTTTTCTGCGTGATAAGCACGCCAAAGGCAAGATGCCCTATGAAGCGACTAAATTTTGTCTTGAACAAGCAGATATTAAACCTGAACAAATAGATATCGTTGCGTTTCCTTATGCTGAAATCGGTCTAAAATCACCCGCTCGCTGGCACTATGCCAAACGTCATTGGTACGCGCCTGATCGTGCATTAACAGCATTATTCAGTGGTAATCGTCGTTATTGGCGTAATCATCGCAATGTGATGAAATTACTAGACGATCTTGGCATAGACTCAAAACGAGTAAAATTTGAAGCTGTTGAGCATCACCTTGCTCATGCCAGTAGTGCCTACCACTTAAGCGGTTTTAAAGAAAAAACGGCGATTATAGGTATCGATGGCAAAGGCGAATATGCCACTACTTTTTTCGGTTATGGTGAGAACGGCAAGATCCATAAAATCAAAGAATTCTATGATCCTGATTCTTTAGGTGGCATGTACGGTGCGCTAACAGAGCTACTCGGCTTTGAAATGTTAGATGGCGAATTCAAAGTCATGGGCATGGCACCTTATGGCAACCCTAAACGTTTTGACTTTTCCCGTTTAATCGACTGTAAAGACGGTGACTTTCGAATCAATACCAAACTAGTGAACACAGTTGGCTTAAGACGTTATAAAAAAGATGGCAAAGGTTATTTTTTCAGTAAACAACTGATCGATTGGTTGGGTCCAATACGAGATGGTGATGACATTGACGATCCCTACATCGACTATGCTGCCAGCATTCAAAATTTACTAGAAAAAACAGCACTACATTTAATCGATTATTACCTAGGCGATATCATTAAAGAAACAGGCAAGGTTTGCTTTGCCGGCGGCGTCGCTTTAAATGTAAAACTCAACCAACGCATTATTGCCTTGCCAGATGTAAAAGAACTGTTTGTTCAACCCGCTGCCAGTGATGCTGGTACTGCAATAGGGGCTGCCAGCTACGCGTCACAAAATGCAGGTGTTCCTGTCGAAAAAATGGAACATGTTTACCTGGGGCCATCTTATACAACGGAACAATGTATCCAAGCCTGTGAAGACTATCCACAAGACGTTCAATGGCAACATTTAGAAAACACCACCAAACAAACAGCCGAAATTCTACATGACGGCAATCCTGTTTCATGGTTCCAAGGCCGCATGGAGTTTGGCCCGCGAGCCCTAGGTAATCGTAGTATTATCGGTAGCCCAAATCATAAAGGTGTCGCCGATAGAATTAACGCTCAAATAAAATACCGTGAACGCTGGCGTCCATTCTGTCCAAGCATGTTAGATACGGTTGCACCTGAAATATTGCAAACAGAACATCCTAGTCCTTATATGACATTTACCTTTGATGTCGCAGAAAACTGGAAAACACGAATTCCAGAAGTAGTGCATGAAGATGGTACGGCTCGCGCACAAATCGTTACTAAAAGCACCAATCCTCGCTACTATGAGTTATTAGAGGAAATGGAAAAATTAAATGGTAATGGTGTATTACTCAACACCTCATTAAACCGCCGCGGTGAGCCCATGGTCTGTAGTCCTACAGACGCTTTAAACATGTTCTTCGGCTCCGATCTTGAGTACCTCGTTATGGAAGATATTTTAATTACCAAAAAATGATTACGCTTAAGCCCGCAACAAAATTTGGCAAAGGTCTGCACCGTGAAGTATTTGTCCACCCTGAGGATGACAACTTATGCATTAAGGTAGTGACTTATGGCAACCAGCAGGAAACAAAGCGAGAGCAAGCCTATTACAAGCAACTACAGAAACGAAATATCGCTTGGGATTTATTACCTCAGTTCCATGGCAATGTAGAAACAAGTATAGGAGCTGGCGCTGTTTTTGATTTAATTCGCGATCCAAATGGCGAGATATCTAAAACATTAGAACACTATTTATCCGACCATCAATTTATCAGGCAGAACCGCCAACAGATACAAGCTGCATTAGATAATTTAAAACAATATTTACTGAAATATCACGTCATGTCCATGGCAATAAAGTCTAAGAATATACTTTATCAACTGTCGGAATCAGGGCCAGGAAAATTATTTATTATTGATAATATTGGTAACTCGGACTTCATTCCCATTTGTAATTATGTGCACTTTTTTGCCGACCAAAAAATTGTCCGCCGCTGGGATCGTTTCATCGCCAAATTAAATTTCTAAGTGTTAATGAAGTTAATGCTATTTTGACTTTCGCTTTAGTCGATTAAGTTTATGTTGCATCACTGCCTTGATCATCTGCTTATCTTTAAACGTTAATTTACTGATTCCACGGTACTTCATAAAAAAACGTAACCGCTGGGTCTGTCTTAAGTAATGTGGTGCCAGCTTATCCAAGTTCGCCAGATCTTTTAGTTTTCGATAATACAATAATGGCCAAATCAGCTTTTTTCCAGAAGGACAGTCAATTAAGAAAACTTTAGGGTTGGGCTGATCTGCCGCTTGCTGAACCAAAATATTTCGCCAATGCAGGTCATTGTGACAAAAACGTGCTTGATGTAATGTTGCTACAATCTTAGCTAACTCAATAACAATTGCTATCGACCAAGATTTATTTTGGAATTGTTCAGGGCTATGCTTAGCAATTTCAACCAACTCTTGGCTATCTGTTATACCTTCAGTAACCAATATACCTTTGAACGTCTTCAGCAAAAAACCTTTCTTACCGATCGCGACTACTCGTGCAGCAGGTAGTCCGATTTGATTAAACCACTGCTGATTTTGACTTTCTAAATCAAAACGCGACCAACCAAACCAGCTAGCCAAACCCTTAGTACGAAAATAACGTTTAACAAAAAAAGTATTTCCCGCCTGTTGATAAGCAAATATTTCACTCTGGCTACTTTTCGAGATTATTTTGCCATCTAACTGATAAGCAGCATCAAATGAAGCTAAGTTAGTTGGAACGGATGATTGATTCCACGGCGGGAAAATTCGCCAACATTTATTAATCAACAATTTAACTCTGTGACTCAAGCATATCGGCGGCATAACCATCAGGATTCATTGATTGCCAGCGCCAAGCATCAGCTAACATATCCGTTAAGCTCTTTTCTGCATGCCAGTTTAACTGTTGATTGGCCAGTTTTGGATCGGCAAAACATTCAGCAATATCACCTGATCGCCTAGGTGCAATTTGATATGGAATGTCTTGACCTGACACCTCTTTAAAGGCATCAATAACTTCTAATACGCTGTAACCTCGTCCAGTCCCTAAATTAAAGACTGTGCAAGCTTGTTGTGACTCATCTTGTTCTAAAAAGGTCAGTGCTTGCAAGTGGCCTTTCGCCAAGTCTACTACATGGATGTAATCCCTCACTCCCGTGCCATCAACCGTCGGGTAATCATCTCCAAATACAGCGACTTGCTTCAACTTACCTACTGCCACTTGTGACACATAAGGCAGTAAGTTATTAGGAATATCATTTGGATCTTCACCAATTAGCCCACTATGATGTGCGCCAGCCGGATTAAAGTAGCGAAGTAACACTACTTTTAATGTACTGGCTGATGACTGAGTGATATCGGTTAACATTTCTTCAATCATCAATTTAGTGCGGCCATAAGGATTAGTTGCCGATAAAGGAAATGATTCATCAATGGGTACTGAAGCAGGGTCGCCATAAACTGTTGCCGATGAACTAAAGACTAAGCTATTTACATCAAACTGCTGCATGACATCAACGAGCACCATGCTCGACACTAAGTTGTTTTGAAAGTAACGCAATGGCTGTTCACACGACTCACCCACTGCTTTTAAGCCAGCCAAATGAATCACCATCTCAATTTCATGAGCTCGAAATACTTCTGCAAGTGAATCACGATGACAGACATCAATATGATAAAAATGCAGTGTTTTTTCGGTGATTTGAGAAATGCGTGCTAAAGCGACATGACTACTATTAGAAAGGTTATCGACCACAACAACTTCAAAGCCTGCTTCTAGTAACTCTACACAAATATGACTGCCGATATAGCCTGCTCCACCGGTGACTAAAATTGTTTTTTTCATCTTACTCCTTCACATCCATATTTATGATCTACTCTGCAAGTTTGAACTGAAGTTGCTGTTCAATGATATCAGCAGCCTCTTCCGGCATGCTATAAAGGTCTTCCGTTTCAGCATACTCAAGAGCATTTTCAGACCATTGTTGCAATTTTTTTGTTTGCAGCATGTCAGCTACTTTTTGTTCAAACTCTAGAGATTTTAATGGCTCAGCGACTACTTCTCCAGCCTTAGATTTGCTTACATGTTTAGCATACCCACACACCTGACTCACAATCACAGGTAAGCCCGCGACCATTGCTTCCAGTATCACCGTGCCGGTATTCTCTTTTCTAGCTGGGTGCAACAATAAATCAGCCGCTAATAATAACTCTGGTATATCTTTCCGCCCACCTAAAAATTCAATCTGAGTCTCAATACCCAACTTTTTAGCCTGCTCGATATAACTTTTTGAATCGCCATCGCCTGCTATGAATAGTTTTGCCTTTGCTCTCAGGTTTTCTGGTAGTGCGGCAACAGCTGAAATAGACCGATCAACACCTTTTGTTTTAAAGGCTGTGCCAACCATTAATAGTGCAAACTCATCAGTCTTAATATCAAGCTTAGCTCTAGTTTTTTCACGTATTTCAGACCAGTTTTCAGGCCTTTTTCTATCTCTTGAAATACCAGGAGGCAACATTAATAACCGTTCATCTGGCGTAGCATAGTTCAACTTAAATAAATCACGCTGAACATCAGAAATCATCAAAGAAACAGTATTACTGTCCTTACCAAATACTGAACGTTCACACGAAGAATAAAAGCGGAATCTAGGACTTAACTGGTAGAGAAATGTATTTGCTTGTTTATTCACTCGATCTAAATAACAAGGGTCAGCGGCATAATACAGATCCAAACCTGGAACTTTATTAAAACCAACAATCAAATCATATTCACCACTTTGTAGCTTTGGAGTGATTTTATTTATAAATTTTTTAACTTTTCCATGATTGGTCCATGCGCTTACGGAAATGACATGTACATTAAATCCCTCTGGGATATCGCCATGCCACTCTAATACATAGACATCGATTTCATAACCACGGTCACGGCATATCGTCATGATGTTTAGAAAGTCTCTAGCTAAACCACCAAATGGGAAATACTTATACAAGCAAACAGCAATTTTCATTTTATATTCTCAAATCCACTGCGCATTGTACCTCGTAATATAGGTATCGATTTTGATGTGTAAGTTCATCACTAAAGGCGATTAACTTAAAGCTGTTGGATAACAGTCAACATACGTTTAAAAACAACATTTATATCGTACTTTTGACTCACTTTCTGGTACCCAGCACTTCCCATTTGAGCACGCTTAATTTGGCCATCAATTAGAGAAGAAATCGCATCTTGCCACTCATTAAGTGAGTTGATTAATAGACCTGTATTCTCATCTACGGCTTCGCCATTAACACCAACATTTGAAGATACAACCGGTAAACTTGCCGCCATATATTGCAAGACTTTAAGTGCGCATTTTCCACGCGTCCAGTCATTATCCCTCATAGGAGCAATTCCAATATCTGAACTAAGAAGTTCTTTCACTTCATTTTCTTCACTCCATGGAACAGCCATGACTGGTAATTTAGCCTCTGGTAAGTCAAAGTCTGCAATAATTTTTAATCGCAAATTAGCATGTTTTTCAGCCAACGTTTCTAGCTCAGGCAGGATATCTTTTAAGTATTTTGAGGTGGAGCGGCTGCCAATCCAGACTAAATCAACAAACCTGTTTCCGCGTTCCGTTTGTGCCTTATATTTTTCTACACTTAAACTCGTAGGTATAAGCGTAACCGCATCATTAAACGCTAAGGCTTTTTCAGCCAGAAACTGGTTTCCAGCAAAAATATGATCACTCACTTTTATCATATGAGTAAAACGCTTCATTCGCGTTTTTGAAGCAGAGCCATCACTACTACAAAAAATGGCATCATCCATATCAAATATGAGCTTTTTCGCCGCTTTTCGGAGTAGCCATGTCAGTACAGCAGGAAAGGTTTTGCGTAACACGATAACAACATCGGCCTGATAAGCTTGCTTTAACGTGTTAAGGAAAGACTTGAGCCCGCCTGAAACTTTCACATGTTCTGTATGGTAGTCCGCCTTGTGAAAGTAAGGATAATATTGCTGCCCACGATATCGCGTAGACGCATCATTCTCCCCTTTCGAAACAAATAAAATACGTTTCATTTGTATTATTTTGTATAGACCGCATGAATAGTATCGCCACGATTTCGAGACCGAGCAAACCAAACGTAAACGCGTGCACAGAGCCGTTTCCAACGCACTCTCTTCGATGGCTTACCCTTATTAGCTGTTAGATAATCTAGACTGTTTAAAAATATTTTGGGGGATGTGGTTAAACGTAAGGCATCGCTTATCAAACCATAGTCCTCAACGAGCTTGTTTAGTGTATCTGGCGAGAATAAAATAACGTGTCGGGGCACATCATTGGCATACCAGTTTGCACCAAACATAGCTCGCCCCAAGGCCTGACTATTAGGCGTTTCAATTATCAACTTACCACCCGGTTTAAGGACCCGAGCTAATTCGGCCATAAAAGGATGAGGCTGCGTAATATGCTCAATAACATGTCTTACCGTAATAACATCAAAGCTATCAGCTACAAACTCGGCCGAAACTAAATCACCATGATGCACATTAAGGCCAGCCGATCGGCAAACTTTGACACCATCATCACTCATCTCAACACCTTGAACATTCCAGCCAAGAGCCTTCATTGTCAATAAGTAACGACCATTTCCCGCTCCAACATCTAGTAATGAGCCCCCCTCTATAAATGCTGGTTTTTCAGAATGAAGAAAAGGCGTTAGAAGTGGAGCAAGAAGCTTATATATTGCTGACACAGCAAGATGCTTATAAGCATATTTTTGCCATAAAATCGCTTTCTTATATTGGCTTAGCTTGCGGTTCTGCTTTGTCTGATCAAAAACCATATAGTCTGCAGGATAAAAACTATTCAACTGCTCTGAAGTTGGAGTTGGCATCAAGAAAGTACTCTCACACTCAATGCAAGTAAAATAATCATGGCGATCATAAAGCTCAAACATGATGTCACGGCTACTAAAATCATATCGCGCTGGAGATGCACAAATAGGGCATGTTACTGCGCTTAATTCCATATCTGTTTCATTTATTCCCACTTTAAACACCTCTGATTCTTTCACTAGAAAAGCAATGATTCAAACATCTGTTTAATATTTAAATCTTGCCAGTTTCGCAAGAAACGTTTTTTATCCTTGTTAAATATTTTTTCAAATTCACTCGTGCTTCGATGGTCTTTCATCGAATCTAAATCAATCAAAATCACTTTCCCGTCAGCATCAATTAATAGATTCTGTGCTTTTAAATCGCCATGACTGATTAGACTGTTTTGCATCAATAGAAAAATATTACTGATTTGTTCTAATTCACTTTCAGTAGGCTGGCGAGAATGATAAACATCTAATAATTCTTCGGCCTGATGATACTCGCTTATAAAATAAGCTACCGTTCGAAACCGGCCTTGGCGCCGTTCAATAAAACCTAGGGGTTTAAGCGTTGGCAAGTCGATAAACTCAAGTAAGTTCGCATTACGCCACGAAACAGCTGCTCGACTTTGGCGTAACGTTCTCCGTAATAAATGCCAAACATTTTTAATGTTATAGCGCTTAATTACCAAATCTTTGCCGTCAACCTTAACTCTTACAACCGTCGCCGAATTACCCGCCTTTAAAACCTCACCCTGTGACATGAGCGCTTCAACGTCATTAATTAAATCGACTGAAAGCTCATTGATAAAGTCACTACGAAAAGCATATTCGGTTGAAAACGTACGACCATACTTAGTCATGGTGCATGTACGAAAGCATTTATTCAGATATTCTTTTTTACGTCGTTGCCAAGCTTGCTTCAGTTGTTTAACAAAAAGCTCGCGCGATTCATCATCCCATTGCCAGCTGCGTGACGAATAATAATGACTAAGCGACTGTATTATTTGAGCTTGTTCCAATGGCGGAAACTGAGCTACCAAGCGCGCTAAATTCTTTAAACTCTTGGCTTTACTTAAGGTCTCGCCTTCACGCTCACATTCAACTGAACCAAGATCAATGAGGAATAACTTGCCATCTCGCAGCATGAGATTATCTAAATGAATATCATCCTGATAGATGCCATATTCATGCAGCTTAGCCATCAAAGAAAACAAAGCCAAAATGTTGTCTTTGTTGCCCCAAATTTCTTTGTCAGCAAAAGAATGGGCTTCATCTAGAAACTCATAAACAACAGCATAATAACCATCTACACTTTCATGTGACGAAATAAGCTTCGGCACATCAACTCCCGCAGCTAACGCTAAAGCATGGCCACGGATTTCTTTGTTAAACTCACGTTCACCTTTTTTCGCAGCAGCAAAAAGTTTAATCACGACCTTTTGGTCATTTTGTGCGGCGAGTAAAACAAGGCGTTTAGACGGTAATAGTCTTAAAACTTCCGAACATTGAAAACCTGAGTTCTTCGATAACGTTAAATCAAAAGGCAGATCAAAACTCTTCTCACCTTGAAGAAAGGCTTCTATCTGTTGATTGATTGCTGTCGAGGTCATTTACGCTTACTCAACCAGCAACTTGCCTGCACGTTTGCCGACGTTAAACCAAAAGTCGCGGTTTTTAACGACTGAATTTCGCAATTTCCCGCCTGAATATATTTTTATAAAACGAAATAAATCACGTTTTGTCAGAGGCACTTCTGCGGCTGAGAAATATAAACTGCCCAAATCTTTAATGATCCAGCGGAGTGGTGTTTTTGATCGTAATTGAGCACGATGTAAATCTATCAAAAATAATTTGGTGTTTTCATCAATCGTATTGTGCTCAGAAAAACGTTGATCTAACAAAAAATGACATAGATAGAAATCACGATGATTCATACCATTTTCATGCATCGTTTTTGTTATGTGTGCCAATTTCTCTATTAAAGAGATTTTAGTTTTAAATGTCGGAGGTGATTTTTTCCATTGCTGTCCTAGGTGTTCAAGGCTCATGGTTTCTGTAAGCTCATCCGTGACAATAAAAGACTCAACTTTTGCCGGATTAATGCCGCGCTCACCATACGCAGCGATAGTCATGGTATCGATCTGATGTTTTTCTAAAAAATGTATAGCTTGCCATTCATTCTTGGCACTAATAACAGGCATCCGCAATTGCACCAGGTTTTTTATTATTTCCTTCCAGCCGATTCCTTGATGAACTTTGAGAAAATAACTTTTATTCTGAAGTTCAAAACGTAAGGTTTTACGACCTTCTTTATCCCGAAACACATCACCTTCAAGCTGCTGAACAACAGAAAACACATCTTTATCTTGCCACTGTTGTGCAAGTTCAGATCTCAAATAAGGTGCAGTTGATGCCATTAAATTTTTATACTTTTTTCAATTCGAAGTTATGTGACTGTAGATTAAAAACCGATCTACTTAATCTTTTGCCTGTGTTTGATACACTATCACCAAAATAATCCGAAATGTTATCACCTATCTAGGTATAAGAGGTAAGCAGTGTCATTTAAATCAACACTTACACGCCACCAAACAATGGTCGAAGATTTGTTTCTACTTGATGAACAAGTCAATAACTTGCTTAAACAAATTGCTCATTGTCTAAAACAAGGTAATAAAGTCTTATTTTTTGGTAATGGCGGTAGCGCCTCCGACGCTCAACATTTAGCAGCTGAGTTTGTCGTTCGTTATCACAAAGAGCGCGCACCACTTGCTGCTATCGCATTAACGACTGATACATCCATCCTTACTGCTCATGGTAATGATTTTGGTTTTGACACTATTTTTGATCGCCAGATTTTAGCTTTAGCCAAAGAAGGTGATGTTGCCATTGCATTATCAACATCCGGAAATAGCGACAATGTAATTAATGGCATCAAAACCGCAAAAAAAGCAGGCTGCTGGACGTGTGCATTTACAGGTGATCTTGGTGGTGAATTACTCCATATTGCGGATGACTGCATTCGTTTTCCTTCAGATGAAACAGCGCGAGTACAAGAAGGTCATATCATTGTTGGCCATTGGTTATGTGAAGCTTTAGACGATCAAGCTGAACAATTCAACGAAACCGAATGACCCAAAAAACGTACACCACCGATGTTGTCATCATAGGCGCAGGTATTGCCGGCTTATGGTTACATCATCGCCTAAACAATATGGGTATCCACGCCCTATTGTTAGAAAACAATGCCATTGGCAATGCGCAAACATTAAGCTCACAAGGCATCATTCATGGCGGGGCCAAATATGCCCTCAATGGCATTTTATCGAAAGCGACTCAAGCCATTGGTGAAATGCCTGCTCGCTGGAAAGCCTGCCTTAACGGTGAAGGTGATATTGATCTCAGCCAAGCCAAAGTCTTTGCTGAACATCAACTGATGTGGTCTAAAGATCAGCTTTCCTCCAAGATGGTGTCCTTTTTTGCCAGCAAAGCGCTGAGCAGCCGGATGCAATCTGTAGAGAAGTCAACTCGACCTGCCCTATTTCAACATAAAGAGTTTAAGGGTGCCTTATATCAACTTGATGAACCGGTTTTAGATATCGCCAGCGTCATTCAATGTCTCGTTAAACCATGGCAAGATCGTATACTTCAATTTGCGAGCGATACCAACATTACGTGGCAACAAGACAACGGTAATGTTCAATCACTACAATTAGCTGATGACATTCAAATCAGCGCACAACAGTTTGTATTAACCGCCGGCGAAGGCAATGAAGCCTTACTTAACTCCTTAAGTATTAAAAAACCCGCCATGCAACGCAGACCTTTGCAAATGGTCATGTGCAAAGCAAAACACAAAGCGCAAACCCTTCCTGCTATTTATGCCCACAGTCTCGGTTCTGGCTCTAAACCCATCGCCACCATCACCAGTCATTTTGATAAAGACGATAATGTGGTTTGGTATATCGGTGGCGATATCGCCGAACAAGGTGTCGGCAAACCGTTTGAACAAATAACTGCTGAAGCAACCATATTATTAAAAGACATTATGCCGTGGTTTGAGCTGCCAGAACTTGAATGGGCTACCCATTCAATTAATCGCGCAGAACCCAAACAATCTGGTTTCTCGCGGCCAGATACCGCCTTTGTTGAAACAAAAAATAATGTGCATATTGCATGGCCAACTAAATTAGCTTTAGCGCCCGATCTGGCTGATAAAGTCATTGAAAAAATTCAAGCTGATATTCAAATCGGTGAACATCCAGCGCTGACGGATTTAGCAGAACTAAAAATCAGCGAACCATTATGGGATCGAGCCTTTAAATGACCGCCTATTTAGAACAGCGTAATCAGATTTCCAACACTGGTGTTGCCGTTTCGCCTTTAGGTTTAGGCACAGTCAAACTCGGTCGTAATAAAGGCGTTAAATATCCTAATGATTTTAAAATTCCAGATGATAAACAAGCCTTAGATTTATTAGCTCAAGCGTGGGAGCTCGGTATTAACTTAATTGATACCGCACCCGCCTATGGCACGAGTGAACAGCGTTTAGGATTATTACTACCCAAACTCAACAAAGACTGGATTATCGCCACCAAAGTCGGCGAAACCTTTGATAACACCACCGGTGAATCCAACTACAACTTCACCCCAGAATTTATCACCACCAGCATCAAACAAAGCCTAAAAAAATTACGCCGCGATGTTTTAGATATTGTCTTGATTCACTCTAATGGCAATGACGTAGAGATCATTCAACAAG
>ENA-OSET01004291-OSET01004291.1-sediment-metagenome-genome-assembly--contig:-NODE-4291-length-12686-cov-7.872948_pt1 | contig 12686 bp, 6 predicted proteins | sample MGYA00237882_ERZ534229 | MGnify/ENA primary metagenome ERZ534229 (study PRJEB26408, sample SAMN06266212) | sediment metagenome | isolation source: Hudson Canyon methane seep mesocosm | place: USA:Hudson...
TTGTGGAGTAGAAGTTGTCATAGCTCAAGTATTATAGCTCAAAAACAAACAAGCCCCGTAGTAACGGGGCCTGTCATACTGATGTGGATCAACTTAGTGAAAGTTAATCATCACCAGAAAAAGCGCCAATCAAGTGTAATAGGCTAAGGAATAAGTTATAAATACTAATGTATAACGTAACTGTCGCCATGATGTAGTTTGTTTCGCCACCATGAATGATTTGACTTGTTTGATACAAAATTAAACCAGACATCAATAAAACAAACATAGCCGAAACGGCTAATGACAATCCTGGCATTTCAAAGAAATAAGCACCTAAGCCTGCAAGGAATGCGACAAGTATGCCTACAAACAAAAATCCACCCATAAAGCTAAAATCTTTTTCACTTTTTACCGCATACGCAGATAAAGCAAAAAAGATAATGCCCGTGCCACCCAAAGCTTGCATCACCATTTCACTTCCGTTAGGTAGACTTAGGTATGCATTCAGTATCGGGCCAAGCGTCAAGCCCATAAACCCTGTCAAAGCAAAAACAGAGACTAAGCCCCAAACACTGTTACGCAATTTTGTGGTTAAAAATAACAATCCAAAATAACCAACTAAAGTGAAAAGACCTAGGTGAGGGAAATTCATTGCCATTGATAGACCTGCAGTCAAAGCACTAAATACCAATGTCATAGCTAATAAGCTATATGTGTCCCGTAATAGCTTGTTACCAGCTAAAACAGACTCTTGTGATCGAACAACAGTCGATTGAGCGTCATAATTCATCAGGAAATCTCCAGTTTTATATTGATGAGTTGCTTACCTATTTAACAGACATGATCCTACCTAATAAGTTCAGAAGTGCAAGTATTGAATCACATAATAAACAAATTTAAATTTCTAGTTGTTTTGTGTAGTGGATCCTAGTATTATTTCGCGTCTTGGAGAGATGACAGAGCGGTTGAATGTACTGGTCTTGAAAACCAGCGTAGGTTTATCCCTACCCAGGGTTCGAATCCCTGTCTCTCCGCCATACACATCATCTAAGCCCCTATTTAAGGGGCTTTTTTGTTTTTGCGTCTTGATATTATAATTATTTATACCATTTTCATACCGCAGACTATCAATGAAAATCTAGCTGCATTTTATTTAGCATGATGCTTTTTAAACCCGAGAGACGGCGAGCAAGTAAAAGATTGATCCGTGACTTTAAAATGGTAGCTAAAAATGAACATCCAACATGAGTGGTAATTGTTCACCTCATTTCAATAACTGTATAAACTCTGCTGAACTAACGGGTTTACCACAATAGTTTCCTTGATAACTATCACAGCCATTTTGCTTTAAGAAATCATATTGCGCCTGCGTTTCTACACCTTCAGCTAAGACAAGCATGTCAAAGTTTTTTGCTAATGCGATAACCGTTTGTACAATCGCTTCATCTTTATGATTCTTGCCAATATCACGTACAAAAGACCGGTCAATCTTCAATGTATTTATTGGAAATTGTTTAAGATATTGCATTGAGGAATAGCCCGTACCAAAGTCATCAATGGCAAGGCTGAATCCCATTTCACTTAAGCTTGTTAATTTTTCTTGCGCAGCCACTATATCTATAACCAGTATACTTTCCGTCAATTCAAGTTCTAGTTGCTCAGGTTTAACACCATATTGATCAATAATGCATCGAAGCTCTTTAACAAAGTCTTTTTGTTCAAACTGAAGACTACTAATGTTGACAGAAACTTTCTGAATAGAAAGTACATCCGCTAGACTCCACTCTGAAATTTGTCGACATACTTGCTCTATTATCCATCTGCCAATAGGAATGATAATCCCTGTCTCTTCAGCTATGGGTATAAAGTTTGCTGGTGAGATAAAACCCTGTACGGGATGATGCCACCGAATAAGGGCTTCTGCACCATCGATAACATTGGTTGCAATATCAACCTGTGGTTGATAATAAAGCTCAAATTGTTGCAGCTCTAACCCTTCACGTAAATCATTTTGAATAGTTAATCGTTGATCAGCCATTATCTGTAATTCAGGGGTGTAAAATTGGAAGTTATTGCGCCCTGACATTTTTGCTTTATACATGGCATTATCGGCAAGCGTTATCAACTGCTTAATGTCATCGTTATCACTCGGATACATTACAATGCCAATACTGGCAGAGACTTGCAGCTTATGATTATCGATTATCATATCCCTTGATAATTGCTCTATTATTTTTTTAGCTACGTTGCTTGCCTGAGCGAGAGACTTATCTCTATCTCGACTTAAATCGTGTAGTAGCACCGCAAATTCATCGCCTCCTAGGCGTGAAACAGTATCTTCCTTTCGAACACAGGCATTTAACCGTTCAGCCGTCTCTTGAAGTACCTTATCGCCCATTTCATGGCCCAATGAATCATTGATGACTTTAAAATGGTCAAGATCAAGCATAAATACAGCACCGTGACTCTGATTGCGCTCTGATAATGCTAATGCCATCTCGTAGCGGTCATTTAATAGCAAACGGTTCGGAAGATTGGTTAAATGGTCACGGTATGCCAAAGAATGAATGTATGCTTCTTCTTCTTTTCGTTGAGTCATATCGTTAAAGACACCGATATAATTAGTCGTTTGAAGTTCTGAGTCCTGCAGCTCAGTAATGGTCATCCATTGAGGGTATAATTCACCATTCTTCCGTCGATTCCATAATTCACCTTGCCAGTGCTGTTCTTCATTAATTGTTTGCCACATTTTCCGGTAAAACTCTGGGTTTTGCCACTCTGACCGAAATAATTTTGGCGTTTTGCCCAGCACTTCGTGGTCGAAATAACCTGTTATTTGAGTGAACGCTTTATTTACTTTGATTATGGATTGATGCGCATCCGTAACCGTAATCGCATCTGAACATTCATCAAACACCGAAGCCGCAAGGCGTAAGTCATCTTCTTGTATCTTTAAAACTGATATATCATTGACTGCTAGGTAAAGCATTTTTTTTTCAGCTTGTTCTTTTTCTGAAGCGCCATCCAGCTTCATCCAAATAAAGTCTCCTGATGAATCCTTTAAACGTAACTCACACATGTGAATACGGTCTATTTTGGCCAGTGATTGCTGTAAAAAATAAATATTATCTTGATCGTCAGGGTGAACAAACTCGTTAATGTGGTGGCGTAACATTGCGTTTTTATCATAGCCAAGTAAATCAACTAAGGTTTGATTTACTTCGACAATCTCGCTTTTATGATCTAGCGTCATATAGCCTATAGGTGCTATTTCATAATGCCTATGATGTATGTCGTCGAGTTTCGCATAAGCAGTTGTCAATTCTTGATTTTGTATTTCTAGCTCAACCCGATAGGTATCTAGCTCATGTAAGATCGTTAACACATCGACATCATGCGCTGACACTTGGTCATCACTTTTGTTTTTGATAATGTCTTCAGCCTGTTGACGCAAACTGTTAAATTTATTCACTCACACTCTCTCTCATTCACGTACTCATAAAATTTAACTTACCTGTTAGCGCTGAAATTATATAGTTAACACCCTACCTAACCTTATAGGACAGATATAACAATAATAGTGTTAGAAAAATTCAGTTTATTCTCTACTGTAGGAATAGTAACAGTGAACTCAGTCTGCAAGTTTTTTTCTTTGAACGTCTTTATAGTTGTATTAAAAGTACTGCTCTCATTCAACTCAATTATCATACGTAGTTGCTGATAAATAATGTCCTCTAGATTAATGAGTTTTGGCAAACTGCTTAAGAGACTTTCCTTTGTAGATACCTCAAATAATAACAATGCTGACTCGTTTATATTTAACGGAACAAAATAGGGCGCTAGCTTCTGTTTTGTTAACACCGCCCACGCAACATCTAATTTATCGATGCTGGTTATTTTTTTCTGATTAATATAGTTGACTAATACCGTGCCATCTACTTCCAATATCGTCACAGGACAGTGGTCGAACAAACTTTTATAGCGCTGCTCAGTAATGCGTACTGCAGCCTCTTTTTCTTTCAATAGAGTTATATTTTCAAACGATATGACTACGCCATCAATAACATTAGTTAGAGTACGATAAGGCAGGGCAACCATTCGATATTGCCCCCCTTCGTCATCATGCACTTCGGATTCATATTTCTCTAATGTTTTTAGCACCTCAGTTGCATGATCGACTATTTTCACATTGTCTAATTTAGTGGTCAGATGTGCTATCGGACGATTTATATCACTAGAAACCAAATTAATGATGTCAGTCATTTTAGGTGTAAAACGACGAACTTTTAAACTAGTGTCTAAAAACAAGGTTGCAATTTGAGTGCTATCTAATAAATTTTTAATATCATCATTAGTTGCTGTTAGTTGATCAAAACGGCTTTGTAATTCTGAATTAACGGTCACTGATTCTTCATTCAGCGACTGTAGTTCCTCTTTCGATGTTTCTAATTCCTCATTAGTGCTTTGCAATTCCTCATTTGTGCTTTGCAATTCTTCATTTGAGGATTTCAATTCTTCATTTGATGTCTCTAACTCTTCAATGGTCGATTGTAGGCTTTCTCGGGTACTATCTAGTTCTTGGCGTAATTTGTCGCCATCACCTTTTCCTGTTGACCCTTTTTTTGTTGTTGCAACTGCATTTTTCAATGCTGGTGCTTGCTCAACAAAGCTCACCATCATCAAGCCGCCTAAGTTACCGATGTTATCTAATGGTTTAACAATAATATCGAGCACTATATTGCTACCACTATCTTGTGTAGGAAAGGCTCTTGTTGTAATTGTTTTTTTATGCAAAACCACTTTACGAATACTGTGGGTTAATTCATTTTTGAGTTCAGCTGTTCGCGCCATCTCTAAAATATTGCTAAGCCCTCTTCCTTCAGCTGGTTCCAAATATTGCCCTAAGCGACCATGAACATAAATGACATTTGATTGTTCATCAATGACAGCGCAAGGAGCGATGTCGCTTTGTTTGAGAATTGACTCAACCAGCTGTATAGAACTCAATTTTTCCAAGTCAGAAATACTCGCTGTTTTATTTGGTTCGTCATCATCGATCATCATTGGAAGACTCATTGGTTTTGAATAAGGCATGGCTGGGCTTGCCACGTTCTTTTGTTGTTTACGCCTAAATATTTTCCACTTCTTATTAATGCTTTTAAAATAGGGACTTGAGTGACCAATTGTTTCGGATGGCCCTAAAAAAAGAACACCATCACTTTGTAAGCTATAATTAAATATAGGTAGAACCTTATTTTGCAGCTCGGTTGTAAAGTAAATTAATAGGTTTCTACAGCAGACCAGATCGATATTGGTAAAAGGGGGATCTTTAACCAGGTTTTGGGTGGCAAAAACCAAGGTCTGACGAATAGATTTTTTAACCTGATATTGACCATCTATTTTAATAAAGTAGCGTTCACAATACGCTGCACCAAGCTCGTCACTAATAGCCTCAGGGTATCGCCCACTGCGTGCGCGTTCAATAGCTGATTCGTCAATATCGGTACCAAACACTTGCACATTCATAGGCTTACCAATATTAATTAGGCACTCTTGTATAACAATCGCGATAGTATAGGCTTCTTCACCACTGCTACAGCCTGCTACCCAAACACGAAAAGTATAATTATCGGGTCTACTCTTAAGCATCTCAGGTAGGATTTTATTTTGTAGTATTTTAAACGCTTCCTTATCCCTAAAAAAACTGGTGACGCCAATTAACAGTTCTTGAAATAGAGTGCGAATTTCTTGTTCATTTTTTTTAATAAACTCAAAATATTTTTCTATCCTCGATTGCTGGTTCACATGCATTCGTCTTTCAATACGACGGTAAATGGTATTTTTTTTATAGAGAGAGAAGTCATGTCCAGTATGAGTACGAATTAACACTAGGATTTTATTTAAGGTACTTGAAATTAATTCATCACTTTGCGATTGAACGAGTGATAGACCAGCAGCTTCATTAGAATATAGTGTCAATCGTGCGGGCATCTCTTTTGGTTCAAGTACATAGTCCGCCAGACCCGTTGCTATTGCACTTTTAGGCATACCATCATATTTGGCAGATTCAACTGTCTGAACAATGACCCTCCCTGATTCAGCTTTAATATCCTGTAACCCTAAAGCACCATCAGAACCTGTGCCTGATAGAACAATACCAACAGCATTAGGACCCTGATCTTGTGCTAAGGATTTAAAAAAATAATCTATCGGTAATTTTGCCCGTAGTTGTAGCGGCTCAGTGAGATGTAATTCGCCATTCAAGACAGAGAGTTTATTACTTGGTGGAATAACATAGATTTTGTTGGCTACAATCGCCATACCATCGCTTATTTTTAGCACTTCTATTTTGGTCTGTCGTTGCAGTAACTCTGGAAGCATACTGACATGACTAGGGTCTAAATGTACGACGACTATAAAAGCCATATTGGATTTATCTGGCATTGCTTTAAATAAAGCCTCTAAAGCTTCAAGCCCTCCTGCCGATGCACCGATCCCAACCATCAATGGTGGTGTTTTCTTTACTGTCATAGATCCCACATTTGTTATACAACCAAAGCTTTAATTAATCATACACCTATACTCTCCCATCTATGTCAAAAAAAAGACTAGAGATATAATCAAATTTACAAATAACGCTAATAAGCTTTCTGCTATCATCCTTATAGTTACCAAGGTTAATGAGGAAGTTAATGTTAAAAATCCCACTACAACAGTATTGCTCATATATTGTTCTTATCATTGCCTCATTAGGACTCATAGCCTATATCCCTGGTATGGAGGTTTTGGGAAATATTCGAGAAGGCTATATTCCAATGGCGCCAAGCACTGCTATCAGTTTCTTTTTAGCTGGGCTTGCATCATTACAGATTGGTAAGGTTAAGCATAAAAAATCACCCCCAAGATTACAGCAACTCATCATAGTCTTGCTGGTTACTCTTTTCGGTCTCCTCAATGTTGTTGGGTTTATTTTAGGGCTGGATTTAACTCTGGAAGATCGTCTAGTACCCGATCTTGGCAGTTTACAAAATATCCCTATTGCTAGAATGTCTCCTGCTACTGGATTAGCTTTTTTTATTTCAGGCACAGCATTAATATTTTATAGCTTTAGATATCATCATCCAGCTAAACATTATCTCTTAGGAAACATTGGCAGCGTGTTTGCAATATTCGTATTACTAATAAGTAGTACGTTTACTTTAGCTTATCTATATGGAAACCCTCTTCTTTATGGGCTGGGCAATACGATCCCCATGGCGCTGACGACCGCTCTTGGATTTTTATTCCTTGCGATTTCAATTCTGACTATTGATAACACGACTTATCTATTGAAATCATTATCGCAAAACTCCACACGGAGTTATATATTAAGCTATTTAATACCGTTTTCTCTGTTCGCGATTATCTTCGACGGCTTGGTAATGTCTTATAGTCAAAAATTCGACATAAACCCAGCATTTATTTCTGCATATGAATCCATCATCTTCATTACAGCTGCCGTCATAATATCGAATATAATCGCTCGCATCATGGGTGAAAAAATTGATTCATCAAAAGCTGCAGAATTACAAGCACTAAAACATTTTCATAAGAGTGAAGAAGAGACTCGCCGTTCTCAACGTCAGCTTCTGAATGTCATTCATGGGGCTCAGTTGGGTTATTGGGACTGGAATTATGAAACGGGAGAACATATTGTTAATGATGAGTGGTTGTCAATGCTTGGCCTAACACAACAAGATGTTACAAATCATGTATCTGACTGGGATGCTCTTATTCATCCGAATGACAAAACCTTTATGAAAACAACTATCCAATCTCATATTGAGTCTGGAAAAAATTACGTTACTGAATTTAGAATGAAGCATGTTGATGGCAGATGGATCTGGATTCAAGGCTCTGGCGCTGTTGTTGAGTACGATGAAAACACTCAGGAACCTCTTCGACTTTGTGGAACGCATCAAGATATCACCGAGCGAAAAAAGGCAGAAGAAGCAACACAGCTCTCAGCCCGTGTATTCAATGATACACATGAAGGTATCATCATTACTGATGCCAAGATGAATATCCTCAATGTTAATCCTGCTTTTAGTGAGATAACTGGCTATAGTCTGGATGATGTAATTGGTCAAAATCCTCGCATCTTAAGCTCAGGCAAACAAGGCCCTGAACTGTATCAAAATATGTGGCGACAGGTTAACGAGCAGGGACACTGGACAGGTGAAGTGTGGAATCGTAAAAAAGGTGGTGAAGTCTATGCTGAACTACTCACTGTTTCGGCACTAAAAGATGAGCTTTATAAAATCGTCAACTATGTGGGTGTATTCACTGATATTACCAGTAACAAACAACAACAAGAACAACTGAATTTAATGGCACATTATGATGTGCTGACGGGCCTACCTAACCGTGCGTTATTTTTAGACCGCTTCCATCAAGCTATTGCTCACAGTAAACGTACAGCTCACCAAATTGCGGTGTGCTTTCTTGATATAGATGACTTCAAACCGGTGAATGATAATTATGGCCACGAAGTAGGTGATAAATTACTGATTGAGGTCGCTCAGCGTATTTCAAGCTGTGTCAGAGAAGAAGACACTATTTCTCGCCAAGGTGGAGATGAATTTGCCCTACTTCTTAATGACATTGAATCTTTTGCCCAATGTGAAAAAACATTGCAGCGCATTCACCATGCCTTGGCTCAAACCTTTATCATTGATGAGCATCTTCTTCAGATAACCGCCTCTAGTGGCGTCACCTTATATCCAAGTGATGACGGTGATATAGACTCATTATTGCGTCATGCTGACCATGCTATGTATCAAGCTAAAATAGAAGGTAAACATCGCTACCATCTATTTAATGCAGAAAATGATCAACGCAACATTCAGAAAAACCAGCAATTAAAGACTATTGAACAAGCCTTAGTAAACAACGAATTCCAACTGTACTATCAACCTAAAGTTAATATGGTGACAGGAGAGGTATTTGGGGCGGAGGCTCTTATTCGTTGGTTACACCCTGAAGATGGTCTTATTCCGCCATTAGATTTTTTACCTATTACCGAAGGAACTCAGCTAGAACTGAAGATAGGTGCTTGGGTCATCAATGAAGCACTTGCACAATGTGAAACTTGGAATAAGCAGGGCTTAAGATCTGAAGTCAGTATCAACATTTCTTCAAATTACTTATTATCAGAAACGTTCTATGCTGAACTTGATGCAAGCCTGGCCAAACATCCCATAGTAGCTTCTCAACAGATACAACTTGAAATATTAGAAAGCTCTGCCTTAGGTGATCTTAATGCAATTAGTTCTATTATCAAAACTTGCCAAAGTGAGCTAGGTGTCAAAGTTGCTTTGGATGACTTTGGTACGGGGTATTCATCGCTTACGCATTTAAGGAGCCTGCCTGTTGACACCATAAAAATAGACCAAAGTTTTGTCAGAGATATGTTAGATGACCCTAGTGACTATGCCATTATCGATGGCATCATTGGGCTTTCAGAGTCATTTAACCGAGAAATAATTGCCGAAGGCGTGGAAACGTCGAGTCATGGTTTAATGCTGTTGATGATGGGGTGTGAAGCAGCTCAAGGTTATGGCATTGCTAAACCCATGCCTGCTAATGTCTATACACAATGGATCGCCAATTACGCCCCTAATCCACAGTGGCAACAAGTTGGCAATAAATACCAAACCACAAAAGAAACCAAAGTAAAACTATTCGAATTAGTAACGCAGCACTGGACAGAGACCTTTATCAACAATATTCAATCCTCACCTGATAGTGTTGAATACTGGCCGATTATGAATCGTAAAAATTGTCCTTGTGGTACGTGGATACAACGAGCAAAACAAGACGAGTTATTTGCCGTATTAGACTTAGAATCATTGGATAAAGCTCATAAATCATTTCATCTCATTGCTCAAGAATTACACGCCCAATATCTTGATGGTGATGTGGAAACTGCTAGAGAAAAGTTGCCAGAATTTCAAGCAGCCTTTGATAATATGAGTCATGTTTTGAGGGTGATGTCAGCATGAAACATCCTTTGGTATTAATTAGGGTACACTCTAACTAAGCTGTTAGTACTGCTACTAAATCCAATAATTTAAGGATAGTGATGCAACCTGTGCTGTTACCTGATGTAAACGAACTATCACTGAGAACAACATTAGAGCTTATCAGTGATGGTATCTGGGATTGGAATGCCAATACAGGCTACGTATACAGAAGTCCAAGCTGGTACAAGATGCTGGGCTACGATATCGACTCGCTCGATAATACTGTTTTCACTTGGGAAAATGTTATTCATAAAGCTGACTTTGAACGTGTGATGTCACACTTTGATGATTACATCAGCCATAAGTCTTCAGAATATAAAATCCAATACCGCTGCAAGGCTAAGGACGGAACATATCTTTGGATTGAGGATACCGCAGCAATAGTTACCCAAAACCAGGATGGTAGTGTTGCTCGAATGATTGGTGCTCACAGAAATATTGAAGCTGAAAAGCAGCTGCTCGAACACAACAAACAAATACAATCCTCATTGCAATCGCTGGTAGATAAACAGACACAAGAACTTTTAGATGCTAACCAAAAGCTTGAAAAACAAGCAACAGAAGCTGAAGTTTTAGCAACTACTGATGCATTGACTTCAATTGCAAACCGTTACTTTTTTGAGCAACGCCTTCACCATGAAATCGCCAGAGCAAACCGTTTTAATGAAGCTCTATCATTAATTGCCATGGATATTGATCACTTTAAAAACATCAATGATCTGCAAGGCCATATCGCTGGCGATATGGTTCTCATTAAAATCACTAATTTAATAAATAACCATGTTAGAGAAATTGACGTGTTCGCTCGCTGGGGCGGCGATGAATTTATGATCTTGTTGCCAAACACGTCTCAAGTTGAAGCTGAAAATGTTGCTGAGAAGTTTCGCAGCTTAATCGCTGATGAACATATCATACAAGGTCATTGTGTTACTGCTAGTTTTGGTGTCGCTGAACTCGTTTCTAAAGAAAGCAGTGAGCAGTTTATCATTCGTACAGATAGGGCTTTATACTTAGCAAAAGAAGAAGGACGAAATGCCGTTCGTTGCCAGTAAAGAATTTGAAGAGAAATTTAATAAGAACTAAAATTGGTTCAAACAAAAAACCACCTTTCTAGGTGTGTGTTTTTTACTTTATGAACAAATCCCATTATCAATATCAAAACAACGACGTATTTGCTATTTCCTGCAAGCTTGAACTGAGTAGTTCACCAACCTTGAACCCGCATTGCCGCCGATTCGTTTCTTAATGGTGGGGGTTGAGGACTTTCAACTAGAGTGAGAGTAAGCTGGAAATATAAGCTTGTTTTTAATCGATCAATATTGCTGATTTTTTCTTTTTATAGTGCTTACTTTTCCTATCACCGCCATGAGACCCTCGTTTTGTTTTTAAGCCAACGATACTTTCTATTATTTGATGAAATCGATCGCTACCAAGCACCTCACCTTTCTCTACACTACTTGTGATAAGGCTTGTTATTTCGTGTTCTAAAGGTGTTTTAAGTAAATTGGAATAAGCATTTTTTCGAGCATCTTCTGCTGCCGCCATTTGAATGTAATTATCATGCTCGGTAATTAAAGGATCCGTCACACCTAAGGCATTATGATGATAGCTAGACCATTGATGCTGTTTTGGTGCAGTCACCACATTAGATCTAACTGGATTTTCTTCAATATAACGATAACACTGTAATAAATGTGCATCACTATCAATTAATGAGGATTTATAACGCCCTTCCCATAAGGTGCCACTACGTTGATATTCTTTATTAAAATACCTCACATATCGCCGCCCTATCGTCTGCATAAAGTCAGACAATGCTTTTCCTGTTGGAGGGGTTAACAACAGATGGTAATGATTTGGCATCAATACATAAGCATGTAATGCACAGCCACTTAATTCACATGATGCTAGTAAGTCTTCAATAAAATGCTGGTAATCGTCGTCTTTTTTGAACACATCTTGGCGATTATTGCCTCTGTGCATGATGTGTAGAGGTTGACCGGGAATAACGATCCTTGTTTGTCTTGCCATAAAATCAAGCCGTTCCATAAAATAAATTTTATCTAGAAGGCTTAATAACTGACTTTCAACAAATCTACCTTTTTATTATTACATTGGATGTGACTTCCAATTGCTTGCTATCTTAAGGATTTTTGCCCTAGTTTCTTTGCACCAGTTCTCACTTTTCGTATAACAACGTAGATATATCAAGGGGACAGAGTGGTTGAAGCTTAATATTTAGGGTTACTTACAATTATTAATTGCAACTACGTAGTAGCTAAAAATCATTCCCACCACTTGCTTTTATTTTGTACATGGCTTGATCCGCTGCTTTAAATAAACTTTCTGGCTGATCACCACTTTCTGGATAGGTAGAAATGCCGATACTGCATCCAACAACAACGGTATTGTTATTAAGCACATGAGGTATAGATAAGGCTTCTAAAATCTTTTCAGCGAGTGTTTCAGCAACATCAGGATCAGCGATATCATCTAAGATTAATACAAACTCATCGCCACCAAACCGAGAGGCTAAATCACTCTCGCGAACACAATTATTAAGTCTATTAGCCACACTGATAAGTAATTGATCGCCTACTTCATGGCCCAAGTTATCGTTGATGGCTTTAAATTTGTCTA
>ENA-OSET01004292-OSET01004292.1-sediment-metagenome-genome-assembly--contig:-NODE-4292-length-12685-cov-12.825111_pt1 | contig 12685 bp, 5 predicted proteins | sample MGYA00237882_ERZ534229 | MGnify/ENA primary metagenome ERZ534229 (study PRJEB26408, sample SAMN06266212) | sediment metagenome | isolation source: Hudson Canyon methane seep mesocosm | place...
GAAGAAGGGACAAAAATAAAAGATACGTTTATGACCATCAGTCAAACAGCTAAAAAACTTGGCGTGAGAACTTATGATTATATTCGAGATAGAGTCAGCGGTGAATGTAAATTGCCATCGCTTGCCCAATTGATTCATGAAAAAGCTCAAGTAGGTTTTGCTAATCCCTAGAAGTTATAGCGGATACCTTTTTACTTTATTTTGGGAGTGGTAAATATTGGCCGTCCTTAAAAACTATCGCCAGACAAACAAAATAGCTGGCTCTGAGTTTGATTGATGAAAGAAGGTCTATCCAAGAAATTGCAAAAACATTTGATGTGAACCGCTCCACGATCTATCGATTACAAGTCAAATAATTCCTTAGAGTACATTTACGGAAGAATGATTAAGTACCCTAATTAGTATAATAATTAGGGTACTTAATCATTCTTCTAGCATACCTTTGCGAAAAATACTAGATATCGGATCAAACAAGTACTGTAGCAATGTTCTTGTTCCTGCATTAACAAAAATTTCAGCAGGCATACCAGGAACTAACTCAATCGTCTTGATTTTATTTAATTCATCTTTTTCAATTATGATACGAGCCAGATAATAAGTTTCATCTTTAGTTTGGTTATGAAGCGCATCAGCTGAAACGCTTTCAACAATACCTTGTAGTCCTGGCATAGTCTTAGCTCGAAATGAAGAAAGTTTTACTTCAGCATTCATCCCAACTTGAATAGAGTCAATATCCAAAGGATTGATATGTGCGTCAATAACTAATTCATCACCTTGAGGAACAATGTCCATAATAGGGTGACCTGACGTAATAACACCTCCTATTGTGGTTGTTTTTAGATCAATAACTACCCCTGCTAAAGGAGATGTAATGGTGGTTCGATTTAAAACATATTGAAGATCTGTTAAACGGCTTTGCATTTCTTCAAAGGTAGCCTGAGCCTCTGATAATTGCGTTGACAGTTCTTGTTGCCATTCTGTTTCTATTTGTAAAATCGAGACAGATGCTTCATTAATAGCCTCTTCTGTTTCCCAAATACTAGCAGCTGTTTGAGACCATTCACCTTGCTGTTGAGATAGCCTTTGTAAACTATCACTAACAGCGGCAGAGTCTACTAATTGTTTATTTAGTAGACTTTGTAAACGAGCAACCTCTTTTTTTAATAAATTAATTTGGTACACATTTGTTTTTAAATAATTTTTCAATCCCTTTCTTTTTTCTTTCAATTGTTGTAGGCGATGTTTAGCAATGATTTTTCTACCTTTATTTTCATTGATTAAAGCTTGAAATAAATTATTTTGTATATTTAAAAGTTCAGCAACTTGATGTGTATTTTTGGTTGTCAGTAAAGTTTTATCAAAATTAATACTTTGTAAGCCTGCTAATAATGCTCTAAGGCGATTTATTTCAGCAAGTTTCGTAAAATAACGCCCTTGCACCATGTCTCGTTCGGATAATGCTTTAGTATTATCTAGCTCTATTAAGACATCATTGGCCTTAACTAAGCTACCTTCACTAACGTGAATTGCCTTTATTACTCCGCCTTCAAGATGCTGTATCGTTTTTCGTAAAGAATCAACTACGACAGTACCTGAAATAACAACGCCTTTAGCAAGAGGAAAAAAAGCTGCCCATGCTAAGAAACCAAATAGCAAGGTCAGTAAAACCAAAGCCACGGGATGTTTTTGGCTAACTTTTCTATCAGCCATTATGTTCATCGTCGCTATATTATTATTTTCCATTACGCGCCTCGTTGAGATAATTTGTCTACTAATTCTTTAGGCGTTCCTAAGTAAGCAACTCCACCATTGGCTAATAACATGGCTTTATCAGCATGGCGTAACAACCTGATGTTGTGGGTGATTAAAATCGTGGTAATTTTAAGTGATTTCATTTCACTGATTGCCTTATCTAACGCGACTACACCCTCTATATCTAAATTTGAATCTGGCTCATCAAGCACAACAAGGGAAGGGTTATTGTAAAAACAACGCGCTAAAGCAACGCGCTGGCATTGGCCTGCCGATAAGGCGCTATTATTTTCATCCATCACCGTATCATAGCCATCATTTAGACCTAAAATCATATCGTGACAAGCAGAGCGACTAGCTGCTTCAAGCACCGCATCAGGGTTTACTTCACCAAAACGTGCGATATTTTCCTTGATTGATCCTGTTAATAATTCAACATCTTGAGGTAGAAAGCCTATGTATTGGCCTAAAGTAATAGGATCCCATTGAGATAGCTCTGCATTGTCTAATTTTATTTTTCCTTGGGCAGGTTGCCACAAACCTACAATAGCACGCGCTAAACTTGATTTTCCTGAGGCACTTGCACCAACAATCGCTAACACTTCACCTTGTTCAAGCGAAAAAGAAACGCCTTGAAGGATAGGTTTATTAGCACCTGGAGGCACTAATGCTAAGTCCTTTATTTGTAATTTCCCAGAAGGAATAGGAAGCGGCATAGGCGGAGTATTATCTGCATGGCGATTTAATAACGCATCAATACGATGCAAAGCAAGCCGTGCAGCTAATAAACTTTTACTTGCCGCTATGGATTGTTCTAAAGGGCTGATTGCGCGTCCAAAAATAATTGATGCAGCAACCATTACGCCAGAAGTGACTTCGTCTTGAAGTACTAACCAAGCACCCGCTCCTAAGATAGTACTTTGTAAAATAATTCGCATGGCTTTACTGGTTCCAGAAAAGCTGGATATTTTAGCGGCGGTATGTGCGCTTGTATCAACAGATTTTGCATAATTACTTAACCAGCGACCACGAATATGGTTAGTCATCCCCATTGCATGAATAGCATCCACATTACGCAAGCATGAATCAACAAAGCGTGAGGCTTTAATTTGTTGCTGCGAAGCTTCTTGCACCATAGGGTTAGATAAACGCTGTGAAATTAAAGCAAGAATAACCGTTGCAATTGCGCCTACTAACGCCACCGTACCGAGTAAAGGATGCATGATAAAAATCAAGCCGATGAAGAGTGGTGACCAAGGTAAGTCCATTAAAACTAATAAGGAATGTCCTGAAACCACATTACGTACCATTTCTAAATCACGGATAGCTTGTGAGCCGGGGCTATGTCGCAGTACTGCTTCACGAAAGATATTATTAAATAGTTCTTGGTTAATATTAGTATCAACTTCGGTGCTCACAGAAATCATTATTTTTGCGCGCATGACTTCTAGTAAGCCATAGCTTATTAATAAAAATAAAGCGATGACCGAGAGTGATAGTAAGGTTTCTCCACTACGACTAGTTAATACACGGTCATAAAGTTGTAACATATATAAAGGTGAGGTTAACAACAGGATGTTCACTACAAACCCTATACCTGCGACTAACCATAAGGTGTGTTTAACATGGGGTGTTACTAGGCGTTTCCATAACGTCTTAGGGACAATTCTCATTATAGTCTTCCTGAACTAATGTAGATAATGGGGCGGGTTAAAGAGAGGGATTTTCAGAGGGTGGGGGTTGATAGAAAAACCCACCTGTTTCAGTAAATAAATGTAACCAAGCTATATCACGCTCAAGGGTTTGTTCTAAAGCTTCTTTACGTATTTCCATCCATTCTTCTGTTGCCTCCATTAAGCTAATACGAGTTCCTACGCCATTATTGACTTGTTCACGGATTAAATTAACGGCTTCATCTTCATTTGTAATGGCTTTTTGCCAAAATAATACCGATTTTTGATAGTTGTTCCAGCGCATCCATGCATCTTGAATACGTTCTTGTAACATACGTTGTTCTTGTCGAATGAGTTCTCTAGTTGCTTCTAATTTATAGCCTGCACTATCTGCTTTTGCAACAGTAGCTCCACCTTCAAAAATAGGTTGGGTAATATTAAAAAAAGCACTTGTTGAGGTTGCAGACGATTCACCAAAGGTTCCTGTTTGTCCTTGCACGTTAAGGCTTAATTTGGGCCAATAATCAGCTGAGGCAGCATCTTTTTCAGCTTGCGCTTGGGCTAATTCAGCTTGTGCTTTTAATAAAATGGGGGATATTTTAGCTGCTAATTCAAAAGCTTGACCTAGCTCTGTTGGTGTTTGTTTGAATAGTTGTGATAATTCCGCATCAGAGATGAGTTCTGGATTTCGTTTATCAGGAATTAAACGCATTAAACGGGTATGTAAAAATTGTACTTCGGATTTTGATTGTTGTTGTTTGGCATTAGCCTGTGAAAGACGTGATTGTGCTTGGTGGAGTTGTGGTAAAGGAATACCTCCACCTGCTAAAGCTTCTTTTAGTGCTTGGTGTTGTTTGTTAAGTAGACTGGAAAGTTGTTGTTGTAGTTGCCAAATTTTTTCAGCATTACGCAAGCGTAGAATAGTTTCTAAGAATTCTGCGGCTACGCTTTGTTGGATTTGTTTGAGGGTGGCGACTTCTATTTGTGCGGCGGCTTCGGCGGCATCGACTTCTGCGCTTTCGTGTCCGAAGATGGGAATGGGTTGTTCTATTTCTAGTCCAATGGTGTGTTTGTTGCCATCACGGGTCAGACTGTCACTGCTGTCAGATATCCCTGCGGAGCCTATGCCTCGTATTTTTGGGTAGTAGGCTCCCCATGCACCATCTATGTCTGCGTGGCTGGCTTTGAGTTTTGCTTCGGCTGAGAGTACACGCGGGTCATTATTTATGACTTGTTGGGTTAGGGTTTGCCAGTCGGTTGCGTATGAAATTTGCGTTAAAAGCAGATAGATCAAACAGCTTATAAAAATACGCAAAGAGGAATAGTTAATAGATATTGAAAGTGTCATTGATTGCTGCCAATTAATAATCAGTTGCTTCGTGGGTAATAAGCCAGGTGTTATCTTGTGTTTTTGAAAAAATGAAAAATAATCTATCGTCTCCTACATTTGTAGGGACAATCATTGCAATATCTTCATCCTTTAGATTTTCAAAGTATTTTTTGTATTGTTTAGCAGATTGAAAAATGATTTTTGTGGTATCAATACTTGAAAAAACAGCTTTCCATTTTTTAACTCTTTCAGGTGCTATCATTTTACGATACCCTTGCATTAAGTTTTCTCTGCTAAGTTTTAAATTTGTTTTTCTAGTTTTAGTTGGATTGATTCCCCACTTTTCTTTTAGTAATTCAGAGCCTGCTGTCAATATTACTTCTGTAGCATAAAATCTCTCCATTGCCTCTATATCTGCATCAGCTAGAGCCTTCCAAAAATCTAATCCTATTTGTTTTACCTCGTCATTAAATGTAATTTCAGTAGATTGCATAGAACAGGAGATAAGGCTTAAGCAAAACAATATATAAATAAATATTTTCATAGATTTTTTTCAAAAAAAAGCCATAGCTGTTTAAAACAGCTATGGCTTTATAGTGCTAAACTAAGTCAAAATACCCAAGATCCTGTAAACCAGTACCATCAAATAAAAATCCCATTTCCATTTGACCACTTGATAAACCAACTAATTTCACTCCACCAGTCGTATCATCTACGATTTCATAAATACCTTGTTCATTATCTACCAGTACTTTATGTTTATGATTAAGATAGGATAGTGGTTTCAAAGCAAGAAGAAGACCTTTTAAATCAGCTCCCAACCAATTATCAGGATCATCCCACCTACCGTCACCATTAAAAACAGGAGAGCCTGGTGGATTTGAAATTCCAGTTGTTCCATTGTAAGGTTTCCCCCAAAACTCAATAAGAGGAATTTCATTTCCATCTTTATCTGTACCTGCACTAGCAGACAACCATTTATATTCGGGGGAGTCATTAGTAATTTCAACTAAATTATATGGTTTATCATCATTATATGGTTTATCATCAGAAAAATCAGGAAGCGAACTAAAAGAATCTTTCGAATATAAACCTAGATCACCACCTATTCGAGCATCAATTCCACCATAAGAAGAAAAAGATTCGTCACCTTCTGTAAAATAAGTTCCATGCCCGCCGCGAGTAACAAAAGCATTAATATGATTTCCCTCTGCTTTTAAATCAGTATCAAAAGGGTTGCGATATGATGCTTCATATAAATGGGTTGATGCCATAAATTCTTGAGGCAATAAATCAGCTCCTAATTTAATTTGCATAAATTCCCAATCACTTTCATGTAATCCATTGATAGCTGTACCAATTCCATCTTCATCTACACCATCCTTATCTCCAGCCCCTTTTCCTCGTCGCCAATCATTTTCTAAATAAAAAAAGTGATATTGAAGCATTTTTCCACCATCATCAGTGTCTATAGCCCTTCCATACACTGTTGATCCATAAGATTTTTCAATGGTTGACATACCATCAAATGCCACGTCCCATTCTCCTTTGCTTTCACGATCTGTCCCCGCATCTTGATGACCCTCTTCATTACCTCCAATAAAGTCTAAAAAGTATTTTTTATCTCCGTCATCAAGCCCTTTTTTTATTTTTTCTGCAATAGAATCAAAATCTAAATCATTTATATTCAAATCCAAAATATGTTCTATTTTAAATTTATCCTTAAAAATAGGATCTATTTCTGTTACAAATTCATCAATTTCACCAAAGTTTTTACCAAAAGCAATAGGCGTATATTCATTGATTAAAGTGGTATCATTTTCAAATAAAATAGCATGGTCTAAAAAGGCATCAATACTGATTGGAATGCGATCATCTTGATATAGATTAAGAATAGGTGAGTATTCATCAAGCAGCTTAGAATTTAATTCATCGTTAGTTGTGACACTGAAAACATTATTTCTAATAATATCTTTAGTCGAATAGACAAGATCATTAAACTGTAAATTTTCTACACTATATAAAAAATCCGTTCCATTTAATCCAGTTACTTTTAAAGAAAAATCTTCAATTGAAAAAGTGTAGTCATCTTTAGAACCAGCAAAAGTAGCGGTATCTTCTCCTTTACCACCATGAATACGGTCATTGCCTAAACCTCCGTTCAAGATATCAATACCCGCACCACCATATATATAATCGTCACCTAAACCACCCGATAAAATATCAATTTCAAATTGAGTTTCATCTAAATGATGCGGTTTGTCCCTACCCACTAAAAGATCAGGTCCATCAGTTGGTTTTGAAATAAAATGAAACTGTTCTATATCGAAAAGCTTATCTTCAGACCCATCAATATTTAGCATTATTCCATTTACACCTGTTGATGTAAGTGTATTTATTTGATGACTATAATTATCATCAATAAAAGATATAGACCCCGTTAAAAAATTATTAGCATCAAATTCGTAAAATACAGTGTCTAATCCACCAGCATCATTAGCCGTGTGGTCACCATAAACTGTATCACTACCTTTCCCTAAAAAAAACCAATCATCCCTATTATTTCCAACCAATTTATTTGCTTCATCGTTCCCCAATAAAATATCATTAAAGTGATTACCTGAAACATCTGCATTCTTGACGGCAATACCAGCCTCTAGGGATCTAACCATATATTTTTCAGTATCATTACCTACTGCCCACTCTTCAAGTTGAGTCTTTTCTGGCGTACCAAATAGTCTAATTTCTGGGTTTCCATTATCTTTTGTATAAATTAAATCTGAAAAGTTCCAAACTCCTAATTTATCTATATAGTCAACTGCATTTTTATAAAGTAGCATGCTATGACGGTCATCACTCAATTCTGAAACATTTAAACCTAAGCTCCACCATTCCGTTTTAGTATCACTAGGGAATTGTAAGGTAGAGTCTCTATCGTCTACGGTAATATTTACTTCAATACCTGAATCAGGAAAAAGCCCAGAGTCAGGTACTATATCACCATCCATTTCTACTCTATAGTAAGGAATTTCAGGGTTTAGATTATTGGCAACCTCGTAATCAGCAGCAGCAAATGAAATACCAGATACTTCAATACCATCATTAAATAACTTATTTCCACCATAAGTATTATCAGCTAGATAAGCAGTTGCCATTGCACCACCCAGGCTATGACCTGTAACATAAACATTTTTTACGTTATTAGAAGAATCACTAACATAGTCATAAACTGCTTCTACAAATGGTTGTAATTTTTCATAATGTTTTGATTTGCCTGCCCAATCATCTGAATCAAATTCATAACCTAAAGCATTAATCGCAGCACCAACAGCCCCATGTCCATCATTTGAGCCTCTAAATGTAACAACTAGCGTGTCACCTTTTTGAGCAACCATAGCGGCGGCATTTTCAGAAGCATAATAACCATCCATATAAAAATGTTTATTACCATTATATTCATAGTATGTTAAAAACCCTTCATCTATACCAAAAGCATTAGCATCAAGAAAATTCCATCCATCATTTTTTAAATTATCTACTCCTTCTTTTGCAACTGTCCAAGGAATGTTGAGTGTTTCCCAATGGTCAATAATATCACCTTTAGTTACAAAAATAGATTCAGGTTCCCACGATTGTTTATAGTATGATCCAAGAGAAAAATCTGCCATAGTTAAAAATGGGGAATCTTCGGTTATGCCTGTTAATGCAATATTAGGAAATAGATCTGCTACAATAATTTCACCATCAGAAAAACTAATTTTTCCGATACCTGTTAAACTATCTATTCCTTCGTCGCCATTGCTAATATTTTTATCAACCACTTTAACAACACTAGAATTTTTAGTTACTGTTATCTCATAATCATTAATTGAACCTAAATATTTAGCAACATCTCCATCACCAGCTCCACCTAAAAGAAAATCATTTCCACCTAAGCCCATTAAAGTATCATTTTCGGCTCCGCCTCTAATAACGTTAGATAAATCATTTCCTGTTAAGCTATCCTGATAGTCTGTACCTGTTAAATGCTCAATAAAATCAAGCTTTGCCGTTGTGACTAATGTTGAACCAAGATTTGTTGTATCAGCTTCAATTACGGCAGGTATTTCTCCTGCGGCATGATCATCAGTTGGTAAACTAACTTTTGTTCCATCAAAAGCAATTGGCTCAAGTCCAGTGGTTGTGCTGATACCACCAAAACCCACTGCATGGGAAGTAATATCATTTTGAATTAAAAAATCTTCCCAATCTGCTTGAGCAATACTCCCACCAGCACCATCGGAAAGAAAATATGACACATTTGTTCCATTATTAAAAAAACCACCATCCTTCCCAGAATTAAACGCTTGTTCTCCCACACTTACTGCGGAGGTATACCGCGTCCCACCCCCTGCTGAAAGTCCATTAATAATAGCTTTTGCAGAATCAATATCCATCCATTCATCTACGCCATTAAAACTTGAAGTGGCAGATGATGTAAATTTAACCATCCGAACGGTAACATTCCCTTTACTATCATAAGCATCTAACAATTCAATGGCTGCTTTTTTAGCATCAGTTAAACGCTGACCACTCATACTGCCAGAAACATCAACAATCAACATTACATTAGCATCACCACCCCCTTGTTGAGCAACGCCTTGTTGACTCCCCGCACCTAACTGTATTGTTGTAGAACTTCCGATCGTACCACCATTCGTTAAATCAACATCAGCTCCTTCACTTGCCAGTGACAAATCTAATTTATCAATCCCTTCACTATCAAGAATGGTCTTTTTACCCGTTCCACTTATTTTAAAAGTATCATTCCCCGCCCAACCGTTTAAAACATCATTACCATTTTTAGGGTCAAAAGTATCCTTAAAATAACTACCTTCTAAATAGTCGTTACCATCAGTACCGACAATATCTGTACCTACAAAAGATGAAGAAGAGCTAACCGTATCTAAAACCTCGGCACTCCCTTTAGCATCTCCATTAGGGTTTGTAATAGTGATACCTTTAGTTATTGAATAGGAAGAAGATAAAGAAATATCAGTAGTTGCCTCAATTTCTCCTTCACCCGTCAAAATTTGCGCACCACCTAATTGCTTTAAAGAGTCAATTTTTAAAATTACATGCTCACCTAAATCAATATGTCCAATTTGACCTAAAATTACGGCATCAACGCCTGTCATATCTATAATGTAAGGATTAGCTGCTGTTCCACCACCAAAATAAATAGTGCTAGATCCATCACCTGTCAGTGTTTTAAGCCCATGAAGATTACTTAAAGCTTCACCAAAGGTAACTTGAGAGCGAATCTCTATATGCTCAATACCTGTAATATCATATTGAGATAAATCTGCCGTACCATAAACATACAAAGTATCATTACCATCCCCTCCTCGAATAATCTCCTTAGCTCCGTCTGCATCCTCATTCAGATTCAAACCATTTAACTCAGTCAAGGGTTGAGCTAAAGCAAAGGTGTCTTCATCGGAATCAACTTTACCTCCACTAGAAAGATCACCAACAACAACAAAAATATCATCACCCGCCCCGCCATCCATAGTATCGACACCTGCGCCACCACGCAGTACATCATTCCCTTCGCCACCGGTTAAAATATCATCGCCTAAACCACCTTCCAGACGATCATCCAATGCCGAGCCTAATAAAGTATCAGCTGCTTCACTACCAATTACAATATTCCCAGAAGTAACAACCGCTCCATGAGTTGCATCATCAACACCATCTTTATCTTGTACCGAAACAGAAATTTGCTTACCACTTAAGTCCAAATTTCCAGTAGATGTTGAAGCCTTAATCACACCTGTTCCAGTAATATACTTAAGACTATCAACATCCGCTTGATCTGCAATCAAGGTAACATTGTCTTCCAAATTAAGCGTTCTAAAATCCACTAATTGAATACTGCTTAAATCAACGGTAACCGCAGAACCATCGACACTAACAAGGTTTAAAACCGAATCACCATCACCTACCATCACTGTCATAGGTAAAGAGTTAAGCTTTTGTGCGTCAATCGTTACCGTAGAATTAACTTGAAACTGCGTAACATTCGTCAAAGTAACTCCAGTAAAATCAACATTACCGTAAATTATCAAACGATTAGTCCCCGCACCGCCATCAATATTTTCCCCCGCAACAACCTCACTAACAGCACGACCATTAAGCGTATCTAATGTTAAAACATTAGATAAATCAATACCGGTTCCACCAGGGTTAGTAATATCAGACTGAACATATTGATTCGCGGCTGTTTGACCCACAACAACAATTAAATCATTACCATCCCCCGTATTAACGGTATCTGCACCCTCACCTGCACGAACGACATCGCTACCTGCACTCGTTGTAATGCTATCATCACCCGCTAAGGTATTGATAATAAACTCATCTAAACTTGTAGGGAAATTAAAAGTATCAGCAGAACTCGTCCCCGTAAGAGAAGTTGTTTCTGCAACATCTGTTACATTTATATTAAAAACTTGAGAAGTAGATAACCCACCATTATCTGTTGATGTGACAGTTACTGGAACGCTAGTTTCTGTTTCAAAATCCAGGCTGACACCACTTTTAAGTTTTAACTCGCCAGCAACCACTTCAAAACGAATATCATCTACCGAGTAGGTATGCGTATCTGAAGCATCAGCATCAGTAGTAGTTAAAGAACCTATAACTACTCCAGCATCATTTTCAGCTAATGTTTGAGAGCTAAGAGCGATAGCTGATGGCTTTTCGTTACCTTGACTGCCATCACTATCATCACTGTCACTTAGAGCTAACCATGCACCTGCTGCAGCCCCCCCAATACCTAAAATGCCCAAAGCAATGACTAGTGGAGATGATAACAATCCTGTTTCTGCACTACTATTTAAAACGACATCTTCGGGCAAAGCATCTTCATTTATAGCATCAGTCATAATGCCTGTTTCTAATTCGGCAAGTTGGAGCAACTGATCTTGCGTCAGTTCTTTTTCTTCAAGACCCCCATTAAACATTGCAATCAGTTTTGCTTTATCAATATCTAATTCTTGTTTAATAACTTCTTCAATAATTAGGCTTTTTGAGACTAGTTTTTCTATTTCTTTAACAATATGCAAATCTTCATCAATAGTATGAATAATTGATGTTATTTCTGGTACTACTTGGTCTTCTATAACTGATACGATGGATTCATCAAGCTCTTCACTAGCAATAGGTTTCTTTGCTTCATTTTCAAAGTAGGCGAATGAACGTTCTAACACCCCAGCCAAAATAACTAATAATATATAGTTTTTATGGTGTTTACCTAGCTCACCAGCCTTATTAATAAGTTTATTCTTTAATCGAAGTAATGTGGTGCCATCATAGTGATTCATAGAGGATCCTTTACTAAAGTTACAAATAGTTTCTCAAAACCTTAAAATTTCTTTTCCTGATAACCCATGAATTCCCGACAAGTTAGGATAAAGAAACCCAAGCATTCTATATACCACTTCATTCCCGAAGTCTTTTATCGGAATCTATTGATAGTCGATTAGATTTCTGATAGGACAAGAATAAAGCGTTTTAAAAAGTCAGCTGAGTTAGGCCTTACATTTCAGAATAGTAATACAGCGCACTCTAACTTACAACACCTTCTTTTAAAATTTTAATGATAGTCGTTCGACTCACATTAAAATTCCGAGCGATCTCTGACTTAAGTAGGTATCCAAAAGTATCCTCACATATCTATAAAAAATTAATTCTGTAATCTTGCCTGATATTTGCCAAAATATTATTTAAAGCTTTTTTAAGCGCTGAAAAGGACTCATAGGCAGAAAAATCCAACCACTCATATTTTATTTAATTCAGGTGAGTACGGTGGAATGTTTTGAATAAACAAATTTTAAGCTTCCCATTTTCCAATGTTTTCTAAAAAAGCATTGCTCGTGTGCATGGA
>ENA-OSET01004294-OSET01004294.1-sediment-metagenome-genome-assembly--contig:-NODE-4294-length-12681-cov-6.412250_pt1 | contig 12681 bp, 9 predicted proteins | sample MGYA00237882_ERZ534229 | MGnify/ENA primary metagenome ERZ534229 (study PRJEB26408, sample SAMN06266212) | sediment metagenome | isolation source: Hudson Canyon methane seep mesocosm | place: USA:Hudson...
GTCTTATAGCCAACATTTTTACTTGCTGGAGAGCCCCATTGTAGATTTTCATTTGCTAAAGGATGTTGATAAAATTTATCTAAATCTTGCCAGTCATCAACATGGAGTAAGAGCGAATCTCCTCCTTCAACATTCACTTCAACCATCTTTTGCATGATAACCCAATCAGTAAGTTCTTTAACGTAAGTGCCGTCATTATGAAGCTCCATTCTGCGGTGGGCTTGGCGAAGATAACTATCACTATTATCATCATTTTTTACACTAAATCTTGCGTAATATTTACCGGACATTGAATCAAGATTGGGAACACCTATGAGATGAGAAACTGCCGTTGATAGGAGAATATTGAAGTCAATCAAATCAATACCATTTAGTGATGAATCATCTATTGATTCGCATTGAAGTAAAACAGCTCCAGTAGAACGATCCTTGATTGTGTTTAATAAATAATTACCGAGAGTGTTGTTAGTTGTCTGATTAAGACTATTTGCAACCAAAAACCTAAGAAAAGGCTTGTATTCGACTGATTGGACATCAAGATTAGAGATTTTTTCAGCAAAGTGTTTAACTGTGTCTTTACTAAGCGAAACTGTTTGAAGCCTTTCATTAGTAGGGTGAGAGCTTGTCTCAAAACCAAAATTACTTTTATTTAACGTTTTTTTCATAATATATGTCTCTTAATTATAAAATGTCGACATTTTATAATTATAACTACATTTATGTTAAAATTCAAATTATAATATTTTTTATCGTATTAACTTTTTATTCATTATTAATAATATAAAAATAAATAGTTTATGAAAAATTCTAGGCAAAATACAGCCGCTCAGATACTTGATTCATTAACTAATGATATTATTCAGGGTGAATACTCACCCAGACAGAAGTTACATATAAAAACCTTAAAAGAACGATACAACGTTGGCACAAGTCCCTTACGAGAAGCTTTATCTCAACTAATCGCAAAGGATTTAGTGATATCTGAAAATCAAAGAGGTTTCTATGTCAGTGATATTTCAATTGATGATTTGACAGATATCTATCAAGCTAGAGCAAAAATAGAGTCACTTTGCATTGAAATGGCTATAGAGAAAGGAGATGATTTTTGGGAGGCTAATTTGATTGCAGCTTCACATCGTTTAAATAAATATAGTAAATCAGACAAAATAGATATGGGCGAATGGCAGAGTCGTCATGCCGCCTTCCATGAGGCATTAGTGGTAGGTTGTATGTCTCCAAGACTTTTTCAAATAAGAGATTCATTATTCGAAAAATCTACTAGATATCGTAATCTTTGGTTGAGAGAAAATGTTACTAACACTGCAGCACTTAAAATCAATCAGAATGAACATGCAGCTTTGTTGATTCTGGCTCTTGAAAGGGATAAAAAATCTGCCAAAAAGCTTATTGAAGCACACATTATGACACCAGTAGAGATTATTAAAAAGAGTCTATCTCAACTATAGTTTGATTGCACTGAACTGCAAAGGTCGAGAGAGTTTTGATGGAATGCTATGTTCGTTCTCAAACAGAACAGGTGCCAAGGTTTTAAGCATGTCTTCGTAAACCTCTTTTTTAAAGTTAATGACTTCATCAACAGGGTTCCAGTAATCAACCCATTTCCAGTCATCGAACTCCACCTTATTATGTAGACTAAGGGAAATATCACTATCATTGGATACTAGCTTTAGCAAGTACCAAACCTGTTTTTGCCCAATACAGGTCGGTTTTTGTTTACGCCTTATATGTTCCATGGGTAATTCGTAGCGTAGCCATTTTGGTGTTTTGGCAAGTAAACTGACCTGCTTGGGTGCAAGTCCAACCTCCTCCTCAAGTTCTCTATAAAGAGCTTCTAATTCAGTTTCGCCCTTATCGATCCCGCCCTGAGGAAGTTGCCAAGCATCTTGTTTGTATCGCTTTGCTAAAAGGATTTGTTTTTTTTCGTTTGTAATTACAATGCCAATATTAGCGCGATAACCCTCGCTATCTATCACTAGTCATCGCCTGAAAAAATACCTAAAAGGTGAATCAGACTTAAGAACAAGTTGTAAATAGAAATATATAGGGTGACGGTTGCCATGATGTAATTCGTTTCTCCACCACGAATGATATTGCTTGTTTCGAACAATATCAAACCACTCATCAACAAAATAAATGCTGTAGACACTGTCAACGCTAAGGTTGGTATCTGGAAAAAGTATGCAGCAATACCTGCCAGAAATGCAACCACAATACCTGCAGTCAAAAAGCCAGACATAAAGCTAAAATCTTTCTTTGAATAAAGCGCATAGAAAGACAGTGACAAAAAGATAGCAGCAGTTCCCGTCATTGCCATTGCTACTAACTCAGTGCCATTCGAAAAAGCCGTTGTATAGATCCCAATAATAGGACCCAAGGTTAAGCCCATAAAACCAGTTAGGGCAAAAACCGCAAATATTCCAGCCGCTGAATTTCTTAGTTTTGTCACTAAGAATAAGAGACCAAAATAGCCACCTAAGGTAATCCATATCCCTAAGTAAGGAAAATTAAGAGACATTGATAAGAACGCCATCAGGCCGCTAAAAAGTAGTGTTGCTGAAAGTAGCTGATATGTGTTTCTCAGTGTACGATTGATAACAATCGCATTTGTTGTTGTTTGAACGTTTGTACGCATAATCTTAAAGTTAAGTAAAAGTGTAAAATATAGTCAATTTTGACTGAAAACACAAGGGTTTCATGAAACTTATTTTGGGTATGGGGCTGACCGGTTTGTCGGTTGCACGCTTCTTTTCATCAAATAATGTTGACTACCGTATAGCGGATTCCCGTTTGTCGCCACCAATGCAAGATATATGTGTCAAAGAAAATCTACTCTCAGATTGTCATCTTGGTGAATGGAAAGAATCATTACTTGATAATATCACTGAAGTTGTCATCAGTCCTGGAATTGCGGAAACGGAATCAATTGTTGGCTGGGCGCGACTACAAAAAATCCCCGTTATCAGTGATATTGAGCTTTTCGGTCGCTATACAAAGGCGCCAATTGTTGGCATTACCGGCTCTAATGGTAAATCTACAGTGACTCAATTACTGGGGGAAATGGCAATAGGTAGTGGGAAAAACGCAGTGATTTGCGGCAACATTGGTAAACCAGTTATGGAGAGTTTGAGTGACGAAGCTGAGCTGTATGTTGTTGAGCTGTCTAGTTATCAATTGGATTATACAAACAGCCTTAATTTATTAACTGGGGTAGTGACCAATATCACTCCGGACCATCTAGATAGATACCCAAATTATGATATTTATATTGCCTCTAAGTTAAAACTTTATGAATACTGCCAGTATTCGGTTGTTAACCTTAATGAATCCTTGGTGAAAGGTATCAAGGGTGATAGTTACTACGCGATTGAAGAGGTCACTCAAAGTTGTGAATTTAGTGCCAAGAAAGTTGGTGGTGTCTATACCCTTTACCAGGGTGAAGATATTCTAATGACAAGTGATGACCTGATAGTGGTTGGGCGACACAATGTTGAAAATGTGCTTGCAGCCTTAACGCTTGGTCAACAAGCGGGGCTATCAGTACAGGAGATGATACAGGTCGCAAAGTCCTTTACAGGTTTACCACACAGATTGGAGTGGGTTGCAAATCTTAGTGGAGTAGATTACTTCAATAACTCCAAATCTACCAATGCAATTTCTACTATCACAGCTATTGAGGCTCTTTCAGATAGATATAAATCGATAGTTTTAATTGCCGGCGGGATTGCAAAAAAAGAAGACTACTCAAAACTTTTTCAGTTAATAAGTGAAAAGATTGATGCTGTAATTTTGATTGGAGAAGCTGGAACATTATTTTCTCAGCAGATTAATGGTTGTCCTGTGAGTATTGTTGAATCAATGAAACAAGCAGTCATCTCATCAAAAGCTATTGCCAAGGAAGGCGCAATATTGCTTTCACCTGGTTGTGCAAGTTTTGATATGTTTGTTGATTTTAATGAACGCGGTGAAGTTTTTAAGCGTCACGTTCTTGAAGACAACAAGGATTTTCTATAAATAGAGACGAACGATATATTGTAGTTATTACAGCGAATCATTAGATACAGCAAGATTAGTGCAAAGTGCAACAATTTCTTTTTCTATATGAGCTGTATTTTTAGGACGTTTTTTCCCATAACCCACAAATAACATCATTCCTTCAATTAATGCTGCAATCATCACGGCACGATGTTTTCGCATATGATTACCCATATCTGGATTAAGTGTTTCTATTAAGTTTTCAATATTATTTGTGTGGTCAAGATACATTTTATTCATTATATTATTAGTCTTCTCATCAACATATGACATTGCCCAGAGTTGATAGAAAAATCCAGCTGTCTGAATATTTTTGGTGTCTTCAATTAAGTATTTAACGTAGTTTTTAAAGTTTTTTTCAGGGTCACTCGAATGTGTTGAGATCTCCTGAACTTTTTTGTCATACAAAGAAATCACATATTCTAATGTCGACTTTATTAGGATCTCTTTGGTAGGAAAGTAGTGTTGAAGCGTCTTTAAGTGGATTCCTGTGATGACTGCTATCTTTCGCAAACTAAGCTTATCATAGCCCTTTTCCGAAAGCAGCACCCTTGTCGCCTCCAGTATCTCCAAGTTGCGTTTTTTCGAACTTTTTCGTTTTAACTTCCTTGGCGAAATATTTTCCGGTGAGTCGTATTGTTGATTGGTCATAAGTTTATTTTATTCAAATTACAAAAATGTCATTGTACGTAGCATCTAATATTTTTTTTTGACTTTTATTTCAACAAGTAGTATATTACTATAAAAACCGTCAAATGACGGTCAAATGACTTAAATTTTTTTTTATGAGATACTATTATGGCTAGAGAGAAACGTCACGATATTCTTTTTGAACCAATCAAACTTGGACCAAAAACCCTTAAAAACCGATTCTGGCAAGTACCTCACTGTAATGGAGCTGGATCAGATAAACCAGGAATGCAGGCATCTTTTCGAGGAATGAAAGCTGAAGGTGGTTGGGGGGCAGTTTTTACGGAAGTTTGTTTTATAACACATGATAGTGATATTCATCCATGGGTTGGAAGTAAAATTATTGATGAAGGTGACGTTAGGAATTTATCCTTGATGTGCGATAGTATCCATGCTCATGGTGGCCTTGCTGGTGTGGAGCTTACTCATGCCACTTCCTTTGGCTTCAATGCAGAAACCCGTGAACCAGCTCGAGCAGCCTCACAAATACCACATGAATTTGAACCTATGGCAAGTGCCAGGGCGATGACAATTAAAGAAATTCGACAAATACAACGTGAACATGTGGATGGAGCTTTAAGAGCAAGGGCAGCAGGTTTTGATTTGCTGACTCTTTTCGTTGGTCTCGCGACAATACCTCAGCATTTCTTGTACCGTTCTCACAACAAACGTACTGACGAATATGGTGGTTCCTTTGAAAACCGATGTCGTTTTACTCGAGAATTGTTAGAGATGATGAGAGAAGAAATTGATGACTGTGCAATTGGAATACGTTTTCCAATTGATACCTTGCCTGAACCTTTTGGTCTTGGAGATTTGGGAACAAAAGCTGAAGATGAGGGCGTAGCTTTCATCAAGGCAATGGACGATCTGGTTGATTATTGGGATATAAATATTGGCACCCTAAACTGGGGAGAGGATGCAGGATCTTCCCGGTTCTTTGATTCAAATCATCAAGCCCAGTATACCCAACATGCAAAAAAAGCCTCTAAAAAACCAGTTATAAATGTTGGTCGCTTTACAGATCCGGAAGTTATGATTAAAGCAATAAATTCAGGTCAGTGCGATATTATTGGGGCAGCTCGTCCATCTATTGCCGACCCATTTCTGCCAAAAAAAATAGAGGAAGGTCGATACAATGATATCCGAGAATGTATTGGTTGCAATATTTGTGTTTCTCGATGGGAAAAAGGTGGGCCGCCGATTTGGTGCACTCAGAATCCAACTTCTGGTGAAGAATATCGTAGGGGATGGCATCCTGAAAAATATATTCCAACAAAAAATCCTGATCTACCAATTGTTGTTGTTGGGGCAGGCCCTGCTGGACTTGAGTGTGCGATGACTCTCGGTCTTCGTGGCTATAATACTGTCCATCTAATTGAAGCTGAAGCTGAAATAGGCGGTCATTTACGTTGGGTTTCTAAACTGCCTAATTTTGGGGCTTGGAAGCGTGTTATTGATTGGCGGGAAACGCAAATTAGAACAAAAACCAATGTACAAATTATCTTAAATAATCGGCTTAATTATCAAGATGTTCTTGAATGCGGAGCTGAGCGCATTGTTTTCGCAACCGGTTCTAACTGGGACGAAACGGGTATGTCATCACTACTTCATGATTATATAGCTGGTGCTGACGCTTCAAAGCCAGAAATTTGTAATCCAGAACAGTATTGTGTACATGGGAAAAAACTCGGAAAACGAGTATTAGTAATCGACAATGATCCTTATTATATGGGTTCTGCTATGGCGGAACTTATTGCAGAAAATGGCCATGAAGTAACATACGCTACCTATGGAGAAACCGTTGGCCCTTACCTCCGTCTGGTTTTGGAAGAGCAACGAATGTTAATGCGACTTCTTGAGCTCGGTGTTACAACGATTCATCAGCATGTCGCAGTAGCTGTTGAAAACGGAAATGCAACTCTTGTGGATATATGGAAAGGTGAGGAAATGACTGTCGAATACGATAGTGTTATGTTAGTCACGCACAGAACTTCTAATTGCGATTTATATGATCAACTACAAGGGTCGCCTGATGAAATGTCCAATGCTGGAATTAAGTCTATACATTTAATCGGTGATGCTCACACGCCAAACGTAATTGCACAGGCAACTTTTTCTGGAACTCGTCTTGCAAGGGAATTTGATGAGGATAACCCAGACCAACATAAGCCTTTTATTCGTGAACGTCGTCTCATAAATGCGACAGAAAAGGATTATCAGCTTGATGCTGAGGTGATAAAGGTTAAACCATATCATTAAGAGGAATTTGCTATGTCAGATGAATTAAAACAAACCCCATTTTCATCATCCTATCCTGATGGAGTTGTCGAATGGATTGATATATTCGGTTATGCAGTCCCATTAACCTGGGGTGATCCTAATGTTGAATGTGCAGCAGTTCGGAATCAAGCTGCAGCGTTTGAATTTTCTATGCTTCTCAAATGGGACGTAGAAGGCGAAGGAGCAATACAAACCGTGAATAATATATTTTCGCGCGATATAAGTGAGATGAAACCGGGAACTATTGCCTACGGTGTCGTCGTTAGTGAAGCAGGCAAAATGGTCGATGATTGCACGGTTTTTGTATACGGTCCCGAACTTGTTCGAATTATTGGAGCAAATCCAATAGTTGGTGATTTACTGGATCATTATCGTACAAATAATGTCACCGTTAGTGAGCGTCGTGATGAACTTGCTCAGCTCTCAGTTCAAGGGCCTTTAAGCAGAGAAATATTACAAAAACTAACAAGCAGCGATATAAGTAATGATGCGCTTCGTTGGTATCATTTCATTACTGATGTCGATATGGCCGGCATGAAAGTTCAAATTAGCCGAATCGGTTACACTGGTGAACTTGGTTATGAAATCATGCTACCTGTCGACAGTGCGCAAGCATTCTGGGATGCTCTTTTTAAAGTAGGAGAGCCACTTGGTTTATTACCAGCTGGAGCTGCTTGCGTAATGATGTGTCGTATCGAAGCTGGCTTGATTATGGGTGAAGTCGAATATGATCATACGATGACCCCTTACGAATGCCGAATGGCTTGGTCAGTTGATCTTAACAAGGATAATTTTCATGGAAAGGATGCTCTAATCGAAGCACAGAAAAACCCTTCATTAGATATCGTTAGTGTTATATTGCCGGGGGAAGGTGAATACGATGGCGTCGAATTAATGGACAATAACAAGAAGGTAGGTATAGTTACAATGGCAATTCCTTCGCCTTACCTAGACGGACAATTTCTTGGATTAGCTCGAATCAATCGGGAAAACTCGTCAGTGGGTAATAGACTAGATCTAAGTATGGAAAGCGATGGTCAGGCAGAAATCGTGGCAACTCCGGTTTATGACCCTGAGAGAGTTAGATCACGTTCTTGATAATTGATAAGTATTATGTTTTAATTGAATTGAATAACTTGATAATTGAAAAGTATTATGTTATATTTGGATTGTTCGTATACGAACGTCTCTTTAATATGACTTAATTGAGTGAAAAGAATAATCCACTGGATTATTTGTGAGACGTTTTTTTTATAATTGAATTAACTTAAAAAAGGAGATAAATGATGAATAAAATTTTTATTGGAGTGTTATTTGCACTTTCAACTTTTATGGTAGGTATGCCAATTGCACAGGCTGATTATCCTGATAAACCTGTGACTTTTGTTGTTCCATGGCCTCCTGGGGATCTTGAAGATGTTTTAACTAGAATGATTGCAGAAGACTTTCAGGCTGAATATGGTGTTGCTGCAGCGGTTGTTAATAAACCAGGTGGTGGCGGTGGTCCATTCCCAGGTGCAATGGAAGTAGCGGCGGCAGATCCTGATGGTTCCATGGTAGGTTCATTTGTAATCGGTGTACCGGTTGTAGGACCAGAAATTGGAATAGAGGGTTTAACTAAAGAAACTTTTGAGCCTCTAGGGATTTTTCTAACCTATCCATTTGTGATAGCTGTAGCAGGCGATGCTCCATATAGTTCACTACATCAATTAGCTTATCATGCTAAAAGTAACAAAGTAACGCTAGGTCACTTTGGTGACCCACTGGCACCAACCCAGGTGACCAAAGCTGCAGCTAAGATAATGGGCTTCGAATGGGGTTCAGATGCTGCCTTTGATATGTTGGACTGTAATACTTTAGCTTCAGGTGATGCAGACGTTATTAATACAACGATTCAGCTAATCCTGCCATGCTTAAATGACGTTAAAGTTTTAGTTTCTATAACAAATGAGCGTATTTCTAAGGTACCGAACACACCAACAATTGGTGAATTGATACCTGAGTTAGACATATTTTTATGGAACGGCTTATTTGTCGGAGCAGGCACACCACAGGATGTTAAAGATAAGATTACTGCTGTTGCCAAGAGATCAATGCTAAGTGATAGGGCGCAAGAAGTTGCGGCCAACAGCGGTGCATTAATCTACTGGATGGATGCTGATGCTTCAACTGCACAAATCAATAAAGACAGGGCGACCATGGCTACTATTGCCGGTCTTTAGAAAAGATAAAACTACAAAGAAAAGGAAGGTTCATTTACCTTCCTTTTTTTTTATATAAAATATAAAGTAATCATAATTTTATAGGTCTTTATGGGTAGAGAAGAATATCAAGCAGGCGATTTGGTCTTTGCAATATTGATGCTCTTTATTGTAATGGTTTTATTGGTATCAATTCCCTTTGAAACAAAGTGGTTTGATGGCGTCCCATTAGTTAAACAGCCAAGACTTTGGCCCACATTTTGTTTAGTGGGAATGGCTCTTTTTGGTTTGCTTTATAGTATTCAGATTTGGCGAAGCTATAAAATTCAACTAGGCCAGGTTCAGGGTGAATTGAATGAATTATCATCCTGGTTAAGGCCTTTAGAGTTTGTTTTTTATTTTGTATTGTATGTTTGGTCTGTTCCTTTGGCAGGCTATTTACTTTCAACCTTATTGTTTTTCTCGCTACTAACCATTAGGGCAGGTTATCGAACTCTTTTAATGTTCTGGGTTAGTTTGGCAACGGGATTTGGAATTGTGATTGTATTTAAATCTTTGTTACAAGTGAAGATAGCCAGTGGTGCAATTTATGATTATCTTCCAGATGGCTGGGCAACATTTTTTATGATTTATTTTTGATTAGAATTCATGGAATTAATTCTTTCAAGTTTTGACATATTCCTTCGATGGGATGTCTGGGTAGCTATATTAGTTGGTTCAATAGGTGGAGTGATTATAGGCGCGATTCCAGGCGTCGGACCAGCCGTGGCGATTGCTATTTTGCTCCCTGCAACCTACAGTATGGACCCAATTATTGGTATTACTGTGCTATTGGGTATTTATGGTTCTGCAATGTATGGTGGTGCGATTCCTGCAATTTTGATTAATACTCCTGGTACACCTGTCAATGCGTTGACTACTTATGATGGTTACAGCATGACGAAAGACAATAAAGCAAGGCGAGCAATCACTCTGGCTTATTGGTCTTCATTTACTGGCGGTATTTTCTCAATCATAGCTCTCATTTTTATGACATCTTTAATAGCCAAGGTGGCCCCACTATTTGGCTCTAGGGATATACTAATGGCAGCCTTGTTGGGATTGGTATTGGTTGTTATTTCACATAGAAAACAAACCTTAATAGCTGGAATGCTAGTTTTCTTTGGAATGTTTATAAGTACTATCGGAATGGAAAGTGTCAAATATTCAAAGCGATTTACTTTTGACCAATCGTGGCTCTTATCAGGTTTTGATTTAATTACCGTATTGCTCGGTTTATTTGCAGTTTCTCAAGCTTTCATACTACTTATTGGTAACGATAGACGAGTGTCAATGCCTAGTTTAAAAGGTAAAAAAAGTGATGATCTCGCACCAATAACAACTTTAATTTTATTGTCTACAACACAATCAAGGACATTTTGAAACCCACCTATATTATTTTTAATTGCAGATGAAAGATTCTTTTCAACAAGACCAACATGTTTATATGCTGCAGAATGATAAAGAATATCAATTTTATTTTTCTGGCAATATTGATTAATAAGCTGATCAACACCGGCATCAATACAGTCATCGATTAAGGCTTTAATTTGTCCAAACGGGTTAAAATACAGGCCCAACTTAGCTTTATTTGGTAGTTTATCCTGTAAATATTTGACTGGTGAAGGGATACCCAAAATGACTAGTTTTCGTAATCCCAGTTTATGAGATTCTTCAGCGATGTGTGGTTGATCAAATAATTTAACGGCTACTGTTTTTCCTTCATTAACCAATGCTGGATAGGCTTTGATTTCATAGCCGCCGGTTTTATTGACAAATTCATTAGGTAGTTTAGCAATTTCCCAACTGACTAAACCTCTTTTCTCAAGTTCTGGCGTCGCCACTGCCTGTAGGTTTTGTTTAACTTTACCTTGGAGGGTTTGTTGCAACACAAATAAATCTCGTCCTTGGGATATCACTTTGGCGTGTTCATCTATCACTTTAATATTAAAGGTTAAATGCCGTGGCAATTTATCTCGTTGCCATTCAGAAACCTCAACCTCACGACCCGTCATACGTTTTAATTTTAAAGACAGGGCAGTTAAAAAATAAATGGGATTACCTTGTTTATCACTTTGCGGCATATCAGACAAACAAGCATCAGCATAATTAGGCGCAGGGACAAAGTTTCGTCTTAAAGATTTAGGTAATGCCTTGATTAGCGCAACGATTAGTTCATGTCGTAAACCTGGAATAAGCCAGTCTAACCCTACAGTGGTAACTTGATTTAACAATGCTAAAGGCACCATCAAACTGACACCATCATCTTCATCTTTGGGATCGAAATGATAATCTAATCCTAGAGTAAGATTATTTTGCCTAAATGTTTCAGGAAATGACAAAGCATCAATATGTGCAGTGTCTTTTTTAAGTAAGGTTTTTGGATCAAAATTAAGCATCTCAGGATGATCACAAGAGTGCTTTTTCCACCATTTTTTAAAATTAACTTCCGAGCAAATATGACCTGGAATTTTCTCTGAGTAGAAATTAACTAACGTATCTTCGTCTACCAATAGATCACGCCTTCGGCTTTTGTCCTCTAATTCTTCAATGTTTTCTATCATTTTTTGATTAATAGATAAAAATGGAAAATTTAGCTTAGTGTTCATATTTACTAAAGCTTCCCGGACAAATATTTCTCTGCAAACCTCTGGATCAATCTGGCTATAGTTTTTACGCCTTTGGTTAACCAGTATCAGTCCATACAAACTCACTTTCTCAAATGCCTGGACCACGCCTTGTTTCTTCGACCAATGTGGTTCGGAGTACTCAGTTTTGATTAGATGTTGTGCCAGTGGTTCTATCCATTCCGGTTCAATTTTAGCTGCCACTCGGCCAAATAAATGTGCAGTTTCAACAAGCTCAGCCACCATAGTCCACTTAGGTTGAGATTTTGATAATCCAGAGCCTGGAAATATTTTAAAGCGGCTATTACGGGCACCCAAATATTCACGCTCTACATCCTTATTACCTAGATGTGATAACAAACCCGATGCAATGGCTTGGTGGATTGCTTGATACTCAGCCTGTTGTGAAGAAATTCCAAAACCCAACTCTGCTACAGATTTTTTAAGTTGACTAACAATATCTTGCCATTCGCGCATACGCATGAAATTAACAAAATGTTTCTTACACCAGTTACGCAATTGACTTGATGATAAAGCTTGCTGTTGTTCCTTAAAGGCTTGCCACAACTGAAAATATCCAAGAAAGTCAGACTCTTTGTTAGTAAAGTCTTCATGCATTAGGTCAGCTTGTTGTTTTTTGTCTTGGGGGCGCTCTTTGGGATCTTGAATACTTAAACCTGCAGCAATAATTAACACTTCACTTAAGCAATTTTGTTTAGCTGCCTCAACCACCATGCGAGCATATCTCGGGTCTATGGGAAGTCGAGCAAGTTGTCTACCTTGATGGG
>ENA-OSET01004297-OSET01004297.1-sediment-metagenome-genome-assembly--contig:-NODE-4297-length-12676-cov-3.913088_pt1 | contig 12676 bp, 12 predicted proteins | sample MGYA00237882_ERZ534229 | MGnify/ENA primary metagenome ERZ534229 (study PRJEB26408, sample SAMN06266212) | sediment metagenome | isolation source: Hudson Canyon methane seep mesocosm | place...
GTTTGAGAAAGCATTAGAAGCTATCCAGCCAATGGTTGAGGTTAAGTCTCGTCGAGTCGGTGGCGCTACTTACCAGGTTCCGGTTGAAGTCCGCCCAGCACGTCAAGTTGCATTGGCGATGCGTTGGTTGGTTGAGTATTCTCGTAAGCGTGGTGAAAAGTCTATGGCTTTACGTCTTGCTGGTGAGATTCTAGATGCTGCGGAAGGAAAAGGCGCAGCAGTTAAGAAGCGCGAAGATGTCCATAAGATGGCTGAGGCGAACAAAGCGTTCTCCCACTACCGCTTCTAGAAAAAAAGAAATGATATGGCCCGTATATTTACGGGCCTTTTTCGGTTTAAGGGGAAACAAATTTGTCTCGCAAGACTCCAATTTCGAAGTATAGAAATATTGGTATATGTGCACACGTTGACGCGGGTAAAACTACGACTACTGAGCGTGTATTGTTCTATACAGGTCTGTCGCATAAGATTGGTGAAGTGCACGATGGTGCGGCGACAATGGATTGGATGGAGCAAGAGCAAGAGCGAGGCATCACAATTACTTCTGCAGCGACCACCTGTTTTTGGTCTGGAATGCAGCAACAATATGAACAGCACAGAATTAACATTATCGATACGCCAGGACACGTCGACTTTACCATAGAGGTAGAGCGTTCTCTTCGTGTATTAGATGGCGCGGTAGTCGTACTATGTGGATCATCAGGGGTTCAGCCGCAAACCGAAACCGTATGGCGGCAAGCGAATAAATATGAAGTTCCCCGTATGGTGTTCGTCAACAAAATGGACCGAACTGGTGCAGACTTTCAGATGGTTGTAGATCAGTTGAAAGATCGCTTAGGTGCACTTGCGGTTCCTCTCCAAATGACGATTGGAGCAGAAGATGAGTTTAAGGGTGTTGTTGATCTGATAAAAATGAAGTCTATTTTCTGGAATGAGTCTGACCAGGGTATGACTTTTGAGTATGACGATGTGCCTTCTGATCTGGTTGATATGTGTGAAGAGATGAGAGAGCATCTCGTGGAAGCAGCAGCAGAAGCAAATGATGATTTGATGGAGAAATACCTCGAAGGTGGAGAGCTAAGCGAAGATGAAATAAAGGCCGGTATACGAGCGCGAACCTTGTCTAATGAGATTGTGCCTGTTATCGGTGGCTCTGCCTTTAAGAATAAAGGTGTTCAGGCAATGTTGGACGCTGTAGTTGATTATTTGCCTTCGCCAACAGAAGTAAAGCCGATCGAGGGTGTTCTTGAAGATGAGTCGGTTTCAGTTAGATTGGCTGGTGATGATGAGCCATTTTCGGCGCTTGCTTTTAAAATCGCAACAGACCCATTTGTTGGGACCTTGACTTTTTTCCGTGTTTACTCAGGTATATTGAAAACCGGTGATGCAATTTTTAATCCGGTCAAGGGTAAGAAGGAGCGAGTTGGGCGCATGGTTCAAATGCATGCGAACGATAGAGAAGAAATTAAAGAGGTGCGCGCGGGTGACATTGCGGCGGGCATCGGACTAAAAGACGTGACGACTGGTGAGACTTTATGCTCGCTTAATCACAAGATTACATTGGAAAAAATGGAATTCCCAGAGCCTGTAATCTCAGTCGCTGTGGAGCCGAGAACTCAGGCAGATCAGGAAAAAATGGGTGTTGCGCTTGGTAAGCTGGCGCAAGAAGACCCCTCATTTAGAGTTAAGACTGATGAGGAAACGGGTCAAACTATTATTTCTGGAATGGGAGAGCTTCATCTCGACATTATTGTAGAACGAATGAAGCGAGAGTTCAGTGTAGAGGCAAATATTGGTAAACCTCAGGTAGCGTATAGGGAGGCAATCAATAATACATGCGAAATTGAAGGTAAATTTGTTCGCCAATCAGGCGGTCGAGGCCAGTATGGTCATGTATGGATTAAGTTCGAGCCTATGGACGAAGGTGAGGAAGGTATGACCTTTGTAAATGAGATAGTCGGGGGCGCGGTTCCAAAAGAATATATTCCTGCTATCTCCAAGGGCATTGAAGAGCAAATGCATAATGGTATTCTAGCTGGTTATCCGTTGCTGGGTTTGAAGGCGACGTTGTACGACGGTTCATTTCACGACGTTGACTCAAATGAAATGGCTTTTAAAATTGCAGCCAGTATGGCAACTAAAAAACTTGCACAAGAAGGTGGGGCTGCTTTACTTGAACCAATAATGAAAGTAGAAGTCGTAACGCCAGAGGCAAATATGGGTGACGTCGTAGGCGATCTTAACCGCCGAAGAGGTATCATTCAGGGTATGGAAGATTGTGCTGCTGGCAAGGTAGTCAATGCGGAAGTACCTTTATCTGAAATGTTTGGGTACGCAACAGCATTGCGTTCAGCAACTCAGGGTAGAGCAACATACGCTATGGAGTTCCTTTCGTATTCCGAGGCTCCAAGCAGTGTTGCAGAAGTAATTATTAATAGATATTAGTTTGTGAAAATAGAATAAGGGGCAAGAACCATGGCAAAAGAAAAATTTGAACGAAATAAACCGCACGTCAACGTAGGTACCATTGGTCACGTTGATCACGGCAAAACAACACTAACAGCAGCGCTAACGCGAGTATGTGCAGAAGTATTTGGTGGAGAAAAAGTCGATTTTGCAAATATCGATAATGCACCAGAAGAAAGAGAGCGTGGTATTACAATTGCGACGTCGCATGTTGAGTATGACTCAAACGAGCGTCACTATGCGCATGTTGACTGCCCAGGGCACGCCGATTATGTGAAGAACATGATCACCGGTGCGGCTCAGATGGATGGTGCAATATTGGTGTGTGGTGCGACTGATGGTCCAATGCCACAAACGCGTGAGCATATCCTTCTGTCTAGGCAGGTAGGCGTACCGTATATAGTTGTATTCTTGAACAAAGCAGATCTGCTAGCAGAAGATTGTGGCGGAGCGGGTTCAGAAGAATATAACGAAATGCTGGAATTGGTTGAAATGGAGTTGCGTGAGTTGTTAGATGCTTACGAATTCCCAGGTGATGATACGCCAATTATTCCAGGTTCAGCGCTAATGGCGTTGAATGGCGAAGATGATAACGAGCTAGGCACGACAGCGGTTAAGAAATTGATCGAGTCGCTAGATAGTTACATTCCACAGCCAGAGCGAGCTGTCGATCAGCCATTCCTAATGCCAGTTGAAGATGTATTCTCAATCTCGGGTCGTGGTACGGTTGTAACAGGTCGTGTAGAGCGTGGTGTTGTTAAAGTGGGTGAAGAGATCGAGATTATCGGTATCAAAGAAACTCAAACAACAACGTGTACCGGTGTTGAAATGTTCCGTAAATTGCTTGACGAAGGTCGTGCTGGTGAAAACGTAGGAGTATTGCTACGTGGTACTAAGCGTGAAGATGTTGAGCGAGGTCAGGTACTTTGTGTGCCTGGTTCGGTTAAGCCGCATACTAAGTTCGAAGCAGAAGTGTATATTCTAGGAAAAGATGAAGGTGGACGTCATACGCCATTTTTCCAAGGATATCGTCCTCAGTTTTACTTCCGAACAACTGACGTGACAGGTGCATGTGAGTTACCAGAAGGTATCGAGATGGTGATGCCTGGCGATAACGTACAATTAACGGCAACGTTGATTGCACCAATCGCAATGGAAGATGGTTTACGCTTCGCGATTCGTGAAGGTGGCCGTACAGTAGGTGCGGGTGTTGTAGCTAAAATTATTGAATAAGTTTAGCTAGTGTAATGAAGGCAGCGTCGCTGCCTTCTTTTGTTCATCTGCATTCACTCTTAGAATTTTTGTTAATCTCTAAGCTGTTCTTGAAGGTTGAGACATTCTTGGCAAAATCTTCAACTCTATAGTTCCCACGAATATCATAGAGTGCTTCCCTTTTTGTTGGTGTTTGATCTAGCGCGTTTAAGTTCAGGGCTTGTGTTTTTTGAGATCCTGAAAAGACATAATCAAGTATGACAAAGGGTAGTAATCCAACCCAAGTCTTACGCTGTGACCTGTATAAGGTGCAATAAATTAAATATCGTATTCTTGATCTTATTGGGATCTTTATTTTATTGACGAGCCCATTTTGAGTGAGTGTGGATAACACTTTATAAAAGAGAATTTTCTTGCCGGAGCTTCGGTATAAAGGAAACTGGATACTAGAAGGTAATATGTTGAACTTCTGGGCCAATACTACGGCGAGTATATGAGTCGCATCATGATCCTGATGACCTGACTCCCAGGCCAGAGTAATGATGCTGCTTGGGCGGCTATATCTATTAATAAGTGATACCAAACCATCGTAGGCTTTACCCAATTCTGAGGGAAGGCTGCCATCATCTATATCGAGCGTTTCTCCCAAGAAATGAATGTTATCCCGTCGAACCCCAATCTTATTCAGAACTAAAATGCTTTCATTATTCCTGATGATGGGGGATATAGCACCCATAGTGCCCTTGGTAAGATAAATTACCATGTATTCTTCTGACTCCCTTATGCATTGCTCCAGAAGAGCAAAACAGGCAAATTCATCATCCTGATGGGCAAATATGAATAATTTCATACTAGGTGACTTCTTGTTGTATGGGTCTCGTGGTGACTTGCTAGAGCTTGATTGTTAATAGGCATCGAAGTCTTGGAATCCAAATAGGATTTTGTCAGGGTCTAGTGACGCTATGGGTGATTTGAGGGCTTTGTAGATTAAGTTTAAAGGAGATGGCTTGATAAATTCTGGGATGTCAAAATAGCCGCGAAATGAAACTGTATCCTTGGGGAATAGCCCTAGAAATAGCTTTAATGAAGCAGGCCCTCTAGTGGGTTCTGTTGGTGAATCACCGTCTGGAAAATAAATCGGGTTGGATACCTGGACGCCAGGAATACCAATTTTTGCTGAGCCGTACACTCGATTGGGTGACTTGATGAAGCATTGCATGTTTTTCTTGGGCGTGCGTTGACGCCAATCGATACTGTCGCGATTCCAGTGGCAATAAAAGTCTGCTTTATCGGCACAGGTGCCCCAATCGACGTTTAGGTCAGAAAAACCTATTTTGGCCTCCAAAGGGGCGACTAGTTGGAAGCCCATGCTTTTTACAAAGCCGTGCGTGCTATTTTGGTTCGCGACACCTATTACGCAAGAAAAGTCGAGGCTTTCGGCCAGTGTGAATGTTTTTCTGGCTAGTTTCTTGAAAAGACCGTTTCCCTGGTAGTCAGGGTGCGTAGCTGTGTTAAGTGAGAGCAAGGCGAGGGTGCGTTGGCCGTGAAGGACTACTTCTGTAGGGATGCATGCATAATGTGCAGCCAGAGTGTTTCCTGAGTAGGCATTGTAGCCAACGAGTTTTCCGGCAGGATTGTCTATGTACTGCCATTTGATATTATCTTTATTGAGGTGTGTTGCTCCAGGAAAACACATTTGGAGCAGGTTTGCGTACTCAGATATGGATTGGACATCAGTATCAGCTTGAACGAAACGGAAATTCTCTTGTGTCATTGCGGTCAATCCTGCTTGATCTATAGCCTGTGTGGCCTGTTTACGTAGCTCGGCTATTGAATGGCTGAGGTTTCTTCATTGCTAAGAATATCAAAGACAACTAGTTTACCTGAGTTATGCAGAATAGTGCTGCTCTTAGCTAACTTGTTCAGGGTTTGACTTAGTGCGATTAGTTCTTTGCTTAATCTACGAAAAATGACGCTCTTCGAGTTTAAGTTCTCCTGGTATTGCTTGATCGACTTCATTCCTGGCCCATTGTATTCCCAAACAATGCAGCGAATGTTTCGATCTAACAAATACGACCTTACGGCTTCTTCACCCTCTTTGACAGGGATGTCATACCATGGCGTGAGAGTTTGAGGTTCGGCCATTGTATATATCCTATTCTTCCCGAAATCGAACAAGAATGGGCTAGAAACCCATGCGAAGATAGCTGATTCAGAGGGGCATATGGTTTGAATTTCTTCATAGAGCTTAATATTCTTGGTAGAGAAAGAGGCGTCAATGTATTGTTTGTATTGTTCTGCCACTGGAAACATCAAGGTGCCCTGGGCGTCCTGGGCTACTCTCATTCGTCTGTCAAAAGATTGCGAAAAGGAATAGATGAGAAAGAATTGCAGGGTTAAAGCGGCAGCAAGTGTTAGCCAGGTTAGAGGAGTTTGTGACGCTGTATTTTTGTCATTGTCACTCGGGGGTTGTTTGCTGCTAGCGAGTACAATAAAGGTTATAGAGATGCTAGCCGCTAGGAACGGTAGGGAGTATCGAAGTGCCATATTATACTCGAAAATCAACATTCCTATTACATATGAAATGGTGGTAGCGCCGCATAGTGCGGTTAACGCCGAGTTTTTTGTAGAAAGTTGAGATCGCGTAGAAAGGATTGCGAGTGCTGCAAATACTACTGCGGCTAATAGGAATAGGCTGTTGTAGCCAAAATGGTTCCCGCCCCAAAATAGCTCTTGATTCGAGAAAAAAGTGTTGAAGGGTATGTTTTCCAGGTTCGAGGCCATATCGATATTCTTATCAGCTTCGCCAGGGCCAGAGCTGAATATTTTTGCAATCGCATTGGCATATTTATCTGCGTGAACTAAAAACCAGGGCAAGCTAAACAGAGTAAGCAAAACTCCGTTTTTGAAAAAGGACGAAACTCTGTCTTTAGCGGTTTTTATGCGATTGGTCGTAAAAGTGCAAAATAGCAAAATGAAAAACAATGTAGTGAAAACCGCAGTTAGCAGTTTTAGAGCGATTAGTGACGAACAAAAAAGTAATATTGGAACATAATCGAGATCGACCTTGCCGGGTGTTTCTGTGGGCGTGCGATCCGAAATGTATAAGCATGCATGGGTCAAGCCTAAGATTAATGCGGTGGTAGAGTATATTGAAGATAGATTGACTTGCTGCATGTTGATTAGCAATAGTGCGAATAGGCCAGTTAAAGTAACAAGCCAGTGAGCTTTCAGGTGATGAGCTAGGCTAATCATAAGTGCGCATGACAAGACTAGACAGAAGACGGCATCAAATCCGTTGGCGTATTTAAGGCCGAACGCGCTGACGCTAAATGATTGCATGAAAGGTTGTGCGCCCAGGCTGTCTAGGCCGATGATGCCGATCGGATTTTGGCCCAAGGTGCCAGAGCCTAGCATGAGAGGTATCCTCATCAGGTACGAATGCATATCGTCATGAAAATTGAATACAGAAGTGGGTAAGAGTTGTATTATCAAGAATGCACAGACAAATATTGTGATGACAATTGATACAAGATTACTGCTAGGCTTGTTGAAAAAGTCAAGCGGTTTGCTCAAGTTTGATATTTTCAACAGGTCTCGGTTGCTGTAGGTATTAAATAATAGACCAGCGGCTACTAATAGATAAATTGTTGGGCCATAGGCTATCTGGGTTAGGTTTAATATGCCGCCTACAAAAATCAGTGTGGCGACGCCGAGTGAAGTTTCGTAAGGAAGTGACCTGTCTGTCTCATTGTCGCCTATAGCGTGAAGAGTGGCTTTTCCCCAGCCTTGTGCAGCAATCACATATATTGCAAAGATGGCGGACGAAAACAGAAAGCTTAGCATGATTATCCTTATTTGGAATTATAGTTAGGGTTATTGCTTGGTTTGTACGCTGTTAGTTCATTAGTACTATAAAGAGCCCGGCGATGATGAGTGTGCTGCCCACAAAAAAATGAAAATTCAGGCTCTCTTGAAAAATATAGACGCTGGCGATTGGCACTGCAACAAAGCTCACCGCCATTAACATGTAGGCCTTGCTGAGAGGAATATCTTTCAGAAGGTAAATCCAAAGAACTGTTGCAGATGAGTATATAAGCCCGGCAATCCCAATCGTCAACACTACTTGGGAGTGAAGCCAGCTTTCATGCTCATTCAAAAGCAAGCCTGCTTTCTTAAACATGACTTGACCGGTGGAAATGGCAAGCACGCAGCACAGGCAGAGAAATATTTGTATCGGGCTCATGGCATGCCTGCTAGACGGTGATATGCGCAATGTAAAACAAATTGGCATCAATTGATTTAATGCCAAAAGGTAGCCACTTCTCTTTCACCTGTGGGAAGAAATGGCGAGTAAAGGATACGAGATTATTAATTGGGTTGACATGCTCTCTAGCCATCCAGTAGTCGTACTGAATTCCGGCATTTAGAAAATTCTGTCTAGCAAATGCATAGCGGCCAATTCGCCAAAGTACCCCGGGGTCGCATGGTAGAACGAGTGTTAGGACACCGCCGGGCTTCAAAACTCGCGCCCATTCCTGAAGTACCTCGTGAGGCTTTGGCAGATGTTCTAGTACGTGTGCTGCGATGACTCTGTCAAAGGAGTTGTCAGCATAAGAGAGCTTTGTTGCGTCTTCGACCGATGTACTAATTTTGTCGCCGTGTTTCGTATTATTTAAAAGTATTTGGTCCATCAACGGCGGATTAAGGTCGGTCATTATGTATTTGTCGAACGAGTGATTCACGTAGTTAATGTGAATGCCAGTACCTGCCCCTACCTCAAGTACTTGACTGAAGTGCTTTTGCTCATTCCAGTCGCTTTCTGCCCATTTATGACTTTTCTGAAGGAAGTATCCGGACAAACCACTATTATAGTTCTTACCTTCATACATCGCCGCCCATTGCTTAAGGTACTCGTCATAGTCAGGTGCTGGGAGAACGTTTTTATCCTCAAGGCTTGATGTCGCGTTCAATTTTCTTACCTTATATAGTGTGGGTTGGAAAACGGTGCTAGTATAATTTCCTTTTTTTTGTAAAGCTAGGCGTTGTTATATTTTGCGCTGAATACTTGAACTGGGTAGTGTTTGAGGTCTATTCGGGTGGTTCTCATAATCAGGTGGTAGTGGCATGTCAGTTAAGGTTTACGCAGTTATACCAAGTTACAAAGTGACAAAGCATATTGCGGGTGTCGTCGAGAAAATTGGGTCCGAGGTTGATGTAATAGTAGTTGTGGATGACTGCTGTCCAGATGGGTCTGGCGAGTTTGTTGAAAGGCAGGTCCAGGATCCTAGGGTTGTTGTTCTTAGGCATGATCAAAATAGGGGGGTGGGTGGCGCAGTTATGACCGGGTATCGTTACGCACTGCAAGATGGGGCTGATGTCTGTGTCAAGATCGATGGTGATGGCCAAATGGATCCGGCTTTGATCTCTTCTATTATCAGTCCTATTGTGGCGGGCAGGGCTGATTACGTTAAAGGTAATAGGTTTTGCTCTCTTTATGATGCATCGACCATGCCAAAAATGCGTTTGTTCGGTAATACAATGCTTAGCTTTCTAACAAAAATGTCTAGCGGATACTGGAGTGTTTTTGATCCAACTAACGGTTTTACTGCTATACATAGGAGTGCTCTTGAGCGTTTGCGTTTGGATGATATTGATGAGAGGTATTTCTTCGAAACAAATATGTTGATAGCGCTCGGAGGGTTGAGGGCGGTGGTGCTGGATATGCCAATGAAGGCGGTCTATGGTGATGAGGTGAGTGGGCTCAATATTAAAGACATACTGGGGAGTTTCGCAAAAAAGCACATGAAAGCAATTCTAAAACGCTTGGTTTATCAGTATTATCTTCGTGATTTTTCTCTGGCTTCGATTCACCTTCCCTTAGGTGTTCTCTTGCTGGCTTTTGGGGTGGTAATTGGTGCTGATGCTTGGTTTGAGTCGCTTCGAACTGGAGTGGTGGCAACATCAGGCACGGTTATCCTCTCCGCTCTGCCCGTACTGTTGGGTGTGCAGTTTATACTGAGTTTTTTCTCTTTTGATATTGGTGGTGAGCCAATTACACCGCTCCAGTCATATGAGTAAGCTAGTGTTATTTCTTCGTACCTAGCGCCCAATCTGCCTGAAGATCCTTCGTAATAAGTGTGTATCTGTATAAAGTTTACGACAAGCTAATAAATGAGTGATTGTTTGTTGACACGAATATGTGCAATACGTACAATGCGGCTCCTTTTTTATACAGCTGTCCTTCTGCTTTTAAGGCGGATTGACAATTATTGGAGTTTGGCAATATGCAAGGCCAAAAAATCAGAATCAGACTGAAAGCGTTCGATTACCGTCTGATAGATCAGTCTACTAAAGAGATTGTAGATACTGCGAAGCGAACTGGAGCTCAAGTTAGAGGTCCTATTCCGCTTCCAACAAAGAAAGAAAGGTTTACCGTTTTGATTTCGCCGCATGTAAATAAAGATGCACGTGATCAATACGAAATCCGCACTCATAAAAGAATGATGGATATTGTAGAGCCTACGGAAAAAACTGTAGATGCACTTATGAAACTTGATTTGGCTGCTGGCGTTGATGTTCAGATAAGTCTTGGTTAAGTTGCCCAGCTTTATTTAAGTTGGGGTCGGCCAGAAAAGGTCGGCAAAGTGTAACTACCTAATTTTTAGGGCCATAGAGGGTGAGAGCCCCGTACACTTAGAGGTGAAAGATGGCAATTGGTTTAGTCGGTCGAAAGGCTGGGATGACTCGAATCTTTACAGATGAAGGTGCATCCATCCCCGTAACGGTTGTAGAAGTAGAGAACAATCGTATCACGCAAGTGAGAACAGATGATGTTGATGGTTATCGTGCATTGCAGGTAACTATTGGTGAGCGTCGAGCTTCTCGTGTTTCAAAGGCGGCAGCAGGGCATTACGCGAAGGCGGGTGTTGAAGCGGGTCGTGGTCTTTGGGAATTTCGTTTATCTGATGGTGAAGGTGAAGATCTAAAGGCGGGCGATAGCTTGTCGGCATCAGTATTTGAAGTTGGTCAGAAGATAGATGTCACGGGTCAATCCAAAGGTAAAGGTTTTCAGGGTGGTATAAAACGCTGGAACTTTACGATGCAGGATGCTACTCACGGCAACTCGATTTCGCACAGGTCAAACGGATCTATTGGGCAGTGTCAGACGCCAGGCAGAGTCTTCAAAGGTAAGAAGATGTCAGGTCACATGGGTTCTGAGCAAGTTACGGTTCAAAGTCTAGAAGTTGTTCGAGTCGACGAAGAGCGTAACCTTTTATTAATAAAAGGTTCGGTTCCAGGTGCTAACGGTACAGATGTTATCGTAAAGCCAGCGGTTAAGGTTTAAGGGGGTCGCATGGAATTAACAATTACAGGTTCAGGTAAAGGTACGGTAGCAGTTTCCGATGATACTTTTTCGCGTGAATTTAATGAGTCACTGGTTCACCAAGTTGTAACTGCTTATCAAGCTGCAGCTCGTCAAGGAACAAGAGCTCAAAAGACACGTTCAGAAGTTAGTGGTGGCGGTAGAAAACCTTGGAATCAGAAAGGTTCTGGCCGTGCCAGAGCTGGTACGATTCGAAGTCCAATTTGGCGATCTGGTGGCGTAACATTCGCAGCTAAGCCTCAGGACTATTCGCAAAAAGTAAACCGAAAAATGTACCGAGCAGCAATGCAGGTTATTTTGTCGGAGTTGGTGCGTCAAGAGCGTCTTGTTGTAGTAGAAACCATGACAGTTGAAGAGCCAAAAACGAAGATTCTAACTGCGCAGCTGAAAGAACAGGGCTTGCTAGATAGCACGCTAATTATTTCAGATGAAGTTGATCAGAATCTATATTTAGCGTCGCGTAATATCCCTCGTGTAGATGTTCGAGATGCTGCAGGTGTTGACCCTTTAAGTCTAGTGGCTTTCGATAAGGTTGTCGTAACAGTTCCTGCTCTGAAGAAGATAGAGGAGATGTTGGGATGAATGAGCAACGCATCTATAAAGTTCTATTAGGTCCGCATATTTCTGAAAAGGCTTCATTGGCTGCTGAAAGCAATCATGTTTGCTTTAAAGTTGCGCCAACTGCGACTAAACCGGAAATCAAGACTGCAGTAGAGAAACTCTTTAATGTAAATGTAGAGAGTGTTCAAACTGTTAATATCAAGGGCAAGGCCAAGCTAACAAAGAATGGTCTTGGTAAGCGTAAAAGTATCCGTAAGGCATATGTCAAATTGGCAGAAGGTCAGGATATTGATTTCATGGACGTGGAATAAGGTAGGGGTCGAATATGCCAATCGTAAAAACCAAACCAACATCTGCCGGTCGTCGTCATGTCGTCAAGGTGGTACACCCGCATTTATATAAGGGTCGTCCGCACGCGCCGTTAGTTGAAAAGAAATCTAAAAGTGGTGGCCGAAATAACAATGGTCGTATCACGGTTCGTCACATTGGTGGTGGACATAAGCAGCATTACCGTCTTGTTGATTTTAAGCGTACAAAAGATGGAATACCTGCAGTAGTAGAAAGAATTGAACATGATCCTAATCGAACAGCTCATATTGCGCTGTTGAAATATGCTGATGGCGAGCGACGTTACATTATTGCTCCTAAAGGTATGCGTGAGGGGGATCCTGTGAGATCTGGTGAAGATGCACCTATTAAAGTAGGAAGTACTTTGCCAATGAGGAATATTCCCGTGGGTAGTGTTATCCACTGTATTGAACTAAAGCCAGGTAAGGGAGCTCAAATAGCTAGAAGTGCAGGAACATCTGCTCAGCTAGTGGCAAGAGATGGACCTTATGTGACGTTACGTTTGCGTTCAGGAGAGATGCGTAAAGTCCTTTCTGAATGTCGGGCAACGTTAGGTGAAGTTTCGAACAGTGAGCACAGCTTACGGCAATTAGGTAAAGCGGGTGCATCACGTTGGCGCGGTATTCGACCAACGGTGCGTGGTGTTGTTATGAACCCAGTTGACCATCCACATGGTGGTGGTGAAGGGCGAACCTCTGGTGG
>ENA-OSET01004299-OSET01004299.1-sediment-metagenome-genome-assembly--contig:-NODE-4299-length-12670-cov-3.883745_pt1 | contig 12670 bp, 9 predicted proteins | sample MGYA00237882_ERZ534229 | MGnify/ENA primary metagenome ERZ534229 (study PRJEB26408, sample SAMN06266212) | sediment metagenome | isolation source: Hudson Canyon methane seep mesocosm | place: USA:Hudson...
AATTTCCGATGAAACGGCTGCTCGCTTCGGGTAGTGGTGCTGTTTATCAAATTTGTAAAACATTTCGAAATGGTGAAACAGGGCGAAAGCATAACCCTGAGTTTACGATGTTAGAATGGTATCGACCTGGCTTTTCATTAGAAGACTTAATGCTAGAGCTTGAGTTGCTCACGACTGAAATTTTAGGAGCGGCTAAGGCTGAACGTCTAAGCTATAGAGATGCTTTTTTACGCTATGTGGATATTGACCCTTTTAAAATCTCGGATAATAAACTTGCATTGAGGGCGCAAGAGCTGACTGAGTATTACGGCCCTAAAATGTCGCGAGACGATTACCTGAATCTTATTCTTAGTATTTGCATTGAACCTAATTTGGGGGTGGAGCGTCCTCTTTTCCTATATGAATATCCTCCTAGTCAAGCATCATTGGCGCAAGTAAGCTTATCTTCACAAGGTGATTCAGTTGCGCAACGCTTTGAGCTATATATTCAAGGTATAGAATTAGCAAACGGTTATTTTGAATTAACCGACCCAGACGAGCAAGCTAAGCGCTTTGTACAAGATAATCTTGAACGAAGTCAAATTGACTTACCCGAAATTCCTCCAGATGAACACCTTATTGCTGCGATGACACATGGGTTGCCAGCCTGTTCTGGTGTTGCTGTAGGTCTAGATCGAATGCTAATGCTTAAAGTCGGCGCAGAGTCGATTGACGAGGTTTTATCCTTTCCTATTACTCGCGCTTAGCTTCTATCAAGAAGCTAATGTAGATATGAATTTCAAAGCCAAAGTATGCGCATCTCCTGGCCAGCGTGCGGAGAGGTAGTTTCCATCTTGAACCACCCATGCTGGTTTTGAATTATTGATACTATCGCGGACGATACCTGAGGTTTTAAGAAAATGATTAGGGTTATGGGCTGGTACCTTTAAAAAATCATGTTCACTTTTTAAGGCACGCTTTATTTCTTGCTCAACGCTCCAGAATGCTTTTGGTTCGTTCGGTTTTTCAATATACGTTCGGTAATATCTTGAGTCCCAAAAGCGTGCAAAATATTTTGTTAACTTCCAAGCCGAATTTTCTAAATCCCATGTTAATGCAGTGGTCTTTTTTCCATAAAGAACTGATTTTTGAGTGTCTTTAGATATCGAGCGAGCAGCCAAGACCACACCATGGCAAATAGCTGCAATTGGCTTATGCTGCCCTTTAGTATTCTTATGCTCAAAAAAATCAGCCACAAAAGCCTGCAAATTAGAGCTTTCGAGGTAAGGCTTCATTCTAGGGGCGTGACCTCCCGGTAAAAACAAACCATCAAAATTCTCTACTTTAAGATCTTCGTACTTGCATGGTGATTGAAAATGAGGGTCTAGTAAGAGAGTTTGGTAAGCTTTTCTTGCACTTTTGTCTGCACGTAGCATCAAACCAATTAAACGAATTTTCTTAATAAAAGGGATCCAACCCCATGGGTCCAGTCCCTCACCGGAAAGCATCATACTATCTGCTTGAGCGGGTTTTCCATCTGGTGTTGAAAACAGCACTTTTACGCCTTTTTCACTTAAAATCTGCCAAGGTATTGCCACTTCCGTTGGGTCGAAATCGTGATGGGGCAGTGGGATAATGATTGTTTTATTAGGTTTGTTAATTTGAGTCATAATATCAACTTATTGTATTTGTTATTTATAGTCAGAATTTAAGACGAACGCTTCAAAGTCTTTATCGATACCGAAGATATGACGTGTTAACCATTCACGTAAGAATAAAGAGATTGACTCTCTTACTTGTTCGTCAAACTTGTGTTGATCAAGGGTCATCGCATTTAGCTCTTCTCTAAACTTATTATGCGCTCTGATATGTTCCTCAGTTCGAGGATAGTTAAGTTTTAGCATATAACTCTCTTCTAGAGAGAAGTGTGATTCAGCATAGTCGGCTAGTTTAGTGAATATATCTAAGCCTGTTTCAACAGTTTTAAGTTGGTCAATGAGTTCGAATAAAATTTGATGCTGTGTGTCTTGCCAAATTAGCTCACTCGTCTTTCTCACACTAGTTTGCCTCAAAAAAATTCTTGTTTAAGTTCATATATTCATTGACTTCATGGAGAGTGATTTATATGGTGACTGTTGGTCATATTTATAATTAGATGCGGTTGTGATGTCAAGAATAATCAAGATAAGTTATTTTTACAAAGCTTTTAGTGTTGCTGTGCTTAGCTTAGCGCTTGCAAGTTGTGCCGTAAACTCAACACAAAGTGCCTTGATATTTGCTTCACATACTCTGGAAGAGAAGGAGTGTGTGGTGCTTGTTCACGGACTTTGGCGGAGTGGGTTTGCGATGCGGAGTATTGCAAACGACCTTGAGGATAATGGTTATCAAACAGTGAGTGTTGATTACCCTTCGACCCAAGAAGAAATTCCGGAGCTGGTTCAAGGGTATTTATTAAAAAGTTATGAAGAGTGCTCTCTGACAGGGGCTAAGAAAATTCATTTAGTTTCTCATTCTATGGGGGGGATTCTAATAAGACAATTTTTACAAAGTTATACATTGCCGATCGGTAGTCGAGTGGTGATGTTGAGCCCCCCAAACCAAGGCTCAGAATTGAGTGAAAAATTTGGTGAAAGTTGGTGGTATCAATGGGTGGTAGGCCCAGCAGGTGTTTCTTTATCGACAAATCAGGAAGGCATTATTTCTAAATTAAGAGAAATTGATGAGCCTGTTGGTATAATCGCTGCGTATCGCGACTGGAGCTTCTGGCCGAATGCATGGTTGCCGCAACCAAATGACGGCACAGTTTCAGTTGAGAGTATGAAGTTAGCGGAAATGGATGACTTTATTTTGGTAAATAGTGGTCATGCGCTGATGCGTTTTAGTGATGAGGTGCAAAGCCAAATTCGACAGTTTTTAGCGGTGGGTGAGTTCGCTCGATAGCTTGGTAAAGAGTGCTGTTGATAAAACTTTCCACAGAGATAGTGATGCAACTCTGTGGAAAAAAATTGAAAGATTAAAATTCAGCGGGGCCAGAAGTAGGCGGCTCTTCTTCTTGATCTTCATCTTTCTCTTCAAGACTTAAAGACAAGCCCCCAAAGCTACTTGAAGTACTTTGATCTTCTTTGTCACCTGCGTTGCTTGAGCCTTGCACTTCTTCGAGACCATTATCTTTGCTATGGAGCTTAATTCTTAGTCGTAAGTTATTTGCTGAATCTGCATTCTTTAATGCTTCATCTAAGGTAATCCGACCTTCGATATAAAGTCTGAATAAAGCGGTGTCAAAAGTTTGCATGCCTAGATTTTCGGACTTTTGCATTATTTCTTTAATGCCTTCAATTTCCCCTCGCATGATCAACTCACTAATGGTGGGGGTACCCAAGAGAATCTCGATTGCAGCGGCTCTCTTTTTATCGACCGTTTCGACTAAGCGCTGAGATACAAAAGCTCTAAGGTTGAGAGACAAGTCTGTTAATAATTGGTTTCGACGTTCTTCAGAGAAAAAATTGATGATACGGTCGAGCGCCTGGTTGGCATTGTTTGCGTGTAGTGTAGATATACATAAATGGCCGGTCTCAGCAAAAGCCAACGCATGTTCCATCGTTTCTTTGTCACGAATTTCGCCAATTAAGATCACATCAGGTGCTTGTCTTAGCGTGTTTTTGAGTGCTTGCTCAAAACTACGCGTATCGACGCCTACTTCTCGTTGATTGATTATGCTTTTTTTATGTTTGTGAATAAATTCAACAGGGTCTTCTATGGTGATTATATGGCCGCTGCTATTGGTGTTTCGATGGTCAATTAAAGCGGCTAATGAGGTTGATTTACCTGAGCCTGTCGCACCAACAAATAGTACTAAGCCGCGCTTCGCCATAATAATGTCTTTTAATACTGGCGGAAGTCCCAGGTCGTCTACTTTTGGGATTACCGTGACTATGTTTCTGGCGACAATTGAAATTTCATTACGCTGTTTGAAAATATTTACCCTGAAACGACCAACGCCTGAAATGGTATAAGCCAGGTTCATTTCTAGTTCGTCTTCAAACTCTAATTGTTGCTTTTTATCCATCATTTCATAGGCAATCTCTTTTATCGCACCGGGGCTTAAAGTTGTCTTTTCAATAGGTTTAAGTTTTCCGTGGAATTTAGCGCAGGGAGGGGCGCCGGTACTTAGGTATAAGTCCGAACCGTCGTTTTTTACTAATATGGTTAGGTAATCATTGAAATCCAATTTTATTAACTCCCTGAAGGTGAATAGTGTTAAAAATAGTTTGCCTATTATAAATAGTAGATTTTAGTAATATTCGCCAATATTTTAGTGGGGAAGATATTAAAAATAGCGGTAGACATTACGTGCATTTTGCTTGCTTGGTGAACTATTTTTGAAGTTTGTCAAAGTTCAATCATAAACATTAATTATATTTATGATTTTCTTTCGTATTCTGTTATCTTCCTGCGCCTTTGCTTGAATTGTATGCTTTTGGCATAAATGTTGTTTTTCAAATTGGCAAATAAGTAATGTAAATATTGCTGTTTGGCGTGCTTGAAAACGTAGTAGCAGGTGACTCTTGATGATTTATTTAAGAGTGCCATTCAATTTTTTAAACAGTAGATATGAAAATGATTAAGTTTAAGGCATTTCGCAACCAACTCAATAAGCGGAATGCGATGTTAGAATTTCGAAAAGCACAGTTTCAAATGTTTTGTTTGTTGAAGCAGCCAACGGTATTTCTGTTAGGTATTTCTTTGGCTTATCGTGATGAAAAAGTTTGTATCAAACTCCCTTTCCATAAACGCAACCAAAATTATTTACGTCAAATGGCATTTGCTCCGATTCTGGCTGGCGCTGAATGCGCTGCTGCCTTTCCGTTATTATCGGAAATATACCTAAATAAGCTTCCTGTTAAATTTATGATTAAATCGGGTGGTTTTGATATTAGTCGTCCACTTAAATCTAACGGTATCTTTATGGTGCCAAATATAGAAGATGTTAAGTCTGAGTTGGAAGGGCGCTGGCGAAATAAGAGTTTAGAGATACCTGTAGATTTATATGATCATGAGAACAATGTCATTGGTCGGTTTAAATTCGATGCAGTTTTAAAGCAAAGGGCGGCTTAAGTTGTGACGAGCTCTTTAACTAAAGATATGAAAAGCTATACAAGAAGGGATTTGCGTCGAGAACGAAAAGATCTTTTTGTAGTACTCGTATTATATGCCTTCGTGTGTACTGTTATTGGGCTAGATATTTCATTCGCTGTTAATTTAATGGCAAGTACTTTTTTGGCAGGGTTATTAGTCAGGTCATTCTGTTTACTCCATGAGCTTAGCCATGGTAACTTTTTAGGTAAAAAAAGCCCAATTTTAACGTTTATATTTATTCAATTTACACGAGCTACGACTGTAAGTGATGCACCTTCTTGGAAGATTGCGCATTTATATCATCACCGTCATTTGGGAGAGTTTACGCCGGTTAGCCCAGGTGGTATTCCTATCTTGACGCGAAAACAGTATCAGGTTTTAAATTATCGTGAGCGAGCGACCTATCATATTTTAAGACACCCAATTTTTGTTATTTTATTTGCTTATTTTACGATTTTTATGGGGATTAGTTTATATAACTTTTTCAATCAGCCGAGAAGAATGAAAACATCTATTCTTCCCGTCATTATTCACGCTGGTTATATCGTTGCATTAACCTATTTTTGTAGTTTTAAGATTGCATTTTTAGTTATTATTTTACCCTGTTTCTTGAGTGGCGCGGCAGGCGGCTTTTTGTTCTTTGTCCAGCATATATATCCTGAAGCCAATTATGGGAAAGGCGGGAACATCTCTTCATTTATTGATTTTGGCAAAGTATTAAATTGGTCGAGCGCAAATATTGGTTACCACCATATACATCACTTAAATCCAGCCGTGCCTTATTATAATTTACCGAAGGTTCAAATAGAGTTTGGTGAAAGGATTGGGGTAGCTAGAACTGCTGTTAATTTGAAATTATTCACGACCATGTTTACTGCTCGTTTTTGGGATGAAGATAAAAAACAGTTCTCATACCACTCATAACAAAGACTAAAAATAAACTACAGGAAAATCAAATGGCGCAACACTTAACGAGGTTTCTATCTTCAAACTCGCGTAGTATCTTTATAGTGATTGCACTAGTTCTCGTCATCCAGTCAATTATGGCAACGGGCATTATCAAGAATACTTCGCCTTATTTTATTGGTCTAGAGCATGAGGAGCGGCAAGAGGAGGCGGAAGGTAAGGGAATATTTAGTCGGTCGGGAGATGCTGTACTTGTCTTACTAAAGTTTGAAGACGGTACCGTATTTGACAATAAGGTTGTACAGCTCGCACAAAGTCTGAGTGCCGATATTCAGCAGTTAGATATTCTTGAGTTAGTCGATCACCAGAAGCTCAGTGAATGGCTGTTATTAAACGATACAATCTTAAATAATGAAAATCAGGAAAGCATTAATCAACTTTTAGCGACGAAAGAGGAGGCAATCGAATTATATAACCGCCTTCAAAGAACGGCTGATCCAATAAAATTGAATGATGTTTTTGGTGAATACGTTTTTCCGGTTAAATCCATAAAATCACTGATTAATGCGGATAATATTTATGAAATGGATGACGAGATATTAGTAGAGTCAAGTTATTACGAGCGTACAGATAATCAGTGGTCCTCTCAAGATAAAGTACTCATACTTGATAACCCATTATTAACAGGCGGAATTGTTTCTAAGGCCGGAGACTCTTTGGCATTTCATGTAGAGTTAGCTGTAAATGAGGAACATACGCAGGCAAATAAATATCTGATCAATAAGATTAAAGTACTGGTTGATCATCATATAAATCGTGTAAAAGCTGATGTGATTGCGACTGCTCATTATGCGGGTGTTCCGATTGTTAATGGCGCTATGTCGGATGTCATGGAGCGAGATAATGCACTCTATTTTCCTTTTGTGGTTTTATTTGTATTGGTTTTGCTGGTTGTCTCATTTAAATCGGTTCTTGCAGCGGCTTATGGCTTAGTGATTGCAATTACTTCAATTGTTATGACGATGGGTTTTATGCCTGTTTTAGGTATTACCTTAAATATTATGACGACCGTACTACCGATATTTATTATTACGATTGCGGTCACGGATGCTGTTCATGTACTGAGTGATGTGGGTTCACCTTCAGGCTTGAGTAATACTGAAAAAGTACATCAAAGTATTCAAAAATTATTTCGACCTATGTTGATCACCTCACTAACCACCGCGATTGGTTTCTTTTCTTTGGCGATGACAGAAATTACCAATGTGCGAAGTTTTGGCATCATGGTGGGGATCAGTGTGATCATTGCTTTTATTTTGTCAGTGACATTATTGCCATTGATGTTAACTAAATGGCCTATTTCTTTTATTAAAACACCTAAAGGGGGTAATAAAGAACCTAAAAAGTCACAGAGCTACTCTTTGTCTGCGAGCGCATTATTGACGAAGTCGAATGTTTTTGCCTGGTTGGTAGTGGTCGTGACGGTGATAGTATCGCTAACAGGGATCAATATGCTGCGCGTTGATCAGGCGAGCATTCAGTCTTTTGATGCCGGTACACAAGTGCGTGTTGATAATGTCGTGATGAATCAACAAGGTGTCGGTAGTGTCCCTGTTGCGGTGTGGTTTCGGGCAAAAGATTCTGAAGGTGTATTGGCATCAGAGGTGTTAAACGCAATTTCTGTTGCAGATAAACTTTTAAATGAGCATGAAGACGTTATAGATTCTGTTTCTCTGCTTGGCTTTTTAAATCAAATGCATAAAGCCTTGAGTGATGATCAATCATCTATGGATATTTATAATAGCGAGCTAACTCGACAGTATTTATTTCTATTGGAGGGAAGTGCGGAGCGCGATTTGGAGACGGTTGTTAATGTTGGACCTTATACTGAAACTCGAATAATTATCAGTATGAAAGATGATAGCTCAGCAAGTATTGAAGGTTTGATGAAGTCTTTGGAGCAAGCTATTAAACCAATACTGCCTTCTAATGTTGAATTAGTATTCACGAGTTATGGGGCGTTGACGGTTGTCGCAGCGAATGAGGTCTTAAAATCTCAAGTGATTAGTATGATCGTGTCGCTTCTACTGGTTTTAGCGATTGTGAGCGTTGTATTTAAATCGTTTATTACAGGGGTCGTTTCTTTAATCCCTCTATGCATGACACTTGCGACTATGTTTGGGATTATGGGGCTATTGGGCTTCTCGATTGATATTGGTTCTTCTGTGATTGCGAGTATTGCGTTTGGAATAGGGATAGATTATTCCATTCATTTTGTTGAAGCTATTCGGCGTACCTACCAGGCTAACAATCCATTAAAAGGAGTTGAAAGTGCTCTGGGGCAGGTTTTTACACCGATATTTGTGAGTGCAGTGGTGATCTCAAGTGGTTTTAGTCTGTTGCTGCTATCTGGGTTTAAGCCTATCGCAAATCTTGGTCTACTGATTACGGTTGCGATGTTAATGTCGGCACTGTTTAGCTTGGTGATTTTGCCAGTAATATTGCGCTTTAAGTCTGGTTATCTTTATCATATTGTTGCGGGTCAGAAGCGTTACTGAACACTACGCACCAGCCGAACTTGAAAGGCGTTATCTCTTACTAAAGTGGCGGTCGTGCCTATATTAAAATCAACACTCCATGACCCTTCATCCAAATTAAAATCAGGCGATGAAGTCCAAATAAATTTCTTTGCGGTATTGGGAAATACCGAGTCATTAATAGATGATCCAGTACACTGCTCTTCTACTAATGAAACAAGCTCTGCAATGTTAGGAACACGCCAGTCAGTGTAGCCTGCGAAGCCTCCATTGTCGTTGGTATCGTTAGCTGTTTGGAGTGCATCTTGCCAAGTTTGAAGTTCAGCAATGCCGCTGGAACAAGCTGGATCACTCAGGCCTTCTACGCATTGTTTCCACATTAGTGCAGTTGTGGTGTCGGTAACCGTTTCGTCACCATGAATCACATATTGAGTGTCGGGTGTTGTTTCAGCCATGGTGTCGCTATGGCAGCTTTGAGCCATACTGTGAGATGAAAAACTGAGTAGGGAAACAGCAATGACAAATGAAGCGCTTACTGGGTACCTAAGTAATCTCTTTTTATAAAAAGTGATGTTCATATTTGCACCGTAAGTGGTATGTGGTGTGTTTTGCATAGAATTATCGGCATACAGTTAATAACCTGCTCGAACAAGGCGGACTTTTCGGGTATTACGACGATCTATGCTAAATGAATTGCCATAATCAAAATTCACAATCCAAGCGCTGCTAGATCCAAGTGCTAAAGGTGTTCCAGACCATACAACCTCACCTGAAGACGGAAAGTAGCTGCTTTCAATCATTGGGGCTTCTTGGCCATAGTCAATAAGCGTTAATAGTTCTTTTCGTGTCGGTACACGCCAGTCGGCATAGCCACACAAAGCATGTTCATTGATACGGACTGCAAAACTTTGGATGTTGCAAAAGCTTGCACTGTCTTCTTCGCTATAGCCATGACAAAGTTCTCCGCCGCTATCAGCAAAACCTACATCACCACCATTGCTGCTGGCATCACTGTTGTACCAGCTAAAACGATCATCGGCATCCGTTATTCCTTCATCGCCAGGAATATCATTGCCGCCCTTTTTAACTTCCCACATAAGGCCTGTTACATTGTCTTGTACACAATCCCACTCTATTTCTGTACTGTCGACGACAATACCGTCGGGATCAATCTTGGCATAGCTGAAGCCTGCGCGACCGTCGGCATCATCATTATGGGTTAGTTCTCGCCCTAATGAACAATCTTGTTGCTCAATTGTTTCGCCCATACAGTCTAGGTTGTTGCCGGTTGGATAGTTGGCACCCCAGGTTATGCCGGTTCCGTTAACTTTAGTGTTTGTGACAGGAATAGGGCCGACAGTGACGTTGACAGTATCCACTTCTGATGTCAGTTCGCCATCAGAAACGCTTAATGAGAATACTAACTGCCCATCTGTATCGGCTGTAAAAATAGGGTTGGCAATATTAACATCGCTTAAGTTAGCGGTTGGACCACCAGTTTGAGACCACTGATAGCTAATGATATCCTCCTCAGGGTCATAACTATTAATTCCTTTAAGTGCCACAACAGATAGGCTACCGACAAAACGGTCTACACCAGCATTAGCGATAGGCGGCTGATTAACAGCTTCAACGGTAATTGATATGAAATCAGGTTCGGACTCCATTAAACCGTCACTAACAATGAGCGAAAAGTTAATTGTTGTACTTTCAGCTGGAGCAATAAAGCTGGGTGATACTCCATCAGTGGCGCTTAGTGTAATGTCTGGGCCACTGGTCTGAGACCAAGAATAGCTGAGATTTTCGCCTTCAGGGTCGTTACTCAAACTACCATTAAGTGAGACAGCAGTGTCAACATTAACGGTTTGGCTGTCGCCCGCATCTGCAATCGGGGCTAAGTTTGTATTGTTGATGGTGATATTAACGCTATCCTTAGCTGAGTTGTCAGTGCCATCGCTGACGAATAGTGAAAAACTCAAAATAACATCATCACTATTCATTTCGATGTCAGGACTTGTAAAAGTTGGGTTAATGATAGACGTTGAACTTATATTGACGCTAGGCCCGCTAGTTTGCTCCCAAGCATAACTTAATTCCCCCCCTTCAGAGGCGTAGCTGTTCGCACCATTAAGCGTGACTAGAATGTTGTTTTTAACGATCTGGTCTTCGCCTGCATCAGCCGTTAAAAGTGAATTAGTTGGCGATATCACAATAGTGACTTCGTCTGCGTCAGAGTCTACTTGTCCGTCATTAATGATCAAGCTGAATGTAAATGTGCCACCAGCTTCTGGAGCTGTGAAATAGGGTTGGGCTGCTTGGTTGTCATTTAAGATAATGTCATCACCACTGACCTGTTGCCATAAGTATGTGAACGAGTCTTCGTCAATATCTAAGCTTTGGGAGCTATCTAGTACAACAGTGTCGTTGCCATTGACTGCTTGGTCATCGCCAGCATGTGCAACTGGTTTTTGATTTGTTATAGGGGTGAATACTATGATCGACACTGTTGATGGTATTGAGTCTAGCGCACCATCATTCACCGTGAGGGAGAAACTCAGGTTACCATCAGATTCGGGGCTAGTGAAACTTGGTGTTGCAATAGTATGGGAATTTAAGGTGACGTCTTCGCCTTCTGTTTGTGTCCAGAGATAAGTGAGTTGATCGTTTTCAGGGTCGCTACTTTGAGATCCGTCGAGTGTGGTGAATTGTCCGGTTGAAACGGATTGAGCATCACCAGAGTTTGCGATGGGTGGGAGGTTGATGCTTGGCTCAGGTTCAGTACTTGGCTCAGGTTCAGTACTTGGTTCAGGTTCAGTACTTGGTTCAGGTTCAGTACTTGGCTCAGGTTCAGTACTTGGCTCAGGTTCAGTGCTTGGCTCAGGTTCAGTGCTTGGCTCAGGTTCAGCGCTTGGCTCAGGTTCAGCGCTTGGCTCAGGTTCAGTACTTGGTTCAGGTTCAGTGTTTGGTGCAGGAGCAGGGCTTGGTGCAGGGGTGGGTTCTGGTGACGGCTCAGGTATTTGGGTGTCAGGAATAACGGTTATCGTAATTGTATCGGCAATAGATATATCCTTCCCATCGTTAATAATAAGTTGATAACTGAGGGTTTCTTCGCCATCTGGTGCAATGAAACTGGGGGTGTTGTCAGACTCAGAGCTTAGCTTGACGGTTGGTCCACTCGTTTGGCGCCATTGGTAAGTAATTTCATCTCCATCTTCATCATAGCTTTTTGAACCATCTAATGTGGTTAATTGTTTTTCTGTGGCTACAATGTCAGCCCCAGCGTTAGCAACGGGACGGTTATTGATAGGAGTGCTTTCGTTACTGCTTGATGAGCCACCACCGCCATTACAAGCGATGAGAAATAAAGTAAGCATAATGAGGCATACTAATTTTGTGGCGGCTTTCATTATTGAACTCCTGAAAATACCCCTCTCTTGTGATGAGCAAGGCGATTAAGGTACTAAATTTTGTTTTTGAATATATATTTCAGAGGTAAAGCAGATTTCAGGCCAAGCAATAAAATCTTAAGCTTTATCGTATGTTAAGGAGTATTTGTAGGGGGATATTTAAGTTTTTAGTGTGTGTTTAGGTTGCTATTTTTCCGCATAAGCGGCAAGAATATGTCGTGTCTAGAAATTAAATAGGAATAATATGATTTTGTATTCATACGAATGGGTTGGAGTTTTTGTGTTAAGCCTAGCGTTGCTAATTTTACTATTATGGCAGCGTCATAAAATTACAAAACTTAAAGCTCAAGTTTTACATCAGATGTTTGAAGCAAAAAGTGCTCAGCATGTAGCGGACTTACAAGTAAATGAGTTGAATATATTGTTATCAGAGCGAGACTCACAACATCAAAAGCAGTTGGTGCATTTTGAGGATCAAAAGAAAGTATTAGAAAAAGAATTTGAGGTGCTAGCGAATCGGATATTTGAGGACAAAGGCAAAACGTTTGCTCAGACTAGTCAAATGTCTTTAGAAAACCTATTAAAACCTTTCAGAGAGCAAATCTCTGATTTCAGACAAAGAGTTGATGGTATTCAAAAAGAGAATAATGAATCCTCTGGAAGCCTGAGGAAAGAGCTGGAACAGCTTCGTAAGCTTAATCAGGA
>ENA-OSET01004301-OSET01004301.1-sediment-metagenome-genome-assembly--contig:-NODE-4301-length-12666-cov-17.775280_pt1 | contig 12666 bp, 12 predicted proteins | sample MGYA00237882_ERZ534229 | MGnify/ENA primary metagenome ERZ534229 (study PRJEB26408, sample SAMN06266212) | sediment metagenome | isolation source: Hudson Canyon methane seep mesocosm | place...
GGAAAAGGAGATTTAAAACTAAGGAGCAATAAAAGCGGCAATGCTAAGTGTATCAGCACCCAGCAAAGCCTAATCATCATCATTACTCGGAGTAACAACAATGACTAAAAAAAATTATACATCAACATTCAGCATTTACGATGCTACAGGCACATTAATAACAAGCGGCCTCCAACTGGCTCAAGCACTAGCAATTAAAGCTAGCCTAGGCTGTATCATTAAATTTCAAGGTTTTGGAGTGTCATCATGAGTAACATTACCGGTAAAAAAGTTACAATTGATAACATCAACTTTAATCACAGACATATTGAGTACAACGCGGCCGCTCCAAAGCTGAATGATTTATATGATGCAACATCGATTACATTAGAGCGTGCTGCGGCTTTAGTTAATACACTTCAATCCGTATTTATTGACCCCGAAGAAGGATGCTTACAGCTAAACACTTCAACTATATTCGTGACCTTATGCGCTCTTGAAATGGAAATAAAAGATACGGATGCACTTCTATCTCATTATGTTAATTCAGCTAAGGAGCCGACATCATGAGTTTAGTTATTTCAGCAGAGCAGTTAATCGAGGAACAGCGGTACGATGTTGAGTATTATCAGGTGGTGATGGATTTACCGCGACTACTGAGCGTACCAGTCAGTAATCCAATTGAATCAGAAGAAATTGCAAGAGAGTTATTAATCACTGCTAAGGGGCGTTATCCAGAAGCTAAGTTAATAAAAGCGTGCTGGATTTACGATAGCGAATCCCAAGCAGGTCGGCAAGAGTTCTTAGCCGGGTTAGAAGAAAAGCCAACACTCTACAATCAAGATCAATACATCCTAGATCACATGAATAAAATTAATGGAGTAGCGGCATGAGGATAATTTTAGAAACAGATAACCCTAAGCGGTTTATTGAATACACTGGCTTTGCTATTAAAGGATTATTTAAGCAAACAGTCGGGCATACTGGCGCAATTTCCCATGACAGTGAAGAGTGGGTAGTTAGCTATGAAACGCCCAAGCACATAGTAAGGCTGTATTTATCGCACGATATGAAATATTCAGATGTTGATGCCAATGAGCTTGCCACCGCTTTAGATCGCGGGGTAGACATTGATAAGACCTTTCAGTTTTCACGGATAGAAACGCATATCATTGAAAGAGTGCAATCAATACCTGATATTTTAGGCGTTGACTTGATCATGTAATTTATTAGAGGGGCTGGCTTAATCGCTGGCCTTTTTTATTAGAGGTGGGTAATGGATAGAATCGAAGAAGAATTACTAAAGTTAGACCTGCTAATAGACGAGGTGGAAAACCCAGCGCAATTGGTGAAAGCAATCAAGGAAGAGGATTGGGCGAAGGTAAAGCGAATGATGACCAATGAAGATTCTAAAGAAACGCAGGCTTGATTCTATGGCGCGTTCAAAAGTAATGACGCACTTAAATCTGAGTACAAAAAGTTACAATTAATAACATCTCAGAAGATCAATGTATTCAAGGAAATAAACAATGTTTAATCACGCAGAAACCATAAGAAGCACAACATCGTACTAGCAGCAGCCTCTATAACCAAGAAGTTATAAAGGCTTAAAAGAAAATAGTTAAAGGGATAAAGGGGGTTAAAAAGACCGAACAGCCCTAACTAAATGGGACTTGGACTTACTGCTGAAGTTCTGGCTGCCAATGTTGAAGGACGTGCCGCCCAAGAACTGTCTGCCGTTGAAGGTGTTGCCATCGTTGAAGAGCTGGGCCCATGCTCTGGTGCTACTGTACTTCGACGAACTCCAGTAGAAAAGATTAGAAAAACCACCCACAACGTCTATCTGGCCATATAGGTGGTTTAATTCATCTCTGTTTGGTAAAAACCCATCTCTTTGACCATTTGGCCATATATAGTTCCTCGCTAATTTAGCGGCGGTATACTCTCCACATTCAGCAGCTATAATAGCATCAGTATTTGATTTTCCTGTGCCATTATCTATGACGTCTCTGACAACACATCCCCATTCGGAAGTTCCCGCGTCTGTTAGGGCCGCTTCCAACCCAGAACTACGATCATCGCCTATATAAAAAACAATCCCGCCTCCTGGGCCTGTGTCACCGATTTTGTAGGTAACTTGAGGAACACCAGAGTCTACCGGTGGTTCATTTAAGGTAACAGTCGTTAAATCTAACTCGAATAAATACCCACCTAACAAAAGTTCTTTGTTTTGAAGCTTAATACTATAGGTATCTTTGCCTCCATCAATACTAACTCCAGAAAGCTCTAGCACCCCTGTTGCGCTATTATAATTAGCAGTTTTATCAGCTATAGCAACTGATGCACTAATGGATAATGCCAGCATTAATATTAATCTCTTCATTTACTTCTCAGTGTTAGTTTTAACGCTTTTAATAGTGTTTCAGTTTATACCAATTTGAGACCCCCCCCCTAAATAATATGTAGAACGAATAAAGAACAAATCTATTAAAATCTGATACAATGTAATACAATCAACAACTTAATTAGTAAGGATACTATTATGAATACTTCGATTTATATGCAGCCCAGTCTGTTAAAGCAAATCAAGATACGAGCAACCAAGGAAAGTCGTAGCGTATCGTCAATGATCACCATTTTAATCAAACAGGCACTTGCCTCCTAAAGCATCAGGAGATAACAGGTGACTAATCGTAATAATGATGGAACATTCGCTAAAGGCGCAAGTGGCAATACTGGCGGGAGAACTACCGGCTCTGGAGTAACAGGTCAACTTCGTAAAGCTATCTTGGAAAAATCCCCAGAACTCTTGCAAATGGTAATCGATAAGGCTTTGACTGAGGGTGATGTAGCAGCAGCGACAGCCTTACTAAACAAAGTAATACCTAATCTTAAAGCAGCAAATGAACCGGTCAAGTTCGAGCTTGATACGAGCAAAAGCATATCAGGCGTAGGTGCTGAGATTGTAGGAGCAATCAGTCAAGGTGACATTGCACTCGATTCAGGTACGCAATTATTAAGTAGTCTTGCATCACTCGCCAAGCTACAAGAAATGGATGACCTATCAAAACGGATTGAAGCATTAGAGCAGGAGGCTCAAAAAGCATGACACTAAAAAGCAGAATTAATAAACTTGAACAGAATAAACCAACCGTAGCACCCTTCGCTGACCTAATCCTTCGTGATTATGGCGAACCCATAGCAGACGCGGCCAAACGACAAGGAATTGATTATGATGAATCCTTAAATTATTTGGTCGTTACGTTTGTTGCCGTGGGTGATCTGGATAATGAGAAAAAAGGCGTGACTGATGATATAGCCTAGCGCGGGATAATTATAGGTAAGTATCGCAAGTCATTGATATTACAGTGCAGGCATTATTATATTAGCCAGAACACTATTTTAGAATGCAGATTCTATTAGTACGTACGCAGTATTAGGCGTATTATGCGAATATCTGTAAGGCTTTTGAGCTTTATGCAGCTTTATAGACAAGCATAAAAAAGCACCAATCAAATTAATGACCAGTGCGATTTTATATTCTTTAATACTACACGAATTTTTAAGTTTCTTTTGCAGGGACTCTTTAAAAATACGTTTTACTCCAAAGGAAGGAGATTAACAGGACAATCAGCAAGTGCTAATTATACAGCTAAAACGTAATACTATTACAAATAAATAATAATACTACGGCTGTAATTTTATCTTTAAAGTAAATTTAGTAAAGATTAGTAATGCCAATTGTTATGTTAATTAAAACATGACTCAAAACAAAAAAGCCGCAACACCTTATGTATCAAACGGTAACACACATAAACTAACCGTTTCTAATACTAAGCAAGACCACACAGAACACCGCAACGATTGCCTTGATTTTGGGCTAAATAGCAATATATCAGCTACAGCCAACGCTACTGGTACGTTTACTTTCCTAAAAAATATTAGATTACCTTCAAATCATAGCTCTTGTAAATTGAGCGATATGGTTCAGATAATCAAATCAGATGAACTGAAAGCGCAAACAATTGCAATCAGGAAGGAATCCAACGAAAGCAAGCAAGGCGAGTTAAAGCGCGGACTGCCAGCGGTAGCTACTTCGGGACAATTTAATAAAACAGTCAGTAATGCTAATTTTATTAGTGATAGCTTTAGTGGCCTGTTTATTATTGATATTGATAAAATCAGACCTGATGAACTACCAGCAGTACAGCAACAGCTAACCGCACTCCCTTACATTGCATTTAGCTTTATCAGTCCACGCGGCAATGGATTAAAAGCCGCAGTAAAGTTACCTACCAATTCTATTACAAGTGATTCCGACTTCAAGCAAGCATTTACCCAGCTTGAAGCGCACTTCAAAGCATTAGGTATTACGCTAGATACCGCTTGTAAAGATATTAGGCGATTAACTTATTTATGCCATGACCCAAAGCCTTATGTAAATCATGATGCCGTTGCTTATGAGCTAAAACCTTTTACAGTGATGCCATTGGTACACAAAGCCACTGCCAAGGGAAAAGGCACAACAGCACACTCTAAAAGCAAATACATAGCCAATAATTCAGAAAGTCACTTATTCAATAATTGCGCTAATATTTTACTAAATGCACCTGATGGAACTAAGCATGATGCACGGTTAAGGGCGTTTAAATTGCTAGGTGGTTTTGTTGGTGGCGGTCAATTGTCATCAAGTCGATACGATGAATTGATTAATGTATCAAATTCAATAGACCCTACTGGAATAGCACCGCAAACAGAACAAACCGCCTGTAAAGACGGATTTAATCAGGGTTTAGCATCACCCATTTACCCAGATGAACCTCAAAAAGATACCTGCGAAATATTCAATACGCTACATAAGGAAGGAAACGCAACCCCATTAATTAATCTATGCGGTGATTTAGTAGGGTACTGGGCTGACGATGAATCCAGCTTTAAGGATAATAAGGTAACAGGTCATTTTAAGTTAGCAGGTAAACCTAGAGCATGGATAGCACCGGCACAGCACGCGGCACATTTGAATAATGTTACAGGCGAAACAGTTTACGCTTGCCCCCGTGGTATTGATGCAGACAATGTTGCCAGCCACCTAAAGCAAGAGGGCGTTAGCTTCTCAATTTATGACCCTAATCAATCACCTGAATGGCACTTATTCGCCATGCGTAGCGGCACAGGGTTTATCTTCATAGCAGACATAAAGTTAGCCAAAAAATACAACGTCAAGCCGACTAAGGCCGAGGCTGAGCAATCGATTCTAATTGAACGCAATACTATGTTTAACGAGAAAAGAGGCGGGTACTCTGTTGCAAGTGGCGTTGCTGGTAAGTTTCAGAATTACTTATTAGGTGGAAGTCTTGAACCAGCGGCTAAGGCAATCATCGGGTATCGCAAACGGTATTATCAAATCAGGTTCAAAAAATTGCATGATGATGTGCTTTCCATTGCCAGCCCTGCTATTGCCAAAAAAGCTAACCACATAGATTCGGTTATCATCCCAGAAAAGCTAAGAGATCAAGTGGCGTATTACAATCCTCTCCCTATCGTTCAGCTGACAGCAGAAACGCTAAAATTATCCGGTGTATTTGTTTTAGATCAGATCGAAGGAAGCGGGAAATCTAGTAAGGTCGCTGAAATATTGGCACATTATCTAAAGCGAGTCCTTGCGATTACAAATACGGAAGCATTGACAGGTGAACTGGCTGATAACCTCAGTTGTGCAAACTATAAAGATAAGGCCGCAATTATGTCAAGCCGTCACAATAACCGCGTGGCAGTTTGCTTAAATAGCTTAATTAATCAAATTATTGCGGATTTTTGTAATGGAATAGATGTACTGATTATTGATGAAATTATGAGCGTATTGGATGCACTGGCAACGGGTACGCATATTACTGAGTCACAGCGAAAGCCTTTATATAATGCACTTGTTGGATTGATTAGAGATACGCCTGTCGTGATTATTGCTGATGCAAATATCAACCAAGCCGTCATTGATTTTATAAAAAGTATTCGCACCGACATCTATAAAGCTGAGTTTGATTTTAAACTTTATAAAAAGCCTAATGCCATTTTCTACAATACCGAGGCGCAAGTAATTGAGTCGGCAATCAATCGCATTAAGACTGCCAAGGACTGCGTAACCATCTTTACGGACTCACAAGCGCACGCACGCAAGATAGCAGAGGCTTGTTGCACTTCGGGGCAAGCGATAGATGATATTGCATTACTTCATGGTGAGAACAAAGGGGATTATTCGGTGGGGTTCTGGCGCGATATTCAAACGGGACTCATTAACTATAAGGCGTTAGTGGCGAGTCCTGTTATCGGTGCAGGCATTAGCTTGAGAGAGAATGTTGATACTGAGGCATTTTTTATATTCACCGGACATCTAAATATACCTGCGTATTTGCAACAGTTAGCACGCAATAGATCAGCTGAAAACGTACACATTCACTTTGATGATAGCAGTGATTATGAGGCTCATTCCTGTAGTAGCCTAGACCTGTTGAGGTCAGTAAAAGATGCAACGGCATTAGATCAATACTATTTAAGAAGCACGCAAATAGCTAAAGAGTTAAGCGGTAATAAATTAGAGTTTTTGCTGAGAGCGATGCAAGGTAAAGGCTATTCACTAAGCTGGGCTAATGTTGAGGAAAGCACGCTCGACCTAAAAGAAATCTCTATTGCTGTAAAAGAGCAACGAGTATTAGCAATACAGACAGCACCTAATGATGCAATAGTTGATACGGCACGCAAGCAGATATTAAGCAATAACTCCCGCGCTACTCAAGCAGAGAGTAACGAACTAATACGGTTTAGAATTGCGGATATGTTCTTAGAAGACCCCGACATTGATACCGCAGGGAAAATAGACATCTTGCCCGTTGCTTTCAATATCCTAAGAAACCTAGAAATTATCAGAACGCCATTGTCTGAACTAAAAAGCCTAGATCAAGAGGATGGCGCAATCAATAGCAGGAAGCGCAATTATGTTGTGACCCGTGACTTCTTACGATTACTTGGCAGAGCGGAACAATCACCCAGCCGGACGGTATGCAAAAACATTGTGCTGGAATTGATTAGGGAGCAGGCGAGGTATCAGTCATTAATAAGTGCAAATATGAATTTCTGGAAAAGTAATATTGATACGCTTGATTGTCTTGCGGCAGTTAGTCGATTATGCGAAAAGTATTTAGGGTTTAGCATTCGCCGTGACGAGCCAGGACAGTACGCTATTTTCTATAAATATGACCTGAGAGCCGTGGATAAAAGACGCGCTAAAAACAGCTATTCATTGCTAATAAATACACCTGAAAAACATGCTAAAAAAGACGAGATATTTTTAAATATTTTTATAAAAAAATTGAATTTCGTAAAAGGCTCAACACCTGATAACAAGCGGCTTGTAATGCCATTGGTCGAAAAAGATAATGCTATTATATACAGCACAAACAATGAATCACACAACCCTATACTGGAAACAGGCGACCGAATATCAATACTCAATAAGCTAAATCCTAAGCAGAAAGTAGCTTAATAAATATCTAAATTAACACAGGCATATCAACTAGCAGTTGAGTCATTTATCTGTAGTTGAGCAATGAATTACAGCACAAGAAATACACTAATTATCACTAAAACTAGGCAATGGATGCCTAAAAATAGAGCAGGATGCAATGAAAACTAAAATATCAAAGATCGATAACCTAATGCTGGATGCGGCAAAACGAATCCATGATAATCTGAATGAGGATGGTATCTGTACCAACTTAACGAATTATCACATCAATGCAGGGAGCAACAAGCCCATTACGGAGCGATTAGCTAATAAAGGCTATATTGAGATAGTAAAGCATCCCACACGCAAGCGACAGGCGTTTAAATGGCTTGGGTATTTACGCCCATATCAAATCTATATGAGAAATTTAGCACTGACAGCTAAAGAGCCGTTCATAATTCTAGGTATGCCAACCGGCACAGGGAAAACTCGCTTAGCATTAAATCTGATACAGCAATTTGATAGAACAATTTTTGTTACGCCTCGAATCAATTTAACGAATCAAACCCATAGCGTATTTGGTGAAGAGCTGGGTACGGTGGGATTAATGCAGGGAGCGAACAGTAAAAATCTTGATGCAAGCCATGTGATCGCAAACTTACAAACACTTGAGGCGCGAATTAAAAAAGCGGACGGGGGAGAGTTACCCTTTTACGACTGCGTTATTTTTGATGAAATCCATTACTCTTACGACCGCATTAAACAGTTAATCCCAAAGCTGAATTGCGGAAGAGTCATTGGGCTAACCGGCACAGCTTTTGAGGCAGATGGAACGCCATTGGAGGGCGCACGAATTATAGAACCCTTCGACATTAACTGGTTTATTGAGCAAGGTTATCTAAGCAAGTTGAAGTGTATGCAATCGGTTCTAATTGATGATCGTAAGCTAAAGAAATCTACGGGCGAATCAGGCTTTACTCAAGACAGTGTTAATGAAGTTACCAGGGATGATATTTTTAATCAGGGAGTTATTGATGCGACTAAGGATAAGATCGTAGGGCAAGCGATTGTATTCGCGGCAAGCATTGTTCATTGTGAGCGATTAGCAGGCGGCTATCGTGATGCAGGCTTTAAGGTTCTGACGATGCACTCAAGCCTAGACGATTCGTTAGATCAATTAGCTAAGTTCAAGGCGGGTGAAGCGCAATTACTTGTTACAGTTAATCAAGTCTCATTCGGAACTGATTTGCCGAACACTCAGACTATAGTGATTGCCCGTCCTATTGGCTCAAAGTCGTTGTATCGTCAAATAGTTGGGAGAGTTCTACGCACCGCACCCGATAAGGTCGAAGCACTATTGTTAGATTGTGGAAGTAACATACGTCGATTATTTCATCCATTGGCGCGAGTAAGACCGCCAGAAGAGCGTGAGTTTAAATCCAAACCTAAGTGCGCTGAATGCGAACACCCGAAAGCACCATACTTGTTCGGCTTTAAGCAGGACTTTGACCTAATAACACGCGTTTATAAGTGTGCTGTTTGTGGCGCGATAACCGAAGCCGAGAAGGAGCTGGACACGGTTAAATGTGATGACTGCGACCGATACCACCTAGGTAGTGCGACAACATTAAGAGGCGATACTGAAATATTAAAGTGTGATTGCGGCTGTGTGACAGTGGTTAAGCAGTTGGATGATCTACAGATGGTTCTTGATGATGAAAGTTTATTAGGGCTAAAGCTAAAGCATTATGTGAATAGCACTAGTCCTGAAACCCTTCTGCAGACGGTATCTAATACGGCATCCATTTTGAATGCAGTTGAAACTGAGGTGTATGAATTGCCAACGGTGCTATTGATGATCGAAAAAGGCGGTATTGAAAAAGCATCAAATGTGATCGAGGCAAAGCTGGCAGCTAACGCAAGACGAGCCGCTAAGGTGCTGGAGAATCAGCGAGCAAAAGAACAAGCCGCGCATGATGCTGAGTTGATTGCCAATGCTAAGAAATTAATTGAACCGGCTAAATCTGGCGTAAGAGTATCGCTTGAAAATTATAGTGCTGATTTTATTAGGAAGGGATTAGGTGGCCTAGATTCAATGGAGGTCGAAGCTATTGAGATCGAATACCGAAGAAGCAGCAAGCCATTAGCCCAGCTAAATAAAATAGTCAAAAAGCGTATCTGTAATATTGAGAACTCAGGTAAACCATTAAGTGAATTGGTCGGATTCATTTCATACATCGAATCACCTCGCCCAGCCGCCCATTAGAGATCAATCATTAATTCTAATTGTGGACTCTCGACAGTCTACAGTTAGAAAGTCGGCATTACTTAGGTTTAGAGTAATAGTGTGATTCAATTTTTGACTAATTTTACTCACACCAACCGTCACGCTTACCACCATCATAAGACCGAGCTAAGCCATTACTGATCAAGCTATCTGCAAGATTTACACCGTCAATCATCACATTGGCTAGTATGCGGAAATACTTACCACGCTGCATATTGGTAAGTTCAATCACTTTAGCAGATCGTAATAGCTCAACCGTATGTTGCTTAGCTATCCTGGCGGCTAACTTCTCAGATTTACATTTGCCACGCATTTCAGGTGCATCAACACCAAGTACACGAATGGGAATACCTTTACCGATAATGTCAGGCCAGCCTTTAATTGTTACGCGGAATGTATCAGCATCATAAATGCTTCGGACTTCATCAACCGTAATACTGCCATATTCAGCAGCACTAATTGAAAAGCTAAATGTTAAAAGTAGCAAGAATCGTAGAATCATTTTTAGGCCATGTGGTTTGGTAGTTAATGCTGGCATTAAAACATGGTAATAATATCGCTGTACAAACATTATACAATCCAACCTTAGAGCATACACAGCGTAGCATTCAAGAAGTTACGCAAAAATAGCACACAATTTTATCAACAGCTTTTGTGTGTAACTCTAATGAAGAATCACTTATTCACAAATTGCCCATAGGAATGTCGCAGGGTTATTTGGCCATGAGTGGCGCGGTAGATCGTATCTAAGCTGGGTTATCCAGATAATAACACCTTACTAATAGTAATTATTAAGTACAAGTTAAGGCTAAATTAGCTCAGGTAAAGTGAACAAATAACCACATAAATATCAATGTTTTGACTGGATAAGTGAACAGGAAATGAGGTGTGTTAAAACATGGACATGTCCACGTTTGGATAAATCCCTCGCTAAAGAAAAGTGGTACGCCGTACCAGTTTGAACAGAAGCATAAAGCGGCGGCACTAGAGAGGAAACTTGGAATTGCTGAGATTCTAATGCTAAATTGCACGAACCATATATACTTTTAGATGAACTTATTTAAAAGGTAAAAAGGAAATAGGAATGATGAGTCAAGAAAAGTTTTCGGAACGCCAGATAGAAGAATTCGCTTCAAATTTGCGTCAACATCTGCTCTACAATAACTTAAAGGAAGTTAAAAATATAATTCCAGATAAGTTAAATGTAAATGGAAGGTTTGATGATGATGAGACGCCACTAATGATTGCATCAACTTACGGACATATAGAAATGATGGAATATTTATTAAAATGTGGCGCAGATGTTGATGCAATTAGTGACGATGGGGATGATCCTGGCACAGCTTTGGACTATGCAATTGTGCAGACCCATGTTGATACTCATGTTGATGCGGTTGAATTATTACTAAAATATAATGCGAACCCTAATACAATAAATATTCTAGATGGCCAATCTTGCCTGCATAGTGCAGCTGGTCTTCTTAGTTTTGATATTGTTAAGCTATTAGTAGGTTATGGCTCTAATCATTTATTGAAAGGGAATGATGGATTAACTGCACTTGAACTCGTAATCGATGAGTATGAAGACGGGCGTTTATACGGAGAATCTAAGGTAGATTATATGAAAATAGTACAGTTTTTAACTGATCTATAAAGATCGATACCTCAACATACGATAATAGGAAAATTAGTATGGATGAAAATAACATAAACTTTGTATCACCTCGGTTTGATTGTGAGCTACCGCATCACATAAATATGCCAAAGGTAATGGATCAGATTGAAAGCTCATTTATTTTACAAGCTTTGAGAAAAACTGATGGCGTCAAGAGTCATGCTGCAAAAATGTTAGGAATAAAAAGAACAACGTTAATTGAGAAAATGAAAAAACTAAATTTAGACTTAGATTTTAAATATACTTTAGGTAATTAAAATAAACTATTTTGCTCTAATGGCCGTGAGTAAAAAGATGGACATGTCCACGCTTGGATAAATCACCTGCTAAAAAAGTGGTACGCCGTCCCAGTTTATTAAATCAGCAACAATTGCGCTTAGTGAATTAAATCCGTTTTTAGCGTATTCCTGTTAAATCATAATCCTATGTTGCTTTATAGAATAAAACAACATAGCGAACCCAGTAAAAACGTGACTCTATTAGATTCTAATGTATTATAGTTGTAAAACAATCAAATACCGATAAATTACAACATAGGATTAAATAACATGGCCACTGTCAACGCAGCAGATCGTGATGAATTTAATATGATTCATAAATCATTACTAAAGCATTACTCGAATGATATTTATGCCGACATCTGGAAAATAGGCGGTAACTTAGGATTACGCATAGGCGACCTATTGAATATTAAGTTTAATGATATGGATTTAGAGAACCGAACCTTATCCATTATCGAAGGGAAAACCAAAAAGCCTAAAGAGGTACGACTTAATACAGACGTAGTGATAGACCTAGTGAGCAAAAGGCGCAAGCAGTGGCCAGATGATATTTACCTGTTTCAGTCACATAGTAACCGCGCAACAAAAGATCAGCCTGTCACATCGGTGAGTGTTGGTCGTGCATTCAAACACTGCGGTGAGATTCATGGGCTAAAGATCAGTACACATTCCATGCGTAAAAGTCGCGGGAAAGTTATGTTCGATGCTGGCGTACCCGTGGCAAAGATTAGCAAGATACTTAATCATTCAAGTGAGGCTGTAACCCTGCGCTACTTAGGGATTAGCAAGGAAGAGGAGTTGCAGACCTATGATGATTTTGTGCTTTAAAGTAAATAAGTAGATACACTTATGAGTAAATGAGTAAAACTTCAAAAGGGTAAAAAAGTAAATGTGTAAAATAATCGCAGTATTAAATCAGAAGGGTGGCGCGGGCAAGACCACTATA
>ENA-OSET01004302-OSET01004302.1-sediment-metagenome-genome-assembly--contig:-NODE-4302-length-12666-cov-12.634681_pt1 | contig 12666 bp, 5 predicted proteins | sample MGYA00237882_ERZ534229 | MGnify/ENA primary metagenome ERZ534229 (study PRJEB26408, sample SAMN06266212) | sediment metagenome | isolation source: Hudson Canyon methane seep mesocosm | place...
CCTCAAACATACTCGGATCCGCTTCATCCAGCACATACACTGTAATTTGTTCGACCGCTTCTAATCCGCGTGTGTCATATGCCCGACGTTCGAATACCATCGCCTGCGCAGAATCGACTTCTGGTGCTTCATAGGTGCGGCCGTTCTGACAGCCGTTAAATACGCAAGACCGGCGGATGGCCTGCGGACCTGATATCTGCGCTAGGCCATAATCATAGCCATCATAGAAGACCGCCACTTCATCCTCTGGCGCTGCCAAAAAGATATCAAAAAGTTCGCCCTCATAGATTTCTAAAGTCGAATATAACTTAACGACCGGTGGTGCATTCTTATACTGGGCGGTAACAGTCGCCGTATCCTGATCAATACGCCCTTGCTCGTCTGAGACCGTTAGCCTAAAACGCAAAATCTCATAAGTCTCCACCTCTGGTACAACAAAGGTCACGGTCGGACCTGAGGTTACATCCATATCAACCGATGGCCCCTCAATTTGTTCCCAGCTATATGTAAGCGAAGAATTGGTTGCTGACCGGCTACCCAGCGCTGAGAGCGTATGTGCAGTGCCTTCATCCACTGAAACATTGGGGCCCGCATAGGCAATAGGTCCAGTCGCCGGATCGATAACCTCTACATCTACAAAATCATAATGAAGTGGCCGCAAAAAATGCCCGTAGCCTCCTCCACCATATTGATCTAGTAGCCGATCTATTTGTTCTGCTGTCGATGCTGCCTTTGCTTTAAACCTAAACCTTAATGTTTGCGGTTCTGCATTTGCAGGCACGGATACCTGCAAACCATTTTCAGCCAATGAAGTTTGCGACACAGGAACGCCTTTGACTTGGTCCCATCTGGTATCCACATCGAAGTCGGATGACTTGGTCACAACTGGGTGTAAATCAATGGACTCACCCGGGTAAATACGCTGCCTCTTCGATGCAAATACACGAATACTCTTAATGTCCTCGCCACCTGGGTCATGGGCAGGGAAAATCAATGGCTCAGCCGTCGTGAGACCGGCCTCTATCCCTGATGCGTCAGTGATCACAAGCTCTTCTGGGCTACCTACCAGTTCCTCATAACGTGAATGTCTATCACCATATTGCGAACCTGTGATGGTAGTAGTTGAGGTATAACTCAGCGCTTGATGGCTCGGGCTCTCAGAATGTTCAGGGCTTACGATATAACAATTATCACGACATGTTAGACGCGGGATAGGCAGCGTCGCCGGTTCGACTAAAACTGTAACCTCTTTCTGAACCTGATTAACCCCACTGCCTGCTTGAACTCTAAATACAAGGTTCTCGACTTTTGAAACATTCGGCGCATCAATTTGAACCGCACCCTCACCCAAATCTGTGAAGCTTACGGCTGGACCACTCACTTGGGACCATACTATCGGAGCGGTTTCAGAGGCAGTTGCTGGAATTGTAAAAGTTGAATTACTGACCGCAATAACATGGTTTTCAACCTCAATTGATAATCCTAATTCTGATGACATAGGTTGAAACTGCTTAACTATGATCTGCTCATTTTCCGCTGTTGCGACCAACGCTTGCCCGTTTGCACCGATTGCTGCATAACCCCTCTTTAGATAGCCATAACCATCGTCAGTTACGATTGTATCCAAGGAGTTCGTGAACAACGATAGTTCTTCATAACCGTGCAAGAGCGCATAATTCTGACCTAACAAAACAGCGTCGGATCTCGGTGGCTCTTGAATAATAGATCCATCCGATAGCATTATTTGATCCTCGCTTGCACTAAATGCTAAATGACTAGCAAGCGAATCAAAGGATCTAGCGTAACTGCTGGGGGCATATGTTATGTACCAGTCGTACGCGGGCTTATTACAAACAAACATTTTGTTATTAAAGTTACTCGAATAACCACAAAAATCGACAAAATCATCAGCCCAGTTGCCCTCATTAGCTGACTGATTCATCGACCTTTCTAATGGAGTCACCCAGCCGAGTGCGCCTTGTTTATAAGTTAGATGTTGCGCACAATCCGCGCCCCAATTGCTGCAACCCGAAAAGCTTAAAACACCTTCAGCACCAGTTTTATGAATCTGAGCATGGATAACTGTGCGCAAATTGACATCGGATGGACGAAGGTTAAGACGTTCACTCCAAGTGCCACTTGCCTCTAACTCATGTAGGAAGACGCCATCACCATAAGGATTCGCTTCATCAGGGCCAAACCACAGCACAGCGCCCTCCCCATTAGCATCTAACGAGAGGTCAAAAAGATTGGGGTCATAACTGATAAAATCGTTGCCAATCGATTTATTGTTTAACGTCATCTCGCGCGTAACTGTGCCATCATTGTCAGAATAAAAAATATCCAACAAATCGCTATCTGCGTATCTAACGCCAATCAACGCCTCGTTTGTTCCTCCATATGATAGTTTGGCATCTATGCCATAGTTGCCAGATCCTAGGTATTTCGGCGTAGCCCAGCCTGTTGTATTCGAATATTCCACGAAATACACATGAGAGTCGCCAAGAATGGTCTGTGGGGTATAACCAATCGTGCCGTTGCTGCCCAATGAAGTGCCGAACTCATTTATATCGCTCGTGCTACACTGTGTTCGATCAACATCCAACTGGAGCGTTGAGCCCAAATCAGTCGTTAAGGCACCGGGCAGGTTCGATGTGGGGGCATAAACCATATTACAACTGCCGTCAGAACCGAAACCGGTGCCATAGCGAATCAACAACTCAGACAAACTTACGTAATCAGCGTTGTTCAATATCGCCGAGGTTACATAACCTCTAGTAGGCGGTGCTATCTGATTTCGATTTGTATTGAAAATCACGCCATAGTGGTTTGGTGCTGGACTATCAACGGCGAGTATATTCTCAACATCAAAGCCTGATAACGCACTCGAAATATTTGTCCATGACCCAATCGATGGGAATGCAGTTAACTCATCAGATGGTATCGACTCAACCGTGTTAGCGGCGGTCACGCGATAAAAAATGGTACGCGTTTCAAGACCCTCATGAACAAAACCTGGGGAAACGCCCGTGATTTTATTAGCGGCGGTGATACTCGTAATTGGTGAGAAACTCCAATACAAGTTGTACGATGTAGCGCGTTCTGAGTTATTCCAACTTACTTTCACTTGGTCTGTGCCGACATCGGCAGTCAAGCCTGTTACCGTCTTTGGTGCCTGCGCCACAGTAGGGTCTGTTCCATTCTCAAATTCATCAAAGTTGCTAAAACCATCCCCGTCGGCATCACTACCGGGCGCTGCCGATAAATTGCCAAAGTAATGCAATTCAAATTGGTCAGATAATTGGTCTTCATCCGTATCCGTATACGAGATATCTATTTCTACTTGTTCTCGTATATCGCCAAAAGGCGTAGTCATCTTAAATTCAAGAACAACTTTACTACCCTCAGAGCGCGCGGGTAAGTCAACTATAACTGTCGTCGTATCAGCATTGACAAGCGCGACACCTGGCCCACTAATCTGCGACCACGCGTAACTTGGTGATATCGCGTTCGAAATGCCTGTCACATCCGCTTCGATAGCGATTTCGGTTAGCTCCAAAGCATTAAAGGTGTCGGGTAGCTCAACCTTTGGTCGCATATTTTTTTCAGCGGTCGCAACCCGGTTCCTGCCTAAGTATATATGTTCCTCATACATATCTGACGCATGAAAACTTGCTAACAGGGCGTCATCTTCACCCCAGATATAATGTAACGGGAGAACTGAATCATCCTTTTTTGCGCGACGTTTTTCCGTGTCATAAAAATTAGTTTGTGCAGCCCCATCTTTAATAAGTGTATGCACTAGTGAATCTGGGTGTCGATTTAATCTGATGTCACGGGCACCTGAATATTTGGTGACACTCCCAAAAATATCATAGTAAAAATTGGTTTCCGCTCCATTTTCCTTGTATGAGGCTAGTTTACGTCCTTCCCAATAATTAAAATCTCTTTTAAAGTCCCCAACTACTGAGCTTATTATGTTACCGTTGTAGTCATATTCATAGGAAGCCTCGCCCCAAGCGCCCACCGCTATATTAAGACGCCCAAGGCCATCATAGCGAGCCAGCGCTAAGCTATTGGCATCGGTTAAAAGATCATCAATCGCTAAAATATTTCCAGCGATGTCGTGGTGATATTGTTTGTCAACGACACTCGTATTCGCATTGACTGAAATCGTATCTAGAAAGCGCCTTTCCGCATTATAAGAGTAATACGTCTGAGCACCGTTTCTATAGGTATAAGAATCTAGCTGACCGTTCGCATCATAGGAAACATGATCAACGTAATCACCAACTTGCGTCGCGCGTCCAAATGAATCCGGCACGTAATCAACAACCCGACCAGATGGGTACGTAATGGAAGAAAGGTAATCTAATTCGTTGTAGTCGTAATCTAACGTAAATCGATTTACCGAATCGGTGTCAATGATAACAGCATCAACATTTCCGTTCTCGTCGTACGTGTAAGCTCTCGACACAGCCAATCTGGATGCTCGTTTCAAACTACTGTCATCGTAGTATTGATAGGCCTCATCAACAGAGGAATTGTCATTCAAATCAACCATGGTGACGCGACCTAGGCCATCATAAGAATAGGCCGCACCATTTTTACGTTGAGAACCGAGCTCTACGCGCCAATTTAAAAGTTGACCTAGCGCATCTCTTTCATAATATTTGGTTGAGCCCATTTCTGGATTGAATTGTTCAACTAGATGAAAGCGGCTGTCATAAAAATAAGAGCTTTGTTCGCCAATTCCGCGCTGATTTCCTTGCCAAACACTTAATTGGTTACCCAGCAAATCGCGGGCAATCACTGTGCGTGTTTGTTCAGGGCCTTCTATGTAAACGGGTATAGCCGAGGAGGGCTCAGCAAACACTTGCATTACCGCAGTCGTTTTGAAACCTCGCTCGTCGGTTTTTTCAATTGTAAATGGCGTCGTATACTCGGTTTTTCGTTGCGCTCCGTCAGGGAAGGTTGTCTTCCTGAGGCGACCAACGACATCATATTCATGAGTTATCCCATCACCAAACTTCAAGCATCCGGTGCGAGAAATATAGGACGAAAAAACTGCCTGATTTAGGGCGTTATAGTCTGTTTTTTTCTGGAGCTGTTCTCCTGTTGCTAAATCCGTGTAATTTGTGCATGTCACACTTCCGACGCCATTAAATGTTTCCTCTATACGCAACGAACCGCGACTGAGCGTTTTCGAAAGAAGTTTCCGATAATTCTTAGCATACGAGATTGTCACCGGCGAACCCGATGGTAACGTTATTGAAGCCAAGCGATTTAACTCATCGTAAGTATATTGTTTTGTCCGCAGCACTTCGTCGGTTTCGCTTCTGACAGTACCGGTATCATTCAAAACTCTCGACCTGTATACACTTTCTGTCTCGGACACCTGGCGGGCCTCTGAACGAGGTGTACCACGAAAGTAATCTAAATATGTCGTGGTGAAACCCAAGGCATCGGTCGCCGTGTGAAGATCACCTGTCAAGTGGTAGGTAAAGGTCGTATTGACACCGTTTACCGTCGCTGTTTCGAGACGTCCATTAGTATCGAAAGTTTGCACGGTAGCGTGATCAACCAAGGTGTCATTTTGACTATCATTTCCTGCATTATGAATGACCATATCTTTGACAGTATTAACCAACCACAGATTCTCACCATAAGTATTATGGTGGTAAGTAAATGAGGTTTTTTTATAGTAGGAGCCGGCCTCCTCTTGTTGAAGTGGGTTCCCAAATTTATCGAAATAACTTAAGTAATCTTGCCCATCAGGTACAAAGCTTGTTGTATATATATTTCCATCCAGAACTGTTTCTGTGCCAAGGAGTAACGGCGCAGAGGTTTGCAAAGCCGTTTCACCAAAACGTGAGGAGCGGAAATAATTTTCATGTGAAATTTCTTGTGGGGCCCATTGATTATTTGTTTCTTTAACTACTTTGTCATTTGCGTCATAAACCCGTTCTTGTAGGGGTAGACCAATGGCGTACAGAACGTTTAATTTTCTCGCTCTCATTATGCCTACGTTTCTATATCGATAAGTTCCCGATGGCGACGTTACGGTTGTTTCGTCATGCTCTTCACTTACCGTATAGTCGTAATACCAGCTCCCGTCAGCAACGCCCCTGCCTGAGGTTCTTTTTGAAGCAACAACTGTATTAAGTGTTCCGGGAAAACCGGCGTCAAAGTCCATGCTTTTATATGTGTATTCAGTGGTAACACCAAAAGCAGAGTTAGCAGTTTTTAAAGCGCGTTTCCCATAGTTTGGGGAGTTGTCATAGTATGTATAATCATAGGAGGTATCGTCTGGCCTTATCACGCTTGTAAGGTGTTTATCATAAGCCACTCCTGGTATGGTCTCATGAACATACTGCCATGATTTTCCATCTGCCTCTATTGAGGTTAGTAATGGCGTTCCACCGTTTGGATTTTCATAAGCAAATCGGACCAAACGACCGTCATCATTGCTACTGCCTGCATCGAACCCTCTGATTTCACTAATAAGTGCAAGGCCTTTAACCGTGCCACCCGGAAGGTACGTTATATCAATGTAATTTCCATTTAAGTCTTCTATTTTCGTCACGTAATAGACGCTCAAACCCTCGACATCAATATCACGTCTGTAATCCATGGTATACCTATAACCATTTGGCGCAGTGAGGATATAAATCGTCTTATCACCCACGGTTTCACAATCGCCTTTCCAACGATCCTTACTAATCCAATAATGACTAGCGGGTGTGGCATCGAAAAACATTTTCCGCGCACCGGAGGGAAGTTCATAAACTGGATTGTTGAGCGATGAATCCAAAGCACCAATATGATGCGTGCAGAAAGGGACAAGTGTGCGTGTTATCAGTCGCCCCATATGCATTTGCCAGCCGGATCCGAGAAAAGACAGTCGGTCCCAAAATTCAACATCCCTTTGAAGTGACGTATAAGTTCGAGCGACTGAGATGTCCATCCCACCGTTACCAGGCAGAAATATATCGGTATACGAAAGAGAAAGCTGACCAGAAAACGGATCAATACTTTCGTTTGCACCCTGATCTACGGCACTAGAATAAGGATTTGGACCAGCTTGCTCATAGTAATCGGGAATAATTTCGATTGCTAAACTCAGCTGAGAGACGAAAAAAAACAGACACGCAGAAAGGAATAAAGCCAGCCTATTCACGGCGAAACCTCCATGTAAATACCAAATAGTTTTATAAATATATTTTTATATAACAATAATTATTAACTAAAGTCAATGTATCCTGCGCTGTTGTGCATGCGTTTGGAACTTGTCCCACATTATTTTAGGAAAATGCAGATAGTCTTATGCCCTCTGAGAAAGTCTGTTACGTCCAAAAGTCGAGGCAAACCCGGCAACCGATTGAGCGAGATCAAATTACTTAAATTTATTTTAATGCTATCGATTCAATTCCGTTTTTCTGCACCCACCAACTTAACCCCAGCGAAAAGAGATAGTCTATTTATCGGCTACAATTTACCAAGGTTTTGAAAAGTTTTTAGAGCTAGCTGTTCTAATTTTAATTGGAAATCTTGTTGACGTTTGAATCAAAGATTCAGAGACGCATCAGCTTTGCAAAAAACCCACTGTACCGAACCACTCAAGTGATAATGCTTCTCGTTTACAATATTTAAATTTTACGGCATTATTATCTTCTTATTTTATTAAAAATCCCCAAACGAGAGCCCTCCCTATGAGTATTGAATTTAATTTTAAAGATAAAAACGTATTTGTTGTCGGCGGTACCAGCGGAATCAACTTTGGCATTGCCTGCGGTTTCGCTCGCTGGGGCGCAAATGTGGTGGTTGCCTCTCGCAAACAAGACAAAGTAGACAAAGCAGTGCAAACCTTAACCGAGCTTGGTGCGAAAGCGAATGGTATTGCGCTGGATGTTCGGAATTATGATGAAGTTGTTACTGGGTTCGATAAAGCGGCGGAGTACCTTGGCGGATCTATCGACGTGCTTATTTCAGGCGCAGCAGGAAACTTTCCCGCGCGCGTCAATGACATGTCTGCCAACGCAATTCGTTCGGTTATTGAAATCGACTTGTTAGGCACCTTTCATGTGATGAAAGCCTGCTTTCAGCATCTCACCAAACCCGGTGCAAGTGTTATCAATATTTCTGCACCACAGGCCTTTTTACCCATGGAGCATCAAGCTCATGTTTGTGCTGCGAAGGCCGGCGTCGATATGGTGACAAGAACATTGTGTATGGAATGGGGAAGCGCAGGCATTCGACTGAACTCAATCGTGCCCGGTCCAATTGGTGACACCGAAGGCATGGATAGACTCGCTCCAACACCAGATTTACAAAAAGCGGTCGGGCATTCTGTGCCGCTGGGACGCCTTGGTAGCGTAGACGATGTTGCCAACGCAGCAGGCTTGCTTGCGAGTGACGCCGCCGCTTACATTTCCGGTGCTATTCTGCCGGTTGATGGTGGCTGGAGCCAATCTGGAGCGACCGCTGTTATGGGAAAAATGTCTTCTATACTCGACAAAATGAATAAATAAACAAGACGAAATTTCACAGGTTCTGGGAAAAAATGAAGTCATGCTAGATTTGGATAAAGCAAACCTCGAGTTCGGTCAATCAAGCCCACAGAGCATCATTAACTGGGCACTTGAGCAGGCAAATAAACCAATTGTCACGACCAACTTTGGTCCTCATGAGGCGGTAATTCTGCATATGGTGACACAAGCCAACCCAACTATTTCTGTTATTTGGATTGATTCTGGATACAACACGCGAGCAACCTATACAGTCGCGCAGAGCCTAATTGACCGATTGAATTTAAATATTGATGTGTATACACCGAAAGTATCCGCCGCGCGTCAAGACGCGGCGCTCGGCGGTATTCCGAGCATTGATGAAGAGCGGCATGCCGCGTTTACTGAGCAATTTAAACTAGAACCTTTTTCACGCGCCATGCAGGCTGTGGCACCCGATATTTGGTTCACCGCTGTGCGTAGCGAGCAAACGGCGTTTCGGCGCAATATGAAGGTATTTAGTGAAGGCGTTAACGGCGTCATCAAAGTGGCGCCGCTTCTGCACTGGAAAGAAACTCAAATGAACGCGTATTTACAAGAGCATTCTCTGCCGAATGTGGATAAATACTTTGACCCGACTAAAGCAGAAGCGGGCCGCGAATGCGGTCTACATACCAAAATTTAATCACTATTATGAATAACTTAAGCTGTTGTAAACAAAGCACTGAACAATTAGTCCTACGTTACGACGAATGGGTATTGCGGGGGCACTCAGCCTATATGTGCGGGTTGATGGACGAAGCATCGCAATGCTACCAACAAGCGTTTAATGTTTGCGCCAAAATTTTATCTGAAGCCCAAGCAACTGAAGAATCGATTGACCGCTTGGCATCTGCAAGCCTGAACTGCTTCGACTTCTGCCCTTGCGATAAGGGTGATGATGACCTGATATTTCTCGAGATCGCAGAAACTTTACTGCTGAAAATTTTGAAAGGGAATGCCACAAAAAATATTGGTTTGCGTGCATTAAGCGCTTATGCGGATATCGCGGCCATTGCGCAGCGATACAGTTTTTTTTGCCGCTCGCCAAAAGCGGAAATATTAACCAAATCTTTTGAGAAATTTTGGGATGATCATTCACGCAATCTAATTGTCATGCAATAGCGTGTAAAATCCAAATTGACTATTTGCAGCCAGACTGCAAGGGGCAACATTAACCCTTGACATACAAGTGATAATTTACAAATATGACCATTGATCGTATTTATAAAGTTTCAGTTATATGCAGGCCATTCAAAGAAGTAAACACTGCTTAGTTACCGGTGCTACCGGTTTTCTCGGTACCAACCTTGTTCATCAACTCGTCAAACAGGGTTGGCATGTTCGTGCATCCGGCATGCACGGCTCTGAGACGCGCTACATTGACCATCTACCAATTGAATTTGTCTTCGCAGATATAACAAAGCCAGAAGAAGTTGACGATTTGGCTAAAGACTGCGACGTTGTCTTTCATGTCGCCGGTGACACCTCATTTTGGAAAAAACAATTCAATCGCCAACGTGCTATCAACGTAAATGGCACCGTCAATGTTGCAAATGCCTGTAAAAAAAACAAAGTTAAGCGCCTTATACATACCAGCACGCTAGACGTGCTTGGCTATAATCCTTCCGGTGGAAGTTATGACGAAAAAAGTGGACGCTACAACTTTAACAATATGGGCTATAACTATGGCGATACCAAGTATGAAGCTGAGCAAAAGCTGCGTACTTATGAATCTGAAACGCTCGAAATTGTATACATGTATCCCGGGTTTATGGTCGGTCCCTATGACTATACGCTGCAATTCGGCCGAGTATTTTTTGACCTTAAAAATGGCACGCTCCCCGGCTTAATCCCGGGCGGCGGATCGTATTGTCACGTCAAAGAAGTCGCCAATGCCCACATCCAAGCGGCTATTAAAGGCCGGCCTAGCGAGGGTTACTTGTGCGCAGGCATGCCCCATACCAACCTACCGCATGCGAAAATGTTTGAACACATGGCAAAAGCACTTGATACAAAAGCACCAAAGTTTGGAATTCCCAAATGGGCTTTTGTAGCTTACGGCTATGCTTGCGAGATGATTTCCAGCTTCACCAACAAAGCACCTGATATGAACCCAGGACAAGCTAGATATATGGCGTGTCCACAATATGCTATCAGTGAGAAAGCAATCAAAGAACTAGACTATAACGTGCCCAACATCGACACATGTATACACGACGCACTTAATTGGTATCGCGATAACGGCTTTTCTCTCTAACCGGCGGCATGCACCTATTATATTGATGAGCAATGGCACGTTCATTTATCGCCCGATTGATTACATTTCAGCACTTTTTTGATTCGCGCCAGGATTTATCAAGCTCTCATGTAATTTTGGTCAATGGAGAGCTAAGTGCCCTTATTCACCGTATTGATAACATGGAACAATAGACCATCTTACGCAGGCGATGTGACTGTATGACAAAGGATGTAAGATGGTTAGGGTCAACAAAGCCGAAGAGTCCGCATTAGGCGTTGTGACCTTCTTCGGCTCTTAAAAAAGGAATGGAGTGACGGATGAATATTTTAATAACGGGCGGGACAGGCTTGATAGGGTCGAGCTTTATTAAGCAGTTTAATCAATACAGCTACACGGTATTGACCCGTTCACCCGAGCGCGCAAAAAGCCAATTAAACGGCAAGATCAATACCCTCAATACCCTCACCTCGCTCGAAAATCTCGACGACTTTGATGCTGTGATCAATCTGGTTGGTGAACCAATTATCGATAAACGTTGGACCGACCAACAGAAAACGATAATCACCGACAGCCGCCTAAAAATCACCCAACAACTGACCGAATTGTTCGCGCACAGTGCACGTCCGCCTGAGGTGTTTATCAGTGGCTCCGCGATTGGTATCTATGGCAACCGTGGCAACGAGATTTTATCCGAGGACGCCAAAACGCAGCAAGATGACTTCCCGAGCAAGCTCTGCACCGAGTGGGAGGCACAAGCAATGAAGGCGCAACCCAAAACGCGAGTTGTATTGCTACGAACAGGAATTGTTCTTACGCCAGATGGCGGCGCATTGGCAAAGATGTTGACGCCCTTTAAATTAGGCCTTGGCGGCAGAATTGCTCAAGGCACACAGTATATGTCTTGGATTCATTTTAAAGACTGTATTAACGCCATCCATCATGCACTGATAACTAACACCATAGCCGGCCCGATGAATTTAGTAGCGCCGCAACCCGAACCGAATAAAGTGTTCGCGCAAACGTTGGCGAAAACATTACATCGGTTCGCAATCTTTCCAGCACCAAGCTTTGTTTTAAAAACAGTGCTGGGCGAATCTGCCTGTTTGTTGCTAGACAGCCAGCGGGTTGTGCCGAGCGCCCTCCTCGACAGCGGTTTCAAATTCCAATGGCCAGACTTAGGGTCAGCCATGCAAGATATGCTTTAAGGGGCTCTGATCGCGCTGCGCTATTCGAGTTCTTAAAGCTAATATTGCCTCACCAATGAACTCAGCAAAAAATTGTAAAATTGCGTGATCAAGCGTCTCTCGCGGCTAGCTCTTAACAAAGACGATATTTTGATATGGGGAGCTCCTCGTGCATGTTAAAGTGATGCTTAAGTTCTGTGGCGTTTTATGACAACTGTTAAAATTCTACAGAGGCGAAACGAAAGCATTAATAACCCACGTTCTAATAGCGTATAAAAAAATAAAATGAAACAACATCATGGATGACACACAACACCATAAAAACATGGCGAATCGGGCAGATAACCATATTGCGCCATTGGTGGCGGCGCGCTCCAAACTTAGACTTTCGTTGCACAGGTTCGCAAAGAAAACGTCAGCACAAGAACGCATGCTCAACGGCGCATTTAAAAAAGAGTATTGCCGCTCGAAACTTGATTATCTTTTCTCTACAGCCTTGCCAAAGAGAGTAATTACGCCGGTCACGCCAGACAAGTCATTTCTTCACAAGTTACTATTGTTTCTTGAGAATATATTTATGGTCGACTTGGTGTTAGTTGATTTATCAACTAACAAACAGACGTCTGCCTTACAAGATAAGCAAACCGACATTGTCGCAACCGATGCGGTAAAAATACTGACCAGCCTAAAGCGC
>ENA-OSET01004304-OSET01004304.1-sediment-metagenome-genome-assembly--contig:-NODE-4304-length-12663-cov-4.197442_pt1 | contig 12663 bp, 13 predicted proteins | sample MGYA00237882_ERZ534229 | MGnify/ENA primary metagenome ERZ534229 (study PRJEB26408, sample SAMN06266212) | sediment metagenome | isolation source: Hudson Canyon methane seep mesocosm | place...
TTCGGCCGCTCTGTCAACTCTCCAAGACGCGAAATAATACTAGGGTTGGGCTCACAACACAACTAGAATTTTAAATTTAATTTATTTATGTTGATTTTGTTCGCTTGTCAGCAAATTAGATAAGAGAAAAACACATCAGTACTTGCACTTCTGAACTTATTAGGTACGATCTTAGTCTTAGTTTATACATCATTTCATAACTGGAGATAATTTGATGAATTACGACGCTCAACCATCAGTTGTTCGTTCTCAGCAATCAGTGCTGGCAACGAATAAATTATTACGAAACACTTATAGTCTATTGGCGATGACATTGGTCTTCAGTGCTTTAACTGCTGGTTTATCAATGGCATTTAACTTGCCTCACCCGGGTATGATTATTACGCTTATCGGTTATTTTGGTCTGTTGTTCTTAACGACTAAGTTACGCAATAGTGTTTGGGGTATCGCTTCTGTTTTCGCGTTAACGGGGTTCATGGGGCTAACATTGGGTCCAATTGTTAATTATTATTTAAGCATGTCAAATGGTAGTGAAGTTGTTATGCAAGCTTTAGGTGGTACAGGAATTATTTTCTTTGCGCTTTCTGCTTATGCCATTAAGAGTGAAAAAGACTTTAGCTTTATGGGCGGATTTTTGATGGTGGGTATTTTAGTTGCCTTCCTCGCTGGCCTTGGTGCTTTTTTCTTTGAAATGCCCGGTTTATCATTAGCTGTTTCTGCGATGTTTGTTTTATTGATGTCTGGTTTGATTTTGTATCAAACAAGTCAAATCATTCATGGCGGTGAAACTAACTATATTATGGCGACAGTGACTTTATATATTTCAATTTATAATTTATTTACTAGTCTATTGCATTTGTTAGGTGCAATGTCTGGTGATGATTAAGTGAGTTGATTTAAGCGAATGTAGAATATAGCAAGCCTCGTTAACTACGAGGCTTGTTTGTTTTTGGCTTGTAAAAAAGGAGTTAGGTAATGAAATGCAATGTAGGTGGGATTGATCGACGTTTACGTATTATTGTGGGCTTGGCTATTATCGCTGCAGGTGTTTATTTTCAGAGCTGGTTAGGTGCCATTGGTCTTGTGCCTCTATTAACAGGCATAGTGGGCTGGTGTCCGGCTTATTTACCTTTTGGTTTAAGCTCTGCGAAAGCATGCAAGTGTGGTACTAAAGATAAAGTTGAAGACGAGTAGAGTTACCTTAAAATTATGTCAGAGATCCAAGTTCAACCACAATTGATTGATCGCTACGGTCGTAAGGTGACCTATGTTCGTATGTCGATCACGGATCGCTGCGATTTTCGCTGTGTGTATTGTATGGATGAAGAGATGACCTTCATGCCTCGCGAAAAGCTATTAACATTAGAAGAAATCGTTTTTCTTCTCCGTGCTTTTTGTGAACTGGGTGTTGAAAAGGTGAGAATCACTGGCGGAGAACCTTTGGTTCGTCGTAATGTTGATTGGTTATTCGAACAAATAGGCCAACTTAAATCATCCACATCGTTACAAGAATTAACGCTGACAACAAATGGTTCACAATTACCTAAGTATGCAAAATCAATGGTTGATTCAGGTGTTGATAGAATTAATGTAAGCCTAGATTCTCTTAAGCCAGACAGATTTAAAGAGCTCACGCGAACTGGTGAGCTTAGGTCCGTATTAGATGGTATTGATGCCGCTAAAAAGGCTGGTTTTAAACGAATAAAACTCAATGCCGTGATTATGAAAGGCCGTAATGATGACGAGATCATCGATTTAGCTCGGTTTGCAATAGAGCATGATCTAGATATTAGTTATATCGAAGAAATGCCACTAGGTCAGGTTAGTCATAGTCGGCATGAAAGTTTTTGTTCAAGTGATGACGTAATGGAAACACTTAAAACAGCTTTTGACCTTCAGGCAAGCACATCAAATACGGGGGGGCCCTCACGTTATTATCAAATTGCTGGAACAACGAGCAAAGTCGGTTTTATTTCACCTCATACACATAATTTTTGTGAGAGTTGTAATCGTGTTCGTATGACGACAGAAGGTCGATTATTACTTTGTTTAGGGCAAGAACACTCTGTTGATTTGCGAGAGATTATCCGTCGTTACCCGGGTGATATTGAGCGATTAAAACAAGCTATTATTGATTCTATGGATATCAAACCTGAAGGTCATGATTTTGATATTAAAGAGCAGCCTGTCATTTTTAGACATATGAGTGTAACGGGTGGCTAATTATCGTCCAGAAATGACTGATGAAGGTCTTCATAGGCTCCATACAACCATCGTATTAGATGAGTTTGGTGAGCCTCGAGAGTTATCATTAACGGGTGAAAGACCTTTAACGATCTACCTTGATAAACGTGAAATAGTGACCTTAATGACGATGGGGGCTCAACCTGAGCTATTAACTCTAGGTTATTTACGAAATCAAGGTCTTGTAGAGCAATTAGAAGATATCATTGCTATTCAAGTTGATTGGGATGTTGAAGCTGTTGCTGTTACAACACGCCAAGCAAGAACAGACCTTGACCAAGTATTATCCAAACGTACGGTTACTAGTGGTTGTGGACAAGGCACAATGTTTGGCAATGTGATGGATTCATTGAATAAACTGACGCTTCAGTGTCCTTCATTTAGTGCTGAAAGTATCTATCAAGCACTCGATGGCGTCACTGAATATAATAAAATGTACAAACAGGCCGGTGCAGTACATGGCTGTGCTTTATGTACCGCCAATAAGACAGATATTTTCGTAGAAGATGTGGGCCGACATAATGCCGTTGATGCTATATCAGGATGGATGTGGTTGAACGATATATCTGGCGATGACAAGGTATTTTATACTACAGGCCGCCTAACCTCTGAAATGGTCATTAAAGTAGCTCAAATGCAAGTACCGTTACTATTATCTCGTTCTGGAGTGACAGAGATGGGACTGAGATTAGCGAAACAAATTGGCATTGGTATGGTTGCGCGAGCCAAAGGCAAACACTTTTTGGTTTATAACGGTCAAGATCAATTCCACAGTAACTAAGCTCTAAACTGTTTTATTCTTGGCGTAAGCTATCTCGGTTAATGAATAACCACTGTATTGCGATAATTGGGATGGCTGATAGAATCTTGCCATCCAATAATAACTGGTAAACATCAGCAAATTTCATTGTTGTTACATAGATGTCTTCATCTTCTTCATCTAAGCCGTGGATGCCACCCACATTACTGCTATCGACTTTGCCATAAAATAGACTGAGTAGTTCTGATGTACCTCCAGGAGAGGTGAAAAAATCGTTGATTTTGATGAGTTCTTGTATTTCGCAGCCAGCTTCTTCTACAGATTCTCTATAAGCAACTTCTTCAGCCGTCTCACCGGGTTCAATAGCACCGGCAACAATTTCTAATAACCATGCTTGTTCAGGCATTTGTAGCGCACCTACACGAAACTGTTCAATGATGACCACTTCATCACGTTTAGGATCATAAAGTAAAACAGCTACACAGTTACCACGATGGAAAATCTCGCGAGTAATGGGTTTACTCCAGCCACCTTTGTATAAAGTATGTTTTAGCTCGACTGTTTTTAAACTAAAAAAACCTTTGTACTGCTCCGTTTCTTCAATAATAGTAAATTGTTTTTTAGTCATAGGTTTAATGGACAGCAAAGCCGGGTGAATTAGAGCTTATTGGTGTGAAGGCATCTTTAGTGTCGATTCCATCGAGCTTGCGAAGTACAGCAGTAAACACCGAGCCACCTTTTTCAGTATGCTCAAGTTTAATAGGGAGGTAATTAAGACTGGGTGCACACCATAAGATGGTTTGTCTGCCTTTTGAGCGTGCACGATGACGAATCAGTTTTATGGCTTCAATTCTACCAAGCGGGGTAGTGATAATCTCTGTGGCAAGAATATCAATATTGTATGTCTTTAATTTGCCACCATCAGCGATCAAGTAGCTAAACTGTGTTTTATTATCAGCTAGATCTGACATTAAACTGAGTTGGTAGACTAGTTTATCGAGAGTCTTGTCTTGAATATTTAGCGTCCAAGGCTGCTTGCGGTCGTCAATATGAACACTTTTATTGTGCCAATCAAAGTCGAGACTGAGATATTTTTCCTTTTTACCGCCTGTACGTTGGTAAAGATATGATTGTGGGCGAATGATATCGTTGTGATGTTGCCAAGTGCTCGTTTCTTCAACCAGATCAGGTTTGAAAAAAGCAAAAACCCCTTTGGCTTGTGTGGCAGATTTAAAAGTGCGAGACCCATCTTGATTACTCACTAAACTACGTTTTAGTTCACCGGCTTGCAGACCATTTAACTTGACTGCGTAATTGGCTGAGAAGTCCGGAATCTCCTGTGCTAATAAGCACAAAGGAGCAATTAGTAACAAGATGAAAGTGACTAGTCTATTCATAGCATTAAGCTAGTTGATGGGATTGTTCAACAATTGATTGATAGCTGCAGGATAGAGTTTATGTTCTTGCTCAAGTACTCTAGCCGCAAGTGTTGCTTCAGTGTCAGCTGCTAATACAGGAACACGCGCTTGCATCACGACAGGCCCATCATCAAGTTCTGGTGTCACAATATGTACACTTGCACCATGTTCTTTTTCACCGGCGTCTATAGCACGTTGGTGAGTATTAAGACCTTTAAACTTCGGTAACAAAGCAGGGTGGATATTAACCAGCTTACCAGCGAAGTGTTCAACAAACTCTGTCGTTAAAATTCTCATAAAACCAGCCAATACCACTAAATTAGGAGAGTATTCATCAATCTTAGACGCTAAAGCTTGATCAAAGTTCTCACGTGAATCAAAGTCTTTATGATTGATTGTGGCTGTTGGAATACCAGCTTGCTGGGCAAAGGTAAGCCCAGCAGCATCTGGACGGTTACTAATCACAGCGGCTACTGTGACGGGTAAATCACCCGAATGAATAGCATCAACAATCGAGATCATATTACTGCCTCGACCTGAGATTAAGATAACAATAGAGGGTGTATTCACAGTGTCAGTCATTATTATCGAATAAGTACGTCTGGTGTTGCTTGGTCAGATGATTCAATTTGACCAATTTGATAAGCTGATTCGCCAAGTTCTGCAAGTAGTTTTAATGTTTCTTCTGCATCTTCTTCGGCAACACAAACAACCATACCGATACCATTATTAAATGTACGGTACATTTCTTCATCAATAACATTGCCTTCAGATTGTAACCAGTCAAAGATAGCAGGGCGAGTCCAGCTATTTGCATCAATCACAGCCGTTACATTCTCAGGTAAAACACGTGGAATGTTTTCTAGTAGACCACCACCTGTAATGTGAGATAGGGCATGAATATTCACTTTCTTATGCAATTCTAATAATGATTTAACATAGATTGTTGTCGGTGCAAGAAGGTGCTCACCTAATGTACTGTCACCAAATGGTGTTGTTAAGCTGTCTTCACTACGCTCAAGGATTTTACGAATAAGTGAATAACCATTTGAGTGAGGGCCTGAAGAAGCAAGTCCGATAAGGACATCACCTGCTTGAACTTGGCTACCATCAATCGCATTATCTTTTTCTACAACACCAACACAAAATCCCGCTAAATCATAATCACCGTCTTCATACATGCTTGGCATTTCAGCTGTTTCACCGCCAACAAGAGCTGCACCAGATAAAAGACAACCATCAGCAATACCTGAAACAACGGATGTCGCGACATCGATATCAAGTTTACTGGTTGCGTAATAATCTAAGAAGAATAATGGTTCTGCGCCAAGAACAATAATGTCATTGACACACATTGCGACAAGATCAATACCAATTGTATTGTGAATTCCAGACTCAATCGCAAGACGTAACTTGGTGCCTACGCCATCAGTACCAGAGACTAAGACTGGTTTTTTATAACGATCTAAGGGTAATTCGAACATGCTACCAAAGCCACCTAAACCAGCCATAACGCCAGGGCGGCGTGTTTTTGCTGCTAAGGGTTTGATGCGATCAACTAAGGCGTTACCCGCTTCAATATCTACGCCGGCATCGCGGTAACTGAGAGAAGAGGTGTTGGTGTCGGTCATAGTTTAATTCCTGAAGTTAAAACCCTAATTCATTGATAAAATCATAAATTATGACTTAGGGTGAAAATGGCATCACGCCATTAAAAACAGCGTGATAGAATACCACAATGTATAGATTATTTTTTGTTCTAATTTCGCTTTTAGTCAGTCAGAGCTTTGCTGCTGATGTGACTAATTTGTATCAATCATCGGTTCCTGTCACATCACAGGCTAAAGAAGAGCGCTTGAAAGTAGCGCCAGAGGTATTACAACAAGTCATACTTAAAGTGGTTGGTGACCGTTCTCTGCTCGATACAATTGATATTTCACCTCTTTTAGCGCAAACCGATCAGCTTCTTCAGCAATATCAATATCATCGTACAAACACAGTGAGTGATGATTTGACTCAACCTGATCGTTTAGAAGCATTATTATCATTTAATAAAGCTAAATTGAATGTGGCTTTGTCAGACATTGGACTGCCAATTTGGGGGCGAAACCGTCCTGAAGTGTTAATTTGGTTAGCGGTTGAAGAGGGTAAAAAGCGACGTATTTTATCGGCAGACAATACTGACTTAGTGACTACTAAAGCATTAAACAAGGCTGCAACAATGCGTGGTCTGCCTATTTTATTACCCGTAATGGACTTACAAGACCAGAGTCAAGTTACCTATACAGATCTATGGGCCGGATTTTCTGAGTCAATAGAAGCGGCATCACAGCGTTATGGTTCTCCTGTTATTTTGATGGTGAAAGCCAGTATTTCTGATAAAGGTTTACTACGTGCGCAGTGGCATGCCCGTATTAATGGTGAATCTGAACAATGGCAGTCACGTGGTGATATCAGTACTGCTATGCAGGCTGGTATTGATGAATTAACAGACAGATTAGCGAGACGATTCTCACAATTTGAAGCGAATCAGTATGAAAATGTATTGTCACTAGAAATCTCAGATGTGCAGGATTATTCTGATTATGCTCGATTAGAAAAATACTTAACTAATTTGCAGAATGTGTCGGCACTGCAATTATCGAATATAACAGATGACATACTCACGGTGAGTTTGAGTTTTAATGGCGATTTAGCGGTATTTGATAGGACCTTAGCGATTGATCGGGTTCTTATAGAGCAGTCTTCTTATAACGCGACAGATGTAAAAACCTACCGCTTATCACTATAAAATGGTGGGCACACGAATGATAATATTGAACGTAATCTAAGGAAAGAAAATGTCTGATAGTAATAAGTTATTCTTAATCATCTCGACCGTCGTCTTTGGCTGGTTGTTTTATTTATTATCTCCAGTCTTGATGCCATTCTTTATTTCAGCGCTACTTGCCTATTTGGCAGATCCTATCGTCGATAAATTAGAAGCCAAAAAGTTATCTCGAACACTGTCAGTCTCAATCGTATTCTCGGTTTTATTTTTGTTTGGTTTATTACTTTTATTAGTTCTAATACCTCTGCTAACTTCTCAAGTTGGCGCTTTATTTAAACGACTCCCAGAATATTTAACACTGCTACAAACTCATGTTGTTCCGTGGCTCAGCTCACTAGGTTTCCCTGCAGAACTATTTGATATGAGTACGATAAAGCAAGCATTAGCAAGCTATTGGGCTGAGGTTGGTCAAGTTGCCGGCGGCGTATTTAGTTATATGACACGTTCCGGAATGGTTATCTTACAGTGGTTAATGAATTTGATACTGGTACCTGTGGTGACATTTTATTTACTGCGTGACTGGGATATTCTGGTTGCACGATTTCGAGAATTGTTACCACGAAGCCATGCAGACAAAGTGATTGAATTATCACTAGAATGTGATGAAATGTTGGCTGCGTTTATTCGCGGCCAGTTGATGGTGATGTTCGCATTAGCCACTATCTATACAGTGGGTCTAGCTATGATTGGCCTAGAGTTATCATTATTGCTTGGCGTTGCTGCAGGTGTCGTTAGTTTTGTGCCTTATTTAGGTCTCATTGTCGGCATCGGTTTAGCAGGCTTAGCAGCCTTTTTCCAGTTTCATGAATGGTTGCCAGTGTTAATGGTGATATTAGTTTTTGGTGTTGCTCAAGTTGTCGAGGCTGTTGTTCTAACGCCACGTTTCGTCGGTGAACGAATTGGCTTGCACCCAGTAGCCGTTATTTTTGCTGTATTAGCTGGGGGGCAATTATTTGGCTTTACCGGTGTTTTATTAGCATTACCTGTAGCAGCAGTCATCATGGTGTTATTACGCCATGCTCATCAACGCTATCGTGATAGCCAGCTTTATAGTTAACAAATAGTCTATGCAGTCATTAGCAACACAATTACCATTACAATTGAATTTGAAAGAAGTCTATCGTTTCGATAACTTTTATTTCTCGCAAGAAGAACTAAAGAAAGCATTAGTCGAAATTTGCCAAACAGTCAGTATCCCTTTTCTGTATTTGTGGGGAGGAGCATCTTCAGGTAAATCACACCTATTGATGGCAGTGGCTGAGAACACATCTAAAAATACACTCTATCTGCCATTAGCAGATCTCGTTCAATCAGCATCTCCTGACGTCTTAGAATCTGTTGAACATTTAGACTTATTGTGTATTGATAATTTAGAAGCCATTGCTGGCAGTAAAGATTGGCAAGAAGCGCTCTTTCATTGTTTTAATCGATTGCAAGATTCAGGCTGTCAATTACTCGTTGCAGCCACACAAAACCCTGCTACGATTGAGCTCACACTGCCTGATTTAAGATCACGCATGTCAACCGCATTGATTTATCAATTAGAATCATTAAGTGATAATGAAAAACAACAAGCCCTTATTATTCAGGCACAAAGTAGGGGGCTAGAGTTGCCTGAAGAAGTGGCGAGTTATGTCTTAAAGCATCATAGTCGCGATATGCAAGTCCTGATGACCTTATTGCAAGACTTGGATAAAGCCTCATTAGTTGAAAAACGTCGCCTTACTATTCCTTTTGTTCGTCAAGTTTTACATGGCTAAGACTGAGTTAACACTAGTATTACCAGGCTTGGCAGCTATTCTAGAACAAAAAATAAACGCTAGTATTATCCCAACTTATTTAGCTAAGATTCTATCGAAATCAGAGTTTAAAAAGCAGTCAATCGGTGTATCACGCTTGTTATTTAATTCTTTTAGTGCCAATGCACTAACAGAATCAGATTTGCCAATGGTTAGTTTAGAAATGAGCAATAAAATAGCTTTGCGTGCTGATCCTTGTTATTTACATGCAGATCGTGACCGTTTACTGCTTTTTTCTGACATGTTGGATATTACTAAAGAAGAAAGTACAGCGTTAATAGCTGAAATTCAGCCTTTATTTGATGATTTTGGTGGTGTATTGACCCCCTCTACAGCGAATAATTGGTTATTAGAATTACAATCATTACCAGACTTAAACTTCTCAGCTTTATCTGAAGTATCTGGGCAATCTGTTGATTCATATTTACCTAAAGGTAAGGAGCAACAAGACTGGATCCGTTTGTGGAATGAGGTACAGATGAAACTGTATGCTTCAGAAATCAATCAACGACGCACTGAGAATAATAAATTACCGATCAATAGTATTTGGTTTTGGGGGGCCGGTCACTTCGAAGCGAAGACAGCAGCATGGACAAAAGTACAAGGAAATTCATTATTATTAAAGCAGTTAGCAGATAAATCTATTACGCCAATTGAATGTAACGCTGATTTTACACATTCGTCACTATCAGCGGGTAAACACTTGTGGTTAGCAGATGAAATCAATATTGATGAAGCTTGTGCTGAGCAATTGCAGGTATTAGATAACACCCTCTTTCAGCCTCTGTGGCATGCTTGTCGTACAGCTAAAATAGCGACAATTACCCTACAAATACCGAATCATGGTGATTATAAATTAAGCTCTTTAGATTGCTGGAAGTTTTGGAAAACATGACAAAAAAAATAGTACAGCGTGATAATGAAGGTTGGGAAAACTTACCATCAACATGGCCGAATAGTTTACGACGAATTATGGCCGCACGAGGCGTTACAACAGAAACAGATTTAACCTATGACTTAGCAGATTTACCTAAACCAGATTTAATGCTTGGAATGGACTCAGCTGTTCAACTATTGGCGCAAGCTGTGACTGAGCAATGGCGAATTATGATCGTCGCTGATTTCGATACTGATGGTGCAACAAGCTGTGCAGTTGCCATACGTGGCTTACAGTCCATGGGCGCTAAATATCTTGATTATATTGTTCCTAACCGTTTTATACATGGTTATGGGCTGACACCTGAATTATTGTCTGAAATACCCGTTAATGAACAGCCTGACTTACTTTTAACGGTGGATAACGGTATTGCGAGTATTGCAGGCGTTGAGGCTGCCCATCAACGCGGAATAAAAGTATTAGTCACTGATCATCATTTACCGGGCGATGAATTGCCAAAAGCTGAAGCGATCATCAATCCAAATCAACATGGCGATACGTTTCCTAGTAAAAATATGGCTGGTGTAGGTGTGTGTTTTTATTTGTTATTAGGCTTACGTCAACAACTCCGCTCACAAGGCTGGTTTGAAACAAAGCAAATTGAAGTGCCAAAGTTAAATACATTATTAGATCTCGTTGCTCTAGGCACGGTGGCTGATGTTGTACCATTAGATAAGCTCAATAGAACCTTGGTCACTTTAGGACTTGCACGAATTCGTGCCGGTCGTGCTTGTGCTGGTATCAATGCTTTAATACAAGTCTCAGGGCGAGATTATCGACAATTATCAGCCCCAGATATGGGCTTTTCTATCGCGCCGCGGCTCAATGCTGCTGGACGCTTAGAAGATATGAGTATGGGTATTGAAACCTTATTGACGAATGATCTGACTGAAGCAACAGATGCCGCCAATATGTTAGATGATATCAATAAGCAACGCCGTGAAGTTGAGCAAGATATGCAACAGCAAGCGTTAGTAATGTTAGAGAGTATGTCCTTTGATGAAGATGCACAGCCTTTAGCTTATTGTTTGTATGATGCTCAATGGCATCAAGGTGTGATTGGTTTATTAGCATCACGAATTAAAGAACGCCAACATCGTCCTGTGGTTGCCTTTGCACCAGGAAACGAAGGCGAGGTAAAAGGATCTGCACGCTCTATTCCTGGCGTACATATACGTGATGCTTTAGCGCTTGTGGCAAGTAAAATGCCAGCAGGTCAACTTACACGGTTTGGTGGTCATGCGATGGCAGCGGGTTTAACACTTGCTGAGAAAGATTTACCTGTATTCGAACAGCTGCTTTTAGAAGTGTTAGAACAAACGATTAAGCCAGAAGTACTACAACAAGAGTTAGTATCAGATGGCGAACTCACAGCTGATGAAATTTCAATTGAGCTTGCCGAACTACTACCAACAGCAGCACCATGGGGGCAAGGTTTTCCTGAGCCGAGTTTCCATGGCATATTTACTGTTGTATCAATTAGAGCGGTCGGTCAACAACAAGATCATTTACGTTTAGTGGTTGATACCGGTGCGAGTGAACAGGTGACTGCTATGGCTTTTCGTCAACAACAACCAGATTGGTTGCAGCAGGGAGATCAAGTCTTACTTTGTTATCGTTTGGCGGTGAATGAGTTTAGACAACAGCGTAGTGTGCAGATGTTGGTTGAAAATATGTTACAGGTGTAAATCCTAGCTAAGCTGAACTCGGGATAAGAGAATTTAGTTTCTTAATTTGTCATTCCGGTATGCTTTTAGCCGGAATCTATATTGTATGCACTAGATTCCCGCTAAAAACATGCGGGAATGACGGGGCTAGTTTAAGCATAATTACTTTTTCCTTATCCCGAGTTCAGCTTAAATATCTAAAGTCTCAATAACAACTTGCCGCCTAAAGCCTGCCAATTCTTCACCTGAAAATAGCTCAGTACCAGGATGCATAACTGTGCCAGCACCGCAGGAAATACCATAACGTAGTGCTTGCTCAGGTTCTTTGCCAAGACTAAATCCTGCTACTAAGCCAGCGACCATTGAATCTCCTGCTCCCACCGTTGTATTAACAGGCACATTGAGTGCTTTTGCATAATAGCTATTGTCATGGCTGACAAGAATTGCACCTTCCTCACCGAGTGAAATACAAACATGTTCAACACCGTTTGTTTGTATTTTTCGACCTTCCTTTGCAACATCAATAATAGTGGGTAATTCGTGCCCCGTAATCGTTTCTAACTCATAACGATTGGGTTTGATTAAAAAAGGTTTAGCATTAATGGCTAACCGTAAGGCCTCACCATGAGTATCGATAACAGCTTTACCACCATTATTATTAATTTGTTGAACAAGCTCTGCATATAAACCACAAGGCACATTGGGCTGGCATGAGCCGGTGATGATGCCATAGCCCTGTCCGGTTAGGTTTACAAAGTCACTGATAACGCGGTTAAGCTGTGTGTGTGGGATTTCAGTTCCTGCATCGGTAACTTGAAATTGTTTGTTTGTGTCGACTTCAATGATGGTGCTATTGATACGCGTTTCACCATCAACATGTTCATAATAGACATTATCAAGTTGTTGCTCTAAGAGACGTTGTAATAGTTGGCCAACATCGCCCGCAACAATACAAAATGTATGAGCATCAACCTGCATTCTTTTTAATGCACGACCAATATTTATACC
>ENA-OSET01004306-OSET01004306.1-sediment-metagenome-genome-assembly--contig:-NODE-4306-length-12659-cov-4.798522_pt1 | contig 12659 bp, 5 predicted proteins | sample MGYA00237882_ERZ534229 | MGnify/ENA primary metagenome ERZ534229 (study PRJEB26408, sample SAMN06266212) | sediment metagenome | isolation source: Hudson Canyon methane seep mesocosm | place: USA:Hudson...
TTAAAGTCGTCATTAGCTTTGAAAGCTATTTGCTGAAGGTCGTTAAATAGAAATCTGTAATCACTATTTTCATTTAAAGAAATGATGTTGCTTGCAGCTAAGTTTGACGTTTCTGACAGTTGAATTTTTACCTTTGCAATTTCGTCATTAATTGCGCCGCGCATGCTTTCTACGGTTCGCTTGCCTTTGATAGCGCCTGCAAAATCACCATCGACGTGCGGAAGATTTACAACTGCAAGCGTTTTATTGTGTGAGTCGTGAGCGTCTAGAATTTGACCTTTAGCATTAATAATTAACTAAATTTCTATGTGTAACCAAAATGACTACTTTAAAAGTTTTAAACAGGCTACATATTTAGTTATTTTGGGGGAACTAATTAATAATCTCGACAAAATCAGGGTGTTTTTTTGCAAGTTTAAATACCTGCTTAGAAAAATGTGATTCTACATCATCTAAATTAATTACTAGGGTATCTATAGCTCTAGTTAAGGCTATTAAAACATTAAGCCATGCTTCTCGCTCAGACAACTCATTTAGATCTTCATATGCTAATTCTTCAGAAGGAGTTAGCCCTTCTTTAATTTTAAGAGATTTGCAATCTTCCCAATACAAATCGACCTTTTCTAATATAACAGTCCATCCTTCTAACCCTCTACAAGAAGCATATTGTACAACTCTATATTGTTTTCGAGAACGTGGAAAATCCTTACGATATAAGTCATCGACACCATCCCACACTTCATAGCCGGCATCTAGCAAATAATTACCAATGTTACTTTTTTTACGTAGATTTACATCATGCACACTAGAGGGAGGCACACAAAATAAAAAATCCAACTCAACATTCCCACTATCTTTGGCGTTACTAATTAACCGCTCATGTAACTCGCCATAGTCGACATAAGGTTTAGTCATAACAATTATTTTTCCGCCAACGCCTTCTTCATTTTCTTTTATTTTTCGATTTACGCCGCCCAACAGTGCCATTTGATTTGTAAAAAAAGTCAGGTTTCTTTTCATGCGTAAACAACTATTCAATGTAACAATATGCCTATCGCTTCCAGAACTCCCCCTATACCAGTTTGAGCGCCTCTTTTGTCTTAAGAGTTGATCTATACCATCCCCCAACACTATAGTCTTTGGAGAATACATAAGCTTCAATAAATCAACTTCTTCCTGAGGCCAGTCTTGCGATTCATCTACGATAATACAATCAAAATCAAATTGATCTGGGTCAGAATCAATTATATTCTTAATATAATCATCTGAAAGAACTCCTAATGCAAACTGCTCTGCAATTTCTTTACAATTCCTAATGTATTGCTCATAAGGTACTTTGTATTCATCTTGATCTTTTAGTTCTTGAAACCAAGAATACATAAAAGACATGACTGTCCTAATCATAATCCCGCCCTCATCGGGATCTGAGGGAATTCTTAATAGTGATAATAAGCGACGTATATCAGCTGCTAAAGCATGGTTATAAGTGAGTAGGAGTGTTCTTGTTCCTGTCTCTCTATATGCTCTTACAGCCATCCGTAAAAGCATAATTGTTTTACCAGAGCCACTATGACCACGTAAAACAACCATCTTTTTACCGCAATATTTTGTTAAAGCATTACTCTCATTACTTTCATTCCCAATCATATCCATTCGATTTCGATCAATGGAAGTAGGTTCGGTTATTCTAAAAATAGAAGTATTAAGAGCATTTACAACACCTGAATTATTTCCTGAAGAAAGAGAATAGCCATGAGACGATGAGCGCACCTTAGATGTCAATGCAATTGACGTTAAAAAGTCTTTCGCTTCAAAATTAGCCGCTATCGAATCTGCCGAATCTACTCTATTCATACCCCTCATGAATAAACAACGGTGAACATAAATATTTTGCCCAGAGTCTTTAAAATAATGAGTTAATGAGTGCACTTGGTTAATATTCTGATCTGTAGCACTTTTCCATCCCCTCTTTGCACCTCGAGAATAAAAAACACTTACATTATCCCCGCTCACCTTAACTTTATCAGCATCATGATCTTTTACCTCTACAGCCAATACAAAATTATGAACGAGAATAGGTTTACCTTTCACGCGCATTCCATCAATTGTAGTAAGATCTTTACTCGCAATAAATCTACGTTTCCTTCTTCCAAAAACCGCGCATATAACTAAATCGATATCGGAAACTTTATAACCAGATAGTTTAACGCCGACAGCAATCTTAACATGCTCTTCTGATGGGTCTGACTCAGTGATAGCAGGCCAAAGCTCCTCTAATACCTTAGCAATAGAAATAGCAGCACTATATTCAGACGAGTCCTTATCACCGATAATTTCAATCACTTCGATCGACAATTTTGATAATAAATTTATGCGGCTTGATTGTTAATTCTCTTATATCAACAAAAGTCACGTTAAATCCCTGTAAAGCTAACTTTGCCTCTATTTGAACATCAGTTACAAGACCTTCACGGGTATGCCACAATGGATGACTTAAAATAAAAGCATTAGAATCTCCATAGCAAATAGCGGTTAATTTCCCAAGTTTTTTAATCGATACATCTTCTATTTCAGAAGTTTCACAGAGGGCACAAAACCATTGAGCTATTTTTAAAGATTTCCTTGTCCAACGGTCTTCAAGTGGAATCCCAAGAATAAGCTCTGTAACATCAAGTGCTAAACGCCAATCTAGCAAATGGTGCGTCATCCGATTCCCATAATTCCTTAAACAATTTTGACATGAAGAGTCACAATTAGAATGTTCTTCAGACTCCCATATAGATTTCACTGAATCATAATGCTCCTGCAAAACAGCAGTGAATCTTGTTTTATCAAATAGACGTCTAGCGTAACCAGCACCATTTTCCAACGCATCTGCTAAGAATAGTTGTTCCGTAAGACAGTCATTATAACGATAGTTTTGCTGCCCTACTCTTAACTCAGAAGAATCAACATCAAGATACACAGCGGCAGCCATCTTTAAGAACTCGCCAAAAGAAGCAAGCGCAGATTTTCCTGATGGCTGGTTCCTCACATCGATAACCCCCTGATAACCCACACCCTGAGCTGAGGTAATTATTAAACTCAACACATCTGTGGTGAAGACCGCACCTATTGCACCAGAATCGAATAATGTACACTCACCATCAATATTGAGAGTTTTAGCATCCTTATACAAAGCAGGGTCAGGGACAATAACTGTATTAAATGAATTATAAAATTCAAACATATTACCGTTATTATCATTTATTAATGCCATGGGTTTATTACCCGTGAGTGCAATTTTAGCTGCACCTATTGATAATGCTTCTTGATCATATTTCGGCACAAAAGCAAGAATAGGCGCCGAGATTGTACCGCCCCTTTGACGATGACCGTCATAATCACGTGGCTTTTGAAAAGCTGTAACGAACCCTTTTGGTTGGAATAGTTTAAAGCCCTCAACGTCACCTTTACAGGCTTCACATTCATTCTGATCACCATCCATTATTAGCCCACACTCTAAATCAATACATTTAGAATAGGGTAAAGGTGAACCTAACGGGCTAGGGTCCTTAACAATCCTTCCGCGAGATTCTTTTAACAAAGCAAAACCACACACTGTATACATTAATTTATCCTTAGGTATTTCCGAACCAGGAGAAAAAGACCAAATTGCATGGTCAATTGGCCTATCGCTTACTGTCGCTTTTTCTAAATCGGATCCAATAGGATTATATGGATTAAATAAACTCCTAACTCTAGTTGGAAAACCAAACATCGGCAAGAGACCCGCAGTCGCCAGCCTCTCACTAAGCTCCTCTTGTATATAACGTGAGTCATCAACTTTATCTGATATTTCCTGACATAAGGTTTGCCTGCAAAACTCTTCAATCAGTAATAAATCATTATTATCTATTAGTGAAAAGGCGCTCAATCTCTCAATCACCGCTGTAACTTCACCTGATTGTTTCAACCATCTCTGTATTTTATCTTTATATTCGTCCTCCCAATCTTCACTTTTTCCAAATGCACCATGCGTGCTATTACTCGTATGTTCTGGAGGAATAGGAAGAGCTAAGAAAGCTCTTCGAAGTAACTCCGCAGTGATTACACGTTGTATGATCTGTGTTCGCTTAAGGTCTAAATAAGGCTGTGGTGGTTTATCTCCCGTTATTTTCTCAGGGTGGTTGTAATAATAGTCATCGTGTGAGGAACCTCTGCAAACTGTAAGAGCATATGAAAATGGTTGCCCCGCTCGTCCGGCCCGACCTACTCTCTGCTGGTAATTAAATCGTTGAGGTGGCATATTTGCCATCATTACAACATTCAAAGATCCAATATCAACACCGACCTCCATGGTTGTAGTCACGCTTAAAATATCTATTTCCTGAACCAAAGGAATTTCATTTTCTTGAAATACCTTTTTAAAAAAACGTTGCCTTTTCCGTTGCTCAGCCAAGGGCCTAGTTTGACCTGTTAATTCTTCAACATTTAGTCTGTGAGTAGGTTCTTTTGATAACCAGTGATAATACTCCTCCTCAAACCCATCAATAGAACTAAAACTTGAGCCGTTACAATAAGGGGATGTACATACAGACAAAACCGGATTCAGTGTATTAAGTGAACAACTATCACATTTTTTTAGCTCTGCATTTTCAGAAAAACATATCTCTAGTTTTAACCCAGCATTATTTGAAGTTTTAATAATCCACTGTTCAGTCATGAGGTTTGAGCCACGTAAAATACTTCTGGTTGCTTCCGCCAACTGATCAGTAGTATTAGTAGTCTTAGCTGCAACCTTTTCAATATAGGCCTTCAAGGGTGCCGGCACTGTTTCAGTTGAACGGTTTGTTCCAGAACCTTCGTAATACTTCTTTTGCCCTAAAATTCGGATAACATTAGCCAAAAAACCATTGGCTGTTTCCTGGGCCATCCCTAACGCCGTGGAATGGTCACCTTGTGGTTTTATGTAAGCAAACCCCATAGATTCCAAATCTCGACCACCACGATCAAATAGCGCTGCGGCTAAATTCTTTGACAATTCTCGATCCAACTTAGAGCGAAACTCTTCCGCTATCGTGGAATCCAACGGCACCCAATTTGTATTGTTTGGAGCCTGAAAATATTCCCACCAAGAAACTTGATTGTTAGACTTTAATGAAGCCCAACTACCTCCTGGGTTCACACCTAATTCTAATAATTTTTTTTCAATTAGCTTTAAAATCTTAGGCCATGGGAAAACTTCACTTTCCGAATGACTACTTACATAATCTTGTATTTGTTGATGATCTTCATCTATAGCTCTTCCTCTAGCATCATTCATTAAAGCCACCCATACATCAGATTCATCAGTAATTAATTCTTGTTTAAAAGAAGCATCTGCATTATTTAACTTAACGTTCCGACTATGGCTTAAAGCAATCTTACGTAATTTTTCTACAGTGAGGTTTCCTGTATCGTTCAGTAACTGAAAAAGTAATTGGCGTATAAGATCACGAAAATGATTCAATTCCAATCCAGCGGCAACATCAGATGCATCGTCACGACTATCTGTAAAAACAATCATCTGTGAAGCTTTATCGCCATCCCCTAAAGGACCTACTGTGCGATCTGCAATTAATTGGGTTGTTGCATTAATACCAGTTCTAAGACCTTTAATAGGCGATTGAACATGAGATGAATAAAAAGCATCTAAATTTATCTGGTGTTTAGATGACATGCAGCTAGGACATTTCTCAGGTAATGCTGCAATATCACCACTCCTTCTGGATCTCGTATACATAGTACCTGTAGCATCAATACTATCAGCTTGCTCAAGTAGTCCTAATAATGGATCATACCTAGCCGGTGAAAAGTTATAAACCACATTCCCTTTACCATTTTTATCTCCATGATTCCAGCTACTACTAGCCTCTCCATTTAGTTGTTTTTCCGGCCAATACCACCTATATTCATCATATGAGCGCTCAAAAATCATTGCAGGTGGTTTGCCTGAACTTTCAACTGGACCTGAACTCAAAAAACAACATACATCACTATCGCCACCATCATCATTAGGTAATGTTGTAACATAGCCTCCCAGAAACATTTCACCACAGTCATAACAATACAATAGTTCTAGCACCTGGCCGCCACATGAACATTTCAGTGATGGGCTTGCAAATAAACGTCCAATTTTTCTTTCTTTGTACTTATAACCCTCATTAACCTGATCACAAGTTGGATTTGAGCATGCCCACATCCCTTGTATTTGCCTTAAAAACATATGAGCTCTAAATGAAGGAAGTAACTTATCAGCAGAACTACCTTGCTCGAAAGAAGCTGCATGCAAAATGGTCTCTAATGCTTTTGGACTATAGTTTGGACCTAATAATTCTTCACCAACTTTTTGTATTCGGGCAGGAGTAGAACTACCATCTTCTTGCATTCCCGCAAGGTAGCAAGCTGATCCTATTGCTTCTCTAGGCGAGAAATCTTTAATGAATTTTTGTATTGCACTCTCATCCTCGCTATTAATTAAAGATGCCCTTTTGTTAATTTCTGAGCAATCAAGGGGTAAATGAGTTTCTGGAATCTTAGGAGCACCTGAAAATATAGAGAATGTCTCTTTGGCAACACCAAAAAATTGTTCTATATAAGACAAACCCTCTTCACCATCAAGTGAAGCACTAGTCCCAAGGCACCTAAGTTGCGGTGAATCCGGTTTCAACCCAAGTCTATCCAGAAGATTTCTAACGATTAACGCAACCTCTGTTCCCTGAGAACCTCTATAGCTATGTAACTCATCAACAACTAACGAAAAGTAATTCTCTTCTGATTCCATTAGCCATTCTCGAGTTTGCTCAAAAATTGCACTCTCAGTATTACGTAACAACATAATATTGAGCATTGAAATGTTTGTTATTAATATATCAGGAGGAGACTCAATCATATCCCACCTCGTCACCATCTCCCCACATCGTGGATCCGCAAACTGAGCACGGTCATCATAATCAGTCTCTGACATCAGGTCAGCCTCAGAAACTATATCTCTAATTTCTCTGGCAACCTTTTCAATTCTTTTATTATCCCTACTTTGTAAATTTTCAGGTGGCATGTACATACCACCAAATGTTGCCCCTGTATATCGCCCAAAAAAGAACTGTGGATTCCCACTCGAATCAGCTGCTCTAAAGGCTGCTTTCCGTATTCTTGATATTTGATCCTCAACAAGTGCGTTAGTAGGATAAAGTAACATGGCTCGAACTGCAGGCTTAGTCGATGTCGTTATATTCCCCCGAAGACCAGACCAATTATTTTCGGCATTCCAAAGTGTTTTCCACCATAAATTAATTTCCCCCTGCGGCTGCCCAATTCTTTCTTGAATGAGCCTTGCTATGATTGGAAGCAAAAAACTTTCAGTCTTACCTGACCCTGTTCCAGATGTTACGACAACATTCCTTTTTTCTTGGGAATTTGGAGCAAGCGAAGTAACTAAGGATTCAGCTTGGTGTGTGCGTAATTTAAAATCTTCATCCGCATCAAAAATTATCCTCCCAAGTTCACGCGCTACTTCAACAGGCAAACCAGCTTCACTACAAGCATCTTTTATTGTAGTTGTTGAAGGGTATGGGAATACAGCTTCAAGAATAATATCTTGGGCCATTACCTCAGGCCGATTTAGTAATTCCCTACGTTCTTTCATTAGGGTTTCATCTCGCATCCAGAAGGCACTATCGTAGTACTTATGGTACGCTTCCTTCACATAAGACAATATAGTTAACGGGGTAGATTGAATCATATAATTTCCTTATTTATATAATTTATTAAGCATCAACGAGGCAAAGTCACTAGAAACATTTGAATATGAAATCTTCCTATCAGAAAGCTTAGGTAAAACACCTGTTAAAGAAACTAGGGCCCGCCTATAGAGACCCGGAGGAGTACAACCGATAAGAGATTCAAAACATGTAGCGTTATGATCGTAACCATGCAAATAAAACCCTTCACTCTTAGCATGGATTAACTTTACTAATTCATGCGTCGCCTCATAAGACTGGCCCTCAGTATCATGATAAAAATATCTTCGTCCTGCAAAATTGATTCGATATGCCCCTGCCCCATTTAAACTAGAGCCCCCCCATTTACCAGTTAATAAGTCGAACGTCTCAACATCATGGCCTCTATCAATTGTTATTGTGGGTAACCTAGGTATTATTTTATTAAGATTAGGCAGCATCAATAACATAGAAACTCCCGGTGCATTTATTACTTTTATAGCTCTGCCAAACGGGTCTCTAATTGTTCCAAGTAATTCTTTAATTTCATCTAGAGATTTATTACCTATATTCCACCGGAAACTAGTTGGTACCATCCTTCCTTTTTTTATAGTTCTTAATGAAGAAACACCTGCTAATTTTAATTCAACCTCATCTACCAAGCATTTGTTTCTAAAGCCAGATAAATAAGCCATATCAGCATTTACAACAAAACATGGCGGTGAACAGCTCCAATATCGCGCTCTCGTATTTTTATCGTTCATTTCAATTTCAATTAAACCAAGATCAACAAGGTTTCTAGAGAATTCATAGACCTCCCAAGGGGATTCAACATGAGATGAAAGAATCGATTCAAGCTTAGCCCATGTACCCGAACCGATATAACAAATAGCGTCATAAACTATATCAGCATCAATATATTCATCTACTCCTTCTGAGATGCTTATATTAAGTTGCTCAACATCATTGACTACAGTATTTGTTTTAACCCTTGTTGATGGCCTAGCCATTTGAGTTTTACCACACCCAGTACAGGTCATTTCACGAGAAGTATGAGTGCCTGGCCCATTATCAGTATGACAATGCCATATGTGGTAACCACGGATAATGCAAGAATCTGAGCCTCCTGTAAGTGAAGTTAAATTACTTACTCCTTGGGTCTCTTCGCTAGAATAACTATTGGCTAATGACTTTAGCTCCTCCTGATTAGAATTCATGCTGTGGATCAAACTTTTGGAAGAAATCAACATTCCTTCAATAGTATCTTCACTAGTTTGAATTTGATTCTTAGGAGTAGCACTTAAACCCCAACCTTTTTCTGACTCATGATCGATAACGTAGGCAAAGGCGGAATCTTTTCCTACAATAAATTTTCTAGGAATATCTGCAGATCTAAATGAAATATTTTTTTCAACAACGGATTTATTATTTTTTATACCCTGAATAGAAAAGTCCCCTCCCAATAACTCATAATTAATCTCTGCAAGAAAACCAGGGTTGTAAATACCATTGCATTCTTCTAAATGTAGACATTGAGACTGTGGTTCAAGCTTATCAGTTATAAGCTGAGCTCCTATTAAACCCTGATTATCAGTTGCAAAAACTTGAGGAGGTGCCATGGCATGCCATATTCCGGAACCAAGTTTAAGTCCGCTAGAAAGATGTATATTAGATCCTTCTGATAATGGAACAAGACAGTCAAGTTGCTCACAAGAACCATCTCTTGCCACTAAAACAATATTAACATTCCTTATTAGCACCCACTGATCAGGAAGACCCGTGTTTGCTTTATTATCTAATATAGAATAGCCCTCACGCGCGTAGCGTTCCAAATAGTTAATAACCCGATCTTTCCATTTTTCATGGCAAATAATAGTATGGTCAAGGAATAAAGAGGTGCGAGATACTTCTCTATAGAACGATCTACATTCAACCCTAAGAAGCGGTATGACAGGCTTTGCTTCATGCGTCAAACGAACGGATTGATCAGAATTTATGAATCTTATATTAGATAATAAAGGCGATGCTAAAAGTAACTTGTTACTTGGGTCAATACAAATCATTTCCGTACCTTCTTTAGGAGCCATCCAATAATTAACCCCTTTTTCAAATGCACTTTTTGCTACATCACAGCAGTCATCATCTATAGAAATACCACCTACATCATGATTATCAATTTCGCTGGTCGATAAGAATAAATTTGACTTAAATCTCGGGAAGGTTTTATGCACCATAAGCCATGTCAATCGCTTTTGTATACCGCCTTCAATGTTAGAAGCCCCGTTCCACATTTCTAGCTCACTTTGCACGGAAGAAATAACTCTCGCTCTTAAATCCTCCTTCCCCCATAAACTTTTTAACCAATTTGATGGTGAAGAAGTTGACATCCACTCATGTAAATATAATTTTAATTCAGAATCTCCAAGATGATCCCGCGAGGAAAGTCCATAATGTGAAAACATTTCATGAAAACTAATACGATCTACATCCCTTACCAGAGACTGGGATATGGCAAAACTAACATACGTCCAATTATTTACTTTCTTAGCTGTTGGCTTTCCATAAGCATAATCACTTGACCTTAACCACAAGTTAAGAGCCTGCCAAAAAATTTTAGTGTGTTTACCTGAAACCCTTATCTTTTCAATATGAGCTTCATTATTAATGCCAAAAACCTCTCCCAGTCTTTGATAATAATTATTTGCTGTGAATTCTCCATCTTTCCGCATATGTTCTGCGGCAAGTGATAATGACAGCAATAATGCGGTAAATGGAGGTGGGGAAAGAAAATCATTTGAATGCCATCTTTTAAAATTTTCGAGATGTATTTTGTATATATTTACTTCATTGAGCAGAAGTGTTTCTGAAACCGCCTCACCCAGAAGTGACTCAATTTCATCTGGTGATTCCGCCAATTCAAGAGCCATGCCCTCCTTCTCTTCATCTTCCATGTCTAAGTAAACGGGCAACCCTTGTGATTGGCCGTCAAAAAACACCTTATTAGCAGCATCATTTATGATTTCATAGAACGCTATATCCATATAGTGCCAACCATTCATATACCATCAATTAACTAAACTTAAACATACCATAGTTTCCTAACTTAGGAACAAAAACGCACCTGAAACCAAAAAATACAAAATAATTTCTCTTAAAAGAACTGAATACCGTCAACTGCACGATAAAGACGTTACAACCTAATATTCTTAATTATTAATAGATCAATGTGAATTAGAACACTGCTGAAGACCAAGATTATGAGTAAATAATGAATGATCTTTTAATTACTATAACTCTCTCATGTAATTTATATGAGAGCCGCTAACTTAGTTTTTATTTCGGTTCAAGCTGCACCAGAGCGTATTTATTTTTAAGTATAAGTTCCAAAAAACCTACCCTCTAGTGTCACAATTAACTTCATCATAATTCACAGTTTATTACCTCTCGTAGGAATTTATGATACACAGTAGAAACAGTTAAAATTGCAACAAAGAGCAAACTATCGTAATTTACAACTAGAGCATTTAATAAAACAGGAAATTACTCCATGGACTTAAACTTTAAACGAGGTTATAAATATACAAGAAAGAGCATAGGTGAAATTTGTTACCCTGGAGTAGGCAGGTCTGCTGGCGGCAATTGGGATACTGGATATACATCTGTTGAAAATAACTTAATCATTTTTATGAATATTGGTGTCCCTGGAAGAACAGGACATGATTTTGACAACCAATTTAGCAGCAAAAGTAATAGTATCATTTGGTTTGGAAAACCTAACTCTCACTCTAAACAACCCACTTTTCAAAAGTTACTTAAAGGCGAGACTACGCCACATTTTTTTGCAAGGTGGAATTCTAAAAATCCTGAATTTATTTATTTAGGAATTGGCTCTATTCTAAGTTTCAAAGACGACGTTAAAACCAAAGCAGGACCAGCCATTCAGTTGACTCTCACATGTGATGATGTAAAGGACATCATTACATCTACTTTTCCTATTAAAAATGAAACTGCCCACCCACAAGAAAAAATAATTACTCCTCCCGCATCTTTTGTTATGGAAAAACATCTTGAAGATTATTTGTGTCGGAATTGGCACACTACTATTTTCGGGAAAAACTATAATATCTATGAAAACGGTCGGCAATTCCAAACAGATACTGGGCCACTTGATGTTCTTGCCTTAAGGAAGGATAAAAAAGAATTTTTGGTTTTAGAACTTAAAAGAGACAAAGCAAGTGACATTGTTGTAGGTCAAACGCTTAGATACATGGGGTTTGTAAAAAAAACACTCGCCAGAAATGATGAGAATGTGAAGGGATGCATCATAGCTACGGAAGAAGACCAAGGCCTTGTAAATGCTTTATCAGTTATAGAAAACATCGATTTTTATAGATATCACATAAATTTTTCATTAGATAAGGCTTAATAATTATTAATTGTGAAATGGCGTAATGAAGATTGACTACACCCTAGTACAGGAGCACCTTACACCCAAATATTTTTTACTCAACAACACACATAAAAAAACCCAACCAAACATCTATTTAATTGGGTTCTTCTTTTCATTATAGATCTAAACTAACTCAATCATTCTCATTACCCTCGCTACTTGTTGGATTAGACTTATTACCTATTGGACGTTTCACACGCCTATTCAATACAATCTGAGTTGCACCACCATTGTTCAGTTCCGTTGCTCGTTCTTGTGTTCCCAGTTTCATTTCTGGAAACAGAAGGGTATGCTTCTTGTCTTGTTTTGTAGTCATCACAAACTCCTCAAAAACTGAAATTCAGTAACAATAATTGGGTGTAGGTTTATTTGTTTTAGAATTATCATATCCCCCCCATGAGTCAGTTAAAATAAGGCGTACGACCATTAAGGTCTTCAACCCCTAAAACTTTAACGGCTACCGTGCCATT
>ENA-OSET01004307-OSET01004307.1-sediment-metagenome-genome-assembly--contig:-NODE-4307-length-12658-cov-12.390351_pt1 | contig 12658 bp, 10 predicted proteins | sample MGYA00237882_ERZ534229 | MGnify/ENA primary metagenome ERZ534229 (study PRJEB26408, sample SAMN06266212) | sediment metagenome | isolation source: Hudson Canyon methane seep mesocosm | place...
CGATTTTGTTTTAATTGATATATCCGATATGCTTTTTTTTAATAAAAAATTAACTATTAATCATCGAGTTAGAAACTTTCATCATCTGATTAAAAACAAGTTTGAAAGAGAAATAATAGATTGTTATGGATGGGATGATTTTATCAATGATTATGCGTCTTGTTCAGAACTAGGTGAAAGAGATAAAAGAAAATTAAAATTTAATTTTCCACATAAAAAATAAATCATATTAATGAGGTTATTGGTATTTCGAAAACCTCTTGCTCTACGTTTAGCCATTTGGATTTTATTATTAATGCTCTCAAGAATGGCATTGGTAGAATGTGTTTCTAAAAAAAGCACCTTACTGATAGGTGAGGTTTTACGGTCTTAGCAAAAGCCATAAAGGGCTGTATTACTTTTATCAACCTCTTGCAGCAACACTCAATAAATACCTTTGCTGCTTGCTTATTAGGTATTCCCCAAAGATTATTAAATAACATTTTTAAGCGGTATGCCTGGCCTAAAGTTGGGAGTAATGTGATTAACTCATTGAGCAGTGCCTTCTTGCTATTGGTCAATGAGCTTTGATTTTTTAAAAAGGTTTTTTATTTACTATAATAGCGAGCATTCTTTAATGCTTCAAAGATGTAAGGCTTCATTTTTAAGGCTAGCTCACTAGCATCGATGGGTTGGTCATTTGTATCGGTGGCTAAATTTTGATGCTGAGTGGTTGACTTAAATGGAATGACTAATTTCCCATAATCATTAATTAAACCAATATCAGTCCAACTAGCTACAGTAATGTTTCTATTTTTCTGAGGAGTCGATAAATCAACGCCTAAACTATGGTCTTTTACTGGATTAGTTACACCAAGGCGGCTTAAAAGGGTGGTGCTAACGTCCATATGACTGGTACGCTCATGTATCGTTCTGGCTGAACTGTTAGGTACCCACACAATCATTGGTACACGAACTTGCCAATCAGTAAATGCTGAGTTGTGCCCCCAACGTCCACGTTCCATAAACTCTTCGCCATGATCTCCAGTAATCATTATTAAGGTATTATCAAGTTCACCTGATTTCTCTAAATAGTCAACAATACGATGTAGTTGCATATCAATTCCATGAGCTGAGTTATCATAACGGGCTTTCATGCTTTTGATTTGAGGGGCAAGTTCTTTGCGAGATAAACCAGCATAATCAAGATTTTTTAGGTAATTGTCGCTTACGATTGCGCTATCTGGAAAAGAATAGCGAGCATGAGTCGCTTCGTAAAATAGAAAACCATAGAAAGGTTTTGAATTGTCCCTATTTTTTATATCATTAAGTAAATTTGTAGTATTAGTTCTATCACGTTTCCACGGCTCGCCTGTATTATTTTCGATTAATTTATCTGCAGGAATTTGACTAAAAATAGTCTGGTTAAATTCAGGATAAGTGAATTTTGCACTGGTATAAATAAAATACTGATAATTGTATTGTTTTAGTACATCAAATAATACTGGCCCTTTTTGTTTACGTAGAAACATATCCCAGTAGTTACCGGGAATACCATAAAAGAAAGAAAATAGACCTTGCCTTGTACCATTACCACCAGAAAAATGAGAGGTAAAATTCCATGACTTTTTAGAAAAAGCAGTCATGTTAGGCATAATCTTAGGGGTTAACAAATCCCAGCGCATTGATTCTGAAATTAGCATCACTATATTGAATGGTTTTTCAACTTTTGATAGTTGTATAGCTTGTTTAGGGTAATTTAATTGTCCTTTAGTTTCTTTAAATTTAATAGTTGATGCTTTTGATGTTTTCACGCCAGCCCAAGTTAAAAATGTATTCATTTTCATTTGTTGGTATAGCGGAATAGCATCAGCACGATCCATAACGGGGCCGTATAATTTTGCTCGGCTATAGCCATATATACCTCTATCAACAAGGGTAATAAGAAAGAAAAAGAGAACTATTTTTGAGAAAGGTATTTTAAAGTTAGGTGTTTTTAAGGCTAAAAATAAGCTTGAAAAATGAACAGCAAAAAGGATAGATAAATATCCTAATATAAGGATTGGGCTTGTTTGGTCCGCACCTAGAGATTCAATACCACCGGGTGTGGTTAATAAATTCCATACAAAACCATTAATATGGAATGCATATAGGTCAAATAAGTGACTATCTGCAAATACAAAAACATGCCCAAGAATAGATATTAAAGTGGTGAATATGATTGCAGTCACTTGCCAGCTGCGGAGTAGAAAATAACAAACCAAGGCTGGAAATTGGTACATCATGCCATAACTTAGTAGTATGGATAAAGAATGGAGCTGGTCGCGAAAAGTCTCACTGGGAATGTTTTGTAAAAAATGTGTACATAAAAATACACTAAACAACCAAGTACCAATAAAGTAGAGAGTTAAGCTTTTATGAGTCTTCAATTAGTTACCTTAAAAAATGTCTTACATGAATTTGGAAAGTGTATTAGTGCTATTTTAATTAGAGCGATATTTTATGAGCAATGAATTTATGATTTGAAGTCAGGCTTTTTAAGCCAGATAAACCTGGTTATGATGGCTCGCGCGCATTTTTAAAGGCTATATACAGCTTGAACGAAGGATCACTTTGTCTTAATTGTACTCTAACTGTATTGATAGAGTAGTCAGAAACTTCTTAGCTTTCTTCTATTTCCTTTAGCTCTTTTTTAACGCGTTCTAATTGCTTTGGATTTGCTGTGTTTTTACCATGAAGTTCGGGGTTTAGAATTGCTGTTGCGTGATTAACATGTCGGACATAGCGGGACAGATCTACGGATTCTAGAAATGACATGGTAAAGCCCTTATCGACTAGTTTCTTATGCATAACCTTTCCTGCTACTTCGCCCCCATCACTAAAACCATGAGTGTACTTTTTTATATGCTCTGTTTTATAGAGAGCGCAGTGGCTTCTAAGGTAGTAATAGTTATTCCCTACGCCTTGAACTTTCCCATTACCCTTGTTTATAAGGGGATACCAAATATTCAATTGCCAAAATGTTTCTAGATTTTTGAGAATACGTTTATAGAAAGGCTTAACTTCAAGTTTCCATGACCCGATGCCGGCTAATGAGTTGTTTTTTTCAAAATGACCTAATAAAAACTCTAGCCAAGAAGAGTTAATAAAGAAGGTATCCGTGTGAATAGATAAAACAAAGGGTGTGGTTACTCTAGCTAAGGCCATATCGAGTGCTTTGGCATGTGACTGAGCACCTGATTCGCCAGCTACTTTTTCCCTGATTAATAATGTAATCCAAGCTAAGCCTTTTAAATAATCAGTGGATTCATCATTTGACCCATTATCTATGACAATGACTTCTACTTTATCTAAATCAGTGTGTTGCTTTACCATTTTGAGGCAAAGCTGGGTCATTTTTAATGTTTTGTAATGAGGGATGAGAATAGATACTTCTTTTTTCATGATTTTTTATTAATTTAAAATTGTGAATAAATAATAATTTAATGGGAGCAATTAAGTGAGGGCTTACTAATGAGTGTATTGTTTAGCTGATATGGTTGTAATTCAACAATTTATCCATTTTAACAGGTGTTTTGTAATGCCTAGGTTTAAATACTTTTTTAAAAAAGGATTTTTCTAAGCATGTTTTTTATACTTTTATCGCCCCAATTTCTGAGAAAACGATTTTTATCTTTGCTATGAGCACGTTGAAATTTCTTGTGATTTGTATGCTCATGCATAGAATCCAGATCAATTAATGAAATATTGCCTTTGGTATCAATCAACAAATTACTGGCTTTAAAGTCACCATGGCTTATTTTGTATTTTTCTAAAGTTTTGAATAAGGTGTCGATTTCTGTCAATTCAGCTTTAGATGGGGGTCTCTTGGAATAAATGCTCAATAAACTATCTGTTTCTTTATATTCACTTATAAAATAAGAAACATTCCTAAAAGGCCCGACCCTCTTTTCAATAAATCCGAGGGGTTTTGGTGTTGTTATTCCTATTAATTCAAGCAAATTGGCATTTCGCCAGGAAATGCTTGCTCTGCTGGGGCGCCAAAACCTACCTAATAAATGACTAATGCTTTTTATGTTGTAACGTTTAATAACTAAATTTAAACCATCAACTTCTATTTGTACGACAGTCGCTGAGTTACCAGCTTTTAGTGTTCTTCCTGTTGTTATTAATTGTTCTATATTTTTATGAAAATTAAAAGAAATATTGTTAAGAAAGTCAGTTCGAAATGCAAACTCATGAGTAAATTGATGTTCATAAGTTGTCATCGTACAATTTCTATAGCATTTTTTTAGATATTCTTTTTTACGTTTTTTCCAAGCCTTATCTAATAGTAAAAGAAAATGAGCTTGTTGCTTTTCATTGAATTGCCATTTTCTTTCTTGGAAATATAGGTTTACCCGTTGAATCAATATGTTCTGCTCGAAAAAATAAAATTGAACAATTAATTTAGAAATATTAGCTAAACTCTTGTCAATACTCAACGGAATGCCTTGCCGTTCGCAAGCAATTGATCCGAGATCTATTAGATATAATTTTTCATTCTTTAAAAGAAAATTGCCTTGATGGATATCATCTTGATAAATACCATATGAGTGCATTTTAGCTAACAAATGATACAAATTAGTAATACGATCAAAACAGGTGGCCTCACCCCCTAAGGTAAAGTGTTCAGTGTCTTTAATGTATTCATAAACAATGGCGAAACAGTCGTCTATTTTTTCACTTGACAACAATAATTCAGGAACTGCAATATCTGCAGCACATGCTAACTCATGACCTTTTTTTTCTTGTGTAAGGTTACGAAATCCATTTCGGGCAGAGGCAAACAATTTGATAACTACGTGTTCATCAACGTTTTTTGCTTCCACGACCAAGCGTTTAAAAGGAAGCAATCTTAATATATTTGTGCATTTATATTTAAAATCAGAACATTCTATGTCGAAAGGCACAGTAATATTTTTTTCTCCTTGAAGAAAGCATTCAAGTCCATGTTTATTGAGTAAGTTTTTCTGCATATGCTCTTTTTACCAATGTCTTGTATGGTTAAGTCTATATTCGAATCAATTTAGATGCTGGACTTAAGTAGCCCATTATATATAGATTGATCATAAAAGGCATTTCTCAAGGCACACTAAAGGTAATTGTGGAGGTAGCTTGGTTTTTAAAAAAATACTTAAAACATATGAAGACTTTATTTTAGAACTGTTTGTGAACCCTTATTTATCATTTTACATATTTGGCGAGAATTGTTGTGACTCCAAATATTATGTTGTTAAAAAAGTATTAAACCATTATAATTTATTCCCCTCCCCTCTCTTTTTTGTGAATTTTGTATTATCTTTCATCTCTCTTAAAACTACTTTCCATTTATCTTTTTCGTCAAAGAAAAAGCTTATTGCTATATGATTTAAGTTTTAAATTATATAGGTGGAGTCTTCCTAGAAGTTTTAAGCATACGGTAAAAACGGGTCCTGACTTTAAACTGAGTAATGATGATAATTTTGATCATGGTAAAGCCATCATTTGGCGAAAAAAAAGGATAGCAAGGACACATCCATTAAAAGACATAATAAACAAGCAACAAGGAAGCATCTTTATTATTGGCTCTGGACCATCAGTTAATGATATTGATTTTTCTGCTTTAAAGAATAAAACTTTGTTTGGGGTTAATGGATCAATCAATATTTTTAATTCAAACGAGTTAACCCCTGATTTTTATGCAGTAACTGACCCAGACTTTTTTGAGCACCGGTTTGACTTGGTGGAAGATATTATTCGCTCAAAAAACCCTTGCTTCTTTTCCTATTCTGGAATAAGTCGTATCTGTGAATATAATCCTGAGTTACTTCATTTAGGAAATATTTATTTAACAGAGATTATTAATCGGCAGTATTCAATTCCAAGGCTAGAGCACTCCCAATTTATTAGGCATATAAAATCAGATCCGAGTATCATTTTGCCATCTTCTCCTAGAGACGATGATAATGTAGTTGGTTTCAGTAAAGATATGACTAAGGGTATTTTTTGCTCTCGAACCATTCTATATAGAGCCATTCAAATAGCTTATTCTATGGGTTATAGGCGAATTTATCTTTTAGGTATGGATCTTGGCTATCAAGATAAGAATCCTCGTTTTTATGAAGAAGGCGGTTCATCGAGGCCGACAAAATTAGAAAAGGATTATGTACCCTATATACTTCCTTCATTTGAAGTAGCTGCTGGATTAATGAAAAAGCACGAAATTGAAATTTATAATGTCTCGGATAAGAGTAGGCTTCCTGCAAGTATCATCCCTAGAATTTCATTTTTTGATGCTATCAAAGAAAACACACCGACAGATTACTTTATCAAATAGTCTAACCATCCATCTTTGGAACATTATGAAAGCAATCCTGCTAAATGACACAAGAAGCAACCAACATGTTGGGTGCAATCTTGTTATTCAAAACACTTTACATAGTTGTAAGCAAGTTGGCATAGAAATTACATCTACAATTCAGAACAATATATCTGATCCTCTAGCCAAAATACAAAAACTAACCGATTACCAATGTCTTCTCATTAATGGAGAAGGGACAATGCATCATGATCGCCAGCTTGCAAAAGCATTTGGCAAATGTGCTGAGTGGTGTAAATCTCAGAATAAATTAGTAGTTTTATACAATACTGTTTGGCAAGGAAATGAAATCTTAAATCAATACTTACGTTATTTTGATGTGATTTATTGTAGAGAATCGTTTAGCGCTAGAGAGATACAACAATCAGGGTTTCAGGCTAAGGTAGTGCCCGATATGGTTTTTTCGACCCCTTGGGCTTTAGCTACAAAAAGCTCTAACCAAGATTCTGCAATTATAATTCTTGATGCTGTAAGGAAAAACCTTTGTTATAAGCTAGGTTGGCTAGCTGTACGAAAAAAGCTCCAGTTTTTTAGTATGTCACATAATAATGACGTATCGATAAATAAAAGATTTTTCCTATCGAATGCATTGCGGTTTTTTTCTGGTTATACAGAAAAATTATCAGATTCTAAGTTTATAAATCAAATTTCATTATCTGATAAAGTGATTTCTGGACGTTTCCATGGGACCTGCTTAGCGTTATTACATCTTAAACCAACAGCTTCTATTGCTTCAAATACTCATAAGCTTGAAGGTCTGTACTATGATATTGGTTTAGATTCAAACCTTATTATACAAAATAGTAAGCTAGATCAAAACACAATTGATGCTCAATGGGATGCCTGTATTAATGCGATGCCTCTCATTAAAGAATATACCTCTTCAGCACCACAAAAAATATTAACTATGTTCAAAGAAATAAAGGCACTTGATAGGTGTGTCCCAGAATGAGGGTGATACAAGTTAAGTGGTCTTGCGAAGCTCTTTGTACTGAAAGTTTTTAGGTGATTTTAAGGGGGATCTAATCAAGTCCATTTTTTAGCTTACTAAAACGGAGGCTATTTTCTGGGCTAAATTATAACCAGCTTAATCATAGGCTCCTTAAGTCTTGTTAGTTTTACCGCAAGGTTTCTCTTTAGTAGGTCACTATTTCATGCTTTTTCTACAGGCTAGTTAGACGATATATGGTAATAAACGACAAGTATAAATTCATATTTTTTCATGTTCCAAAAGCTGCTGGAACAAGTGTAATGCATGCACTTCAATCTCTTGAGGGAAATAACAATAGATTATTGGCTAAAACAAAGCATGAAACTTTAAGTGAGTTTAGTGTGAGTTGGAGAAAACGACGGGGTGTTTTTATTAACCAGAACCCAGAAAAATATTTCCGGTTTGCCTTTGTAAGAAATCCTTGGGTTCGTATGTACTCATTTTATACTTACTTAAAAGAAATGCGTCCAAGACATGAAATTGATTCAATTAACTCGTTTCAGCACTTTTTATTACAGTCTTGTGATTCTCAGTCTTGGGTCAATGAATTGCGATCTATGAAGCCCCAGCTTGATTATTTTATGACGATGGATGGTGCTTTTGATATGGATTTTGTTGGTCATTTCGAGTTTTTGCAGGAAGATTTAAAATGTATCGGGCAGGATATAGGTGTCGATATTAAAATACACCATCTAAATAGGACTAATAAAGTAATTAGTGATTATAGAGAGTGCTATGACCAGGAAATGATCAAAATTGTATCGTTACGATTTCAGAAGGATATTGAGACATTTGGTTATACTTTTGAGGAACCTAATCCAACAAGGCGGTTTAGTGGTCAGTTGAGGGGGAAGGGGTTTGGAAAATTTGGTCTATTAGGCTAAGGAAGGTTGAAAATTTTTGGTTTATGTGGAATAGAGCGAGTAATTAAATTTTAGTTTTCTACATAAACAAAGTAAATCATATTAATCAGGTTATTTGTATTTTATTATTAATACCATCTAAGATGGTACTGGTTATATACGCGTCAATGCAGTTTACTATGCCGATAAAGGTGGCTTTATGGCATAAAAGGCGCTTTTTTCTGCTCAACCTCTCCGCATCATTGCTCTACGAATGCCCTTGCTGCTTGCTTATCAGGTACCTCCCCCACGATCATTGAATAACGTTTCAACTGACAGGCTTCGCTTAAAGTTGGGGATAATGTAATCAGCTTGTTCAATAACTTGACGGTATGAACGCGATCAAAGGTGATTTCTGTTTGTGGAAACTGCTTTTTATGCCTGAAATAAAGGTAGGAGAAAGGTCTGTACTCGCTTGAGTAATCTGGTTATGTCGAAAAATGGTGATTGATATTTTTTGAGAGATCTAATCGCTTCATTAGCAGAGAAACAGACACTAACCCTGCTCTAGAGGTTAACTGTTCTTTTGTGGTTTGGAGTTTGTAAGGTAATATATTCATCAGTCTTGGTTGCAACCTTTGGGGGGTGGGGATCAAAGGAATTGAGACGCTATTAAAAATAGTTATAATTTAGGTGGAAGGCATTAAATGATAAATAACAACCGAGCTGAGGAGCTTCGTTTAAGAATATGGGTGGCTATTTTTGGGGCGTCTCTTAGTGGAGGGGCTCTTCTATCAGAGCAACTTATAAATAGAGATGCTGTTCTTTATTTGACGGTGGCTCAGATTTTTATTGATTCAGGTTTTGAGGCTGCCATTTCCCATTATAACTGGCCATTTTACTCTATTTTGATAGCTGCTTTTGATAGTATTACTACTCTTGGGCTAGAAAATTCAGCGCGATTAATTAATGCTACTTTACTGCTGGTGCTCGTTGATGCTTTTATTCGGGTCTATTGGGAGGTCAACTCAAAAGTAATATTTCGATGGATGCCAGCTTTAATCATATTATGTTATTCAGGAATAAATGATTATCGACTACTCATCGTAAGGGACTGGGGATATTGGGCTTTTTTATTATTAGCATCACTCTACCTTGTAAGAGCTTATAAATATAATAAGTTAGAATATTATGTTTGGTGGCAAGTTTTTATTTTGGGTGCTTTTTTATTTAGGATTGAGGCGATAGCTATTTTGTTTCTTGCTCCGCTGATATTCTTGATAAGAAAAGAGCCAGTAGTTAGATATTTAAAAGCATGTTCATTTGGCTTTGTTATCGGGCTAATAATGGTTTTTGTTGATTTGACTTTTTATGGAGAAAGTAAGTTTCAGCAAGTCTTTTCATATTTAGATTTTTATTCCTATTGGGTGCGTTTTGGGGGGTATGCTAGCCGGGTGGGAAAAATTGCTATTCAGTACTATGCGGAGGATTATTCAATTGTTTTTGCTATTGGAGGTCTGTTAAGTGTGATTCTAGGGAAGGTGTTAGCAAAAGTTGGCGGTATATATTTTCTTGTTTTTTTTATTGGGCTTGTCCGGCATAAAGTCAAAAATAGTTTTAATGGTTTTGCTGTAAATGTATTGATAGCCGTTTCTTTTATAATTGTTTTTGTGTTTTTTTTAAATTCTAGAGTAATTGCTGGGAGATATACAGTTCAGACAGTTTTGTTCTTATTGTTTTATGTTACTTATTACTCTGAGGCTATATTGGAGAGTATAAAAAAGACTAGCTACCGCTGGCTTGAAGGTGCTTTTTTTATGTTTTTTTTTATAAGCTTAGCAATGGGCATGCACCACTCGGCATCAAACAAAATATATTTAAAAGAGATGGGGGCGTGGGTTAAGCATAATAATACTTTGGAATCTGCATACATAACAACAAATGATAAGAGGCTTTTTTACTACAGTGGTGGGGTAGAAAAAGAAAGAGTGACCCTGATGTCAGTATTTGCAGGAAATGATTATGCCTTATTAAATATTGATAAAAATGACAAAAAATATAGCAGGCTAATTTCTGAAAATAAATTGATTCCTACGCACTCAATCGATGGTGGGGAAAAAGGCTCTGCTATTTTATTTAAAATAAATATGGCTCAATAATATGCGGTTAGCAATGTGTTTGTTTAAATTTTTTCCATACGGAGGGCTTGAGCGCGATTTTTTAAAAATTGCAAATGTTTGCTTGAGTAGGGGGCATTCTGTAACAGTGTATGTAATGGAATGGGACGGGGATATACCTAATGGCTTAGATGTCCAAGTACTGCCTGTAAGGGGGTGGCGAAACCACTCGCAAGTGGAAAGTTATGTCAATAAGCTTGTAGGTGAGTTGGATAGAAGTAGTTTTGATTTAGTTGTTGGTTTTAATAAAATGCCAAGACTTGATGTTTATTATGCGGCTGATGTTTGCTATGTTGATAGAATGCAAGGGTGGGGAAAAGCTTTAAGTAGAGTGGGGGCGAGGTTTAAGACGTATTCACTCTATGAAAAGGCTGTCTTTTCAAGGAACTCTAAAACGGTCTCTTTAATGATATCGGCCGACCAAATGAAGTTATTTAAAGGGTATTATAAAACGCCTGATGAAAGGATGATTTTATTGTCTCCAGGTATATCAAAAGATAGGCTAGCAAATAAGAACTCAGTTAATGTCAGGGCGAAATTTAGGGAAAAAAACAAGATTGCTGATGATGATATGTTGCTTTTGATGGTGGGATCTGGCTTTAAAACAAAAGGGGTTGATCGGGCTATTAAAGCGGTAGCCTTGTTAAAAAAGGACATAAAGAAAAGGGTTAAGTTATTTGTTGTTGGGGGGGATAAGCCGGAAAAATTCAAGAAAATGGCAAGAAAACTTGGGATAAGTGATCAAGTTTATTTTTGGGGAGGGCGAGATGATGTTCCAGCATTTTTGTTGGGGGCTGATTTGTTGCTTCAGCCTTCTAGGCATGAAAATACCGGAACTGCAATTATTGAAGGTATAGTATCAGGGCTTCCTGTATTGGTCTCGGATGTGTGTGGTTATGCTGTTCATGTTAAAAGAGCAAAGGCTGGTAAGATAATCCCAAGCCCTTTTTGTGTTGAGCAGTTTTCTACACTAATTGAAGAGATGTTAACTTCAAGTGAGCGGCAAATGTGGAAAGATAATGCCTTGCAGTATGCCAAAACAGAAGACCTTTATAGTATGCCGGAGCAAGCAGTGAATTCCCTGGAAAAAATAAGAAACGAAGCGGGGAAGACTGATGTTGGGTGAGAAATATACAAAGCTCTTTCCAAAGAATGTATCCTTTGACTGGTTTATGGCTAGGGCGGGTGATGTTTATAGGGAAATGGATGGGCGGACAACGCTTAGATTTAGAGAGAAGGGACGCTCCTACTTTATAAAAAAACATTTAGGAATTGGTTGGAGGGAGGTTTTTAAAAATTTAACACAATTGAAGCTGCCGGTGCTAAGTGCCAAAAATGAATTTGTTGCCATTAATCAGTTAACTGGGTTGGGTATAGATACTATGGCAATAGTTGCATATGGGTTGAGAGGGCGGAACCCAGCAAAGATTCAGTCCTTTGTTGTGACGGAAGATTTGATAGATACAATAAGTTTAGAGGACTATTGTGCTAGCTGGGGGGAAGGGGAAGCTCCATCATTTAGAGAAAAACAGCTGTTAATAAACAAAGTGGCGCATATTACAAAGATTATGCACCTTAGTGGAATGAATCATCGTGATTTGTATATATGTCATTTTTTATTAAGAGGAATGCCTAGTGTTTCAACTGATTTTAAGCTGTTTTTAATTGATTTACATAGAGCTCAGATAAGAAAAAAAGTTCCAGAGAGGTGGTTAGTAAAAGATTTGGCTGCGTTGTATTTTTCGGCTATGCACATTGGCTTAACAAAGCGGGATTTATTAAGGTATATAAAACAATACAAGGGAGAGTCTGTTAGAGATTTGCTGGAAAGAGACGGGCTGTTTTGGAAGAAAGTAGAAGCGAAAGCTTATGCGTTAAATAATCGGAATACTGATCAGTAAGCAGGGGCTAAGGTGGGGATGAAAAGAAGTAAAAAAAATAGAAAAGGCAATAAACCTCAGGAGGCAAAAAAATCAACCGGGATAAATGTTTATAAACGCTTAATAAAATATGTACTCCCCTATAAAAAATGGTTTTTTGTCAGTTTTATTGGTTATTTTATTGCTTCTGTAACACAACCGCTATTTGCGGAAATGATAAAAAAAATCATCGATACGCTACAGTCGGAGGGGCGCGAAGGGGCTTTAATGTTGCCATTAATATTTAGTGGGTTAATTATAACTAGAAGTATTGGTGTTTTTATTGGTAGTTATTTTGTTGCAAAAGTAGCAACGAACATCGTACATGATTTGCGATGTGAAATATTTGA
>ENA-OSET01004308-OSET01004308.1-sediment-metagenome-genome-assembly--contig:-NODE-4308-length-12652-cov-8.772724_pt1 | contig 12652 bp, 5 predicted proteins | sample MGYA00237882_ERZ534229 | MGnify/ENA primary metagenome ERZ534229 (study PRJEB26408, sample SAMN06266212) | sediment metagenome | isolation source: Hudson Canyon methane seep mesocosm | place: USA:Hudson...
GGATTAACCTCAACCCTAATATTCAAACCAATTTCTTGCAAGCTATTTTGAATGTACTCGCATAAATCCAGATAAGAAGATGTAGTGGAAAGTACAATTTCTTGTTTAGTATCAAAATTACTATCCGAAATCAACTCTTTTGCTTTTTCAGGATTATAATTATAGCCAATTACATTTGTATTAAAGGAAGGTAAACCCATAGGTACAAATCCATTGATTGCAGGAGTGCCAATATTATTCCTTAAGTATTTAAGCATTTTTACCCTATCAAAACCATAATTAATAGCTTTCCTAATCTCTAATGGTAAAGGATTATTATCCATCAAAAAACCTAAGTATTCTGTATTTAAATACGGCTGAGATTGTAAATTAACAATATCCTTATACTTAGTTTGCAATTCTCCAGTTTTAGTAAGTATCTCATCTTTGTAAGAAGCATCAATTCCTGATATAAAATCTAAATTACCTTGAATAAATTGCAAGAATGCTGATTGCTTATCTTGTATAAATGTAATAGCAACTGCATCCAGATAGGGTAATTGCTCCTCTCCTTCTTTTTCAAAGTAAGAAGGGTTCTTTCTGAAAACTAACTTTACTCCATCTTCCCATAATTGAAACTTAAAAGGACCTGTTCCTATAGGATTTCTATTAAAATCAGAACCATCAATAATTTCCTTTGGAACTACTGAGCAGTATTGCATACTCAATAATGATAAAAATGCAGGGAAAGGTTTTTGCAATTTGATTGTAAAGATGCTATCATTTAAAGCTGAAAAAGAAGCTACATTTCCTAAAACCCAAGCTCCTGGAGCAGCAAAAGCTTTATCTAAAAGCCTGTTAAATGAATACTCAAAATCAGAAGCAGTTACCTTTCTTCCTTTTCCATTTTTAAACAACTCATGGTCATGAAAAAAGACATCATTACGCAAATTAAAAGTATAACTTAGAGCATCAGAAGAAATATCCCAACTTTTTGCAACAGAAGGCTTTACATTTAAGTCATTATCCAACTGAACTAAACCATTAAAGAGTTGATTAGTTGCCCAGATTGTTGCTTGATCCTTAGAAAATGCAGGATCCAAAGTATGTATTCCTGCCGATTCATTATACCTAAATATCTTCTTGTCAGAATTATCAACATCAATTCCACAAGCTGTAACAAAAAGCACTAAAATAAAAAAGCCAACTCTCCACTTCATAATTAAGTTTTAAGTTGGCTAATTTAGGTAAATATTATTACCTCATAAGGTTTAGCTCTCCATTATAAACCCAAAGTCTTCCATTATGATCGTAAAGCGCTACATGGTAAAGGTATGTACCATTATTTACAATTTCACCTGCAACATTCTTTCCGTTCCACCCATAATCAACTGATGATGATTCAAAAACCAGCCCTCCCCATCTATCAAATACTTGCATCTCAAATTCTGTAATTCCTGTTCCTTTTGCTTCAAAGATATCATTTAAGCCATCTCCATCAGGAGTAAATGCAGTAGGAACAAATATTGTGTATTCTGGATGAATATACACTTGCTTAATCATTTCATCTTCACATCCAAACTCAGAAACAGCAGTCAACAATACATTGTAATTACCTATATTATTAAATTCAATAACAGGATTCTCTAAAGATGAAATCATGCCATTATCAAAATCCCAAAACAGTTTAATTGCTCCAACTGAATTATTATAAAACTCTATTTCAGCTTCAGTTTCTGGAGCAAGTAATGTACTTGCTTGAAAGTTTGCAATTGGCAAACTATGTACCTCAACATTTATTGAAGTATCATTTTTACAGCCTACATCAGAAATAACTTCTAGTGATACATTAAAGATTTTTACATAACTATAAGCATGAGAAGGATTTTGTTTATCACTAATATATCCATCATTAAAATCATATAACCACTGTACAATCTCAGCACCATTCCCTTCTGATAAGTCAGTAATTTCAAATTCCTCATTTAAACAAACACTATTGTTTATCCTAAAGTTTGGGCTTGGCAATTTACAGATAACAACTTCCTCTTTTTTAGTTGATACACAGCCTTTATCTGAAATTGAAGTTAATGATACATTAAAGACTCCTGAATTAGCAAAGATGTAGCTTGGATGTTGCGTATTTGTAACTGCTGATGCATTGTCAAAATCCCATAACCAATCAATGATAGTTCCGTTATCAACTGATGATAAATCATTAAAATGAGTGGCTTCCCCAAAACAAAACTGACTAGAAGTGAAATCAATATTTGGCAATTCAAACACATTATTAGATTTTACAATACTACTTTCACATCCATCTTTAGTAATAGCAGTAAGGGTTACATCATGAACACCACTATTTAAAAACACAAATGAACTTATAGAATCATTTGATGTATTTCCATTCCCAAAATCAAATAATATTGAATTGATATTACTTGTTAAAACAGTTGACAAATCAGTAAAGATGGTTGGATTACCCAAACAACTTTCTTCAATTGTAAAATCTGCATTAGGCAATTCATTTACATAAACATCTTTTACAATCGAATTAACACATCCTTTATCTGAAACCACATCTAATATTACATTGTAAATTCCAGGCGCACCATAAGTGTAAATTGGGCTAGAGTTAGTAGAACTACCCAATCCATCAGCAAAATCATACTCACCAGAAACAGTATTTAATGAAGATTGATTCGAAAATACAACTGGATCTCCATCACAAACAGTAGTAGCATTAAAGTTTGCAGTTGGTAAAGGAAAAATCTCAATATTCTGGACTAAAGTATCAACACAAGAATTCTCTAAATTCTCTATCACCAAAGTTATTGCATTATCCCCTAATACTAACTGAGAACTAACCACTTGTCCGTTTAATCCCAAACTCCAGTTGTAATCAACATTTAAAGTGGCAAGCCCTGAGTTGGCAGTAAAAACCAAAGTATCTCCCTCACAATGTTTATCAGTAGTGAAACTAGCTGAAGGCACATCATTATGAACAGTTATATTTACTGAGTCAGTTGCACTACATAATCCATCAGAATTTTCAACAATATATAAAACATCAAATACAGGATTTGCTAGAGGATTAGCAATTGAGTTATTACTAATTGATGATCCTATCCAATTAAAAGCTAAAGCATTTCCAATTGCATTAAGTTGAAATTGTTCTCCTTCGCAAATTTCAAAATCTACTCCTGCATCCACAATAATTTCAATTACAACTAGTGTGTCATTATTTGGAACTGTAAATTGACAACCAGAATTATTTTCAATAATCAATAAGGGAATAAATTCTCCACCAACAAAGTAAGTATTAGTTGGAAAACTATCAGTTGAAAGCACTCCATTCCCAAAATCCCATAAGAAACTATTCGCATTAATAACAGTTGGGTTAAATGCTACCACCTCATCTTTACAGATAACAGAATCAGACATTGTAAAAGTTCCTGTTGGGCCCGAAATATTAATCAAGCCATTCTGAACTAGAGTATCCTTACAACCTAAAGAATTTTCTACAATCAAAGAAACATCAAACACCCCAGAAGTTGCAAATAAATGAGATGGACTCTCAACAACTGAACTTTCTCCATCACCAAACATCCAATTAAATATGACTGCATCAGCAGATGAGTTATTAGAAAAATCTGAAATAAGAGGTGGGCAATTTGAACTTAGACCTGAAGTAGAAAAACTTGCTGTTGGAGCTAAAACCTCAATGTAATTATTCAAACTTAAAACATCCGAACAACCAAAAGAATCTGTAACTAGCAAACTCACATCATAATTTCCATTTGATAAGTACTCGTGACTTGGACTAAAAATGCTAGATTGAGTGCCATCACCAAAGTCCCACACTATCTCAACAGCAATTCCATCAGAAAGATTTGAAAATTGCACCTCATTACCTGGACAAATACCCTGTATATTTGAACTTAAATCAGCTGTTGGGTACTGAAATTGAATGTACTCCACCCTAGTAAGCGTGTCTTTACATCCCATTGCCGATTCAGCAAATACAGTTACGTCATAAAACCCTTCATTGTAGTAAATATATTGGGGGTTATTAACATTAGATGTACCCCCATCACCAAACACCCAATCAACTAACGATACAGGAGAAGTTAAATCAACAAAATCAACTAACATTGAATCACAACCTAAAACATTTGCAATCCCGAAATCAACCTCAACATCATGCATATGGTACATATTGTTTCTTACCAATGTATCTTTACAGCCATGAATATCAGTTATTATTAAAGTAACATCAAAATCTCCAGCAGTAGTGAATTTATGGTCTTCCCTTCCATAACCAACATAGCCATCTGACCAAAGCACTTTGTAATAAGACCAATCTTGCGACTGATTATCAATATAAACTGTTTTAGGAACACAACCAACAGAATCATCATAATTGTTAGCTGAGTTTATTAAGTAATCAAATTGAGCTTCAGGTTGAGTGACTTTAATTTGTTTAACGAATAAATGAGAACATCCTGTTAAAGTATTGCTTACAGTCAAACTTACATTATGCACACCAGCACTTAAGAATGAATGAATAGGACTAACTAACGTTGATGTTGTTCCATCACCAAAATCCCACAATATATCATCAGCACCTACCGATAAATTGACAAACTCTACCTTAAATGGATTATCACAATTGTAGATTTCTTCAAATATTGCAGTAGGCTCAATTATCTCAATAAAAGCAGGGATACTTAAGGTATCCTTACAATTATTCATTCCTGCAATTAAACTTACATCATATACCCCCGTTAGTTCGTATTGGTAGTTTGGGTTTTGCAAGTTTGAAGAAGATCCATCACCAAAACTCCACTCCCAATTATTAGCACCTAAACTGGATAAATCATTAAAACTAATATTTTCACCTGCACAAGAAACTACAGGGGAAGCAACAAAATTAACTACTGGCTTTTCATTAGCTGTAATCTGATTAGGGAAAACCATAGAAGCTAAACATCCGTAATCATTAAAAACCAATAAACTAACATCAAAAGTTCCTCCAACTACATATGTATGAGTAGGATTTTGAGAGTTTGAAAAATTACCATCACCAAAATTCCAATTCCAATCAACTAATGGACGAATTGAAGAAGTTAAATCAGTAAAATTAACATCAAAAGGTATACAAACCTCAGTATTATCAGATGTAATATCAATAAGAATTTTTTCTACATCAATTAAATTATTTTCAAGCTGAGTTGCAGTACATCCATCAGAATTTGTAACTGTTAAACTCACATCATAAGATCCATAATTTCCATAAGACACACTAGGGTTAGAAATATTTGATGTAATTCCATTTCCAAAATCCCAACTCCAATTAATCGCGTTTAAAGTATTATCTATAAAATCAACAGCAAAAGGAAAAGAACAAGCATAAGTAGTATCAGCTGAAAAATTAATTAGTGGTTTTTCTAAAATTTCTATTTCAGCAGGGAAAGTTAAAGTAGTTTCACATTGTCCGGAAATTGATGTTGTTAATGATATGTCAAAAATTCCAGAAGCTAAATATTCATGAGTAGGGTTTTGTAAATTTGAAGTAATTCCATTTCCAAAATCCCACAACCATGCGTTTGGATTATTAGCTGTTACATCTGTAAAACTGACATTCAACCCTTCACAACCACTATTTGTACTTACATTAAAATCAGGAGTTAATAAAGCTCCTACTTTAATTAAATCTGTCATAACTATAGTATCTATACAACTCCCCTCCTTTGCACAAAGAGTCACTGTAAATGTTCCAGAATTAAAAGTATGTGTAGGGTTTTCCAAATTTGAAGTTGTTCCATCACCAAAATCCCATACATAAACAGAACCGTTAAGACTATTATTTGTAAAAGTTATAGTTTCTGATGAGTTACATGAAAATGTAATGTCAGCCTCAAAATCAGCAATTGGGACTTTATTTACCTCAATTAAATCAACTTCAGTCGCCAAACTTTGGCAACCATTTGCATCCACAATTGAAAGTGACACAGAAAACACTCCATCAGTTTCATAGTTATAATTTGGGTTTTGAAGATTGCTTGAGCTACCATCACCAAAATCCCACTGCCAAGAACCTATAGAAGTTGATGAAACTGAAACATCAGAAAAATTACTTACCAATGGCATGCAACCAGTTGTTACAGAATTAACTTGTAAACCAGCAATTGGCTCTTCATAAACTTTCACGTAACTATTTATAGTTTTTACATCATTTGTAGTTCCATCAGCAACACTCAAAACAACATCATAGAAACCAGGAATTGCATAAATAGCAATAGGATTTTCTAATGTTGAAGTATTACCATTTCCAAAGTCCCACAACCATGTTATAGGATTTCCAGTAGAAACATCTTGAAACTCTACTACCAGAGATCCACATCCTGTAGTTGATGATATTGTCGTAAAATCAGCAGTTACTTGTGGGGTTGCACTAAAGGATACAAGCATAGCAATTAGGACTAGGAAAAGGTATTTACACTGTTGAGCAATTTTTATACTCAACTTGTTTTTTAAAAAAAATCTTAATAGTAATAATGTTGTCATAGCTTTAGGTTTTAGTTAAACATAGTTTTGGAGAACTTATACTATATTACGGCTAAAAAATAAAATTGGTTACAAAAACTAATATCCATTTGTGTTTCTTTATTTTTGCACTATGTTTAAAGGTAAAAAAGCAGCATTCTATACTTTGGGTTGCAAACTCAATTTTTCAGAGACTTCAACTATTGGTAGGCAGTTAGAGGAAATTGGCTTTATTAAAACTGAGTTTGAAGATGCAGCTGATTTATATGTAATTAATACCTGTTCAGTTACTGAAAATGCCAATAGAGAATGCAGGAGAATAATAAGAAAAGCAAAAAAGAACTCCCCTACTGCATTTATAGTGGTAACAGGTTGCTTTGCGCAACTTAAACCAAAAGAAATATCAGACATTGAAGGAGTAGATATGGTTCTCGGTGCAAATGAAAAGTTCAATTTACCTCAACTTTTAACCAATTTAAATACGGTTGAAGAAACTGAAATACATGGCTGTGAAATTGAGGAGCTAGATTATTTTACTTCTTACTCTTTAAATGACAGAACCAGATCATTCCTTAAAATACAGGATGGTTGTGATTACCCATGTACTTATTGCACAATTCCACTAGCAAGAGGAAAAAGCAGATGCGATAGTATAGAAAATATTATTAAAAGTGCTGATGACATTGCAGCTAATGATATTAAGGAAATAGTAATTACAGGTGTTAATATTGGAGAATTTAAAGATAAGAACAACAACAAAAACTTTGGAGAACTCATTACTGAACTAGAACAAGTAAAGGGTATTGAACGCTACAGGATTTCATCAATAGAGCCAAATTTAATTACTGATGAAATTATTAACACTGTAAAGCATTCCAATAAATTCATGCCCCATTTTCACATCCCTATGCAATCAGGTTCTGATCTAGTACTAGGAAGAATGAAGAGAAGATATCAAACTAAATTATACCGCAATAAAATCAACACTATTGTAAATAAAATTGATGATGTATGTATAGGTGCTGATGTAATTGTAGGTTTCCCTGGTGAGACAGATGAAGAATTTAATAAAACTCTCAACTTTATTAAGGACTTACCTATCTCATACTTGCATGTTTTCTCTTATTCTGAAAGAGAAAACACTCCTGCTATTGATTTTGAGGGTGTAGTAAGCAAACAAACCAGAGCTGATAGGAGTAAACAACTTAGAATACTATCTAACAAATTGCAAAGAGCATTTTATCAAAAATACTTAAACACTACACACACAGCTTTATTTGAGCAAGATAATAAAGAAGGAAAGGTTTACGGATTTACAGATAATTATATAAAAGTAAAACTACCTTTTAAAGAAGAAATTTGCAGAACAAAACAACAAATAAAACTATTAGAAATTGATACTGATGGTGTAATGAAAGCTCAATTACTATAACCCTACAACTAAACCATGTACCCTACTATAAGCCACCTTATTTACGATTTATTTGGAGTAAATATTCCACTACCTATTCAAACTTTTGGTTTTTGGGTAGCAGTAGCATTTATATTTGCATCTTGGGTAATTAGCACTGAGCTTAAACGAAAAGAAAAAGAAGGGTTTATAAGCAGTACTAAAGTTAATGAGATTATTGGGAAAAGTTTAACAACATCAGAAATTATAAGCAGTTTACTTACTGGATTCTTTATAGGTTTCAAGTTTATTGAGGCTCTTTTTCATTATAGTGATTTAGTAAACAACCCTCAAGACTTCATACTTTCAACTAGAGGAAATTTATTAGGAGGTATTCTTATTGCAACTATTTCATTTTATTTAAAGTGGACAGAAAATAATAAAACCAAACTTGCTACTCCTAAAAAAATTGAAAAAACAGTTCACCCATTTGAGTTAGTAGGGAATATGACAATGATAGCAGCTGTTTCAGGTATTATTGGCGCTAAAATATTCCATAACTTAGAAAATATGGATACCTTTTTAGCGGATCCTATTGGGCAGTTAATATCATTTAGTGGACTTACTTTCTATGGTGGACTTATTGCAGGAGCTGTATCAGTAATATGGTATGCTAATAAGTACAAAATTAACATCAAACACTTAATTGATAGTGCTGCTCCAGGATTAATGCTAGCTTATGGAGTTGGGCGAATTGGTTGTCAAATGTCAGGTGATGGGGATTGGGGAATTGATAATCTTGCTCCTAAACCAGAATGGATGAGCTTTTTACCTGATTGGATGTGGAGCTACACTTTTCCTCATAATGTAATTAATGCAGGCATTCCGATTGAGGGCTGTACTGGAAACTTCTGTATGGAATTAGCTAACCCTGTATGGCCTACTGCCTTTTATGAGGTGATTATGTCTCTTGCAATTTTTGGTGTTCTTTGGGCTATGCGTAAGCACATCAAAGTTCCAGGAGCTTTATTCTTTATTTATTTAGCATTTAATGGTGTGGAGCGTTTCTTTATTGAAAAGATAAGAATTAATACTGAATACAATATATTGGGAGGGATTACTCAAGCTGAAATCATCTCTTTTAGTTTGATTCTTACAGCAATTATTGGGGTAACTTACCTTTATAAAAGCAAAAAGGCTATTTAAGTTGTTGGTTCATTAGCTTTTATCAAACTGCTACTTTACTTCTTATTTTAAGATAATAAATCAATATTATTTTGTTAATTGCAGTTAGTAATTTTAAGTTTTTTATTTGTTTAGTTTTAAATTGAGGAGCCTTTGGCTCCTCTTTTTAATTTCTAATAATAATTAACAAACCAACAAAAGTAAGTGCGCCATTCACAATTAGCAATTCAAAACCAAAAGGAATAAACAATTGCAATACATAAGCAATTACAGGAGAAAGAACTGCAACTAGGGGCACTAAATTATCTTTTACGTTTAGCTTAGTAAAAAGTCCAAAAGCATACATTCCGAGCAGTGGTCCGTAGGTATAACCAGCAACCTTAAATAAGGATGCAATTACACTATCATCATTTATCTCTTTAAAGATAACAATAACTACTACCAACAAGGCCGAAAAACCCAAATGAACCAATTTCCTTTGCTGTACCTCCTTAGCCCCTGAATTATCATCAAACCCTAAAATATCAATACAAAAGGAAGTTGTAAGTGATGTAAGTGCAGAGTCAGCACTAGAGTAAGCAGCAGCAATCAATCCTAAAATAAAAAGCACCCCCACTCCTACTCCTAAGTTGCCACTCAAGGCTACAGCAGCAAATAAATCATCTGCCTTATTAAAGGTTATGCCATTATTTGCAGCATACATATAAAGCAATGCTCCTAAGGATAAAAACAACAGATTAACAAACACCAATACGATACTAAACCAAAACATATTCTTTTGCGCATCTCCTAAACTCTTACAGCTGAGGTTCTTCTGCATCATATCCTGGTCTAATCCCGTCATTACTATAGCCATAAATGCACCTGCTAAAAACTGACTGACAAAGTGTTGCTTCCCTTCCCAAAAAAATATTTGCGAGTAATCCGATTCCTCTATCGTACTAATCAAAGCACTAAAGCTCAAATTCATATCTACTGATATCAAATACACACTCATTCCCACTGCAATTAGCATAAATAAAGTCTGCAGAGTATCTGTCCAGATAATAGTTTTTATTCCGCTTCTAAAAGTATAAACCCATATTAATAGTATAGTTGCTACTACTGTTAGTTCAAAAGGAATTCCAAAATTATCGAATATTGCAAACTGCAATACATTAGCCACTAAGTACAACCTAAAGGATGCTCCAATTACCCTACTCAATAAAAAGAAACTAGCTCCTGTTTTGTATGATGAGTTCCCAAATCTTTCCTTCAGATAGCCGTATATTGAGGTTAAATTCATTCTGTAATACATAGGCATAAGTACAGTTGCAATTACCAAGTAACCTAGCAGATAACCCAATACCATTTGCATATAAGAAAACTCACTTGTAGCCACCCAACCTGGCACGGATATAAATGTAACTCCTGATAATGATGCTCCTATCATTCCAAAAGCTACTACATACCATGGTGATGATTTATCTCCTATGAAAAAGGAAGAATTACTATCTGATTTTCCCGTTAGGTAGGATATTAGTATCAATACTAAAAAGTAGGCTACTATTACACCAATAATTAATGATGGAGATAAGCTCAATTGCATAAATTTTGTTTTTTACAAAACTATCAGAATTATTGATAATACATCTATATTTGCACTTATGAATTTTCCATCAAAGCTTGTTAAAAATGCGGTAGAACAACTATCAAGCCTTCCAGGTATTGGTAGGAAATCTGCCCTTAGGTTAGTGTTACATATGCTAAAAAAGGACAAATTAGCAGTGGAGCAGTTTGGTGATTCTTTCATTCAGCTAATTAACCGAATTAATTACTGTACAAGATGTTACAGTATTTCAGATGCTGAACTTTGTGAGATATGTGCTAACCCAAAAAGGGACAAGCAAACAATATGTGTTGTGGAGGATATTCGTGTAATGATGGCTATTGAAAACACCATGCAGTATAAAGGAGTTTATCATATCCTTGGGGGTTTAATCTCTCCTATGGATGGTATTGGCCCTACTGATATTCGAGTAGAAGAACTCATCAATAAGATAGAAAACGAAAATGTACAGGAAGTTATTTTTGCACTAAGCACCACTATGGAGGGCGATACTACTAATTATTATCTTTTCAGAAGACTTAAAGATAGTGGCATTAAAATATCATCAATTGCAAGAGGAATTGCTATTGGTGATGAGCTTGAATATACAGATGAAATAACACTTGGGACTGCCATATCTAGCAGAATGCCTTATTCTGAGTAAGTTACAATACTAACAACCTGTAACTAAAAACTCAGCTCCAAAAAGGAATAAATATCCTTACTTTTCTTAATTTTGCAAAAAATTTTAAACTATGGCAAGAGTAGAATTGATAATGCCCAAAATGGGTGAGAGTGTTTCTGAAGCAACTATTATTACTTGGAGTAAAAATATTGGTGATATGGTGGAACTTGATGAAACTATTGTAGAGATTGCAACTGACAAAGTAGATTCTGAAGTACCCTCAACACATGAAGGAAAACTAGTCGAAATGTTACATGAAGCTGATGATGTTGTTCAAGTTGGTGAGCCTTTCGCGATTTTGGAAACTGAAGGTAGTGATGATACGCCTGATGTAAATGATGCTACTCCAGCACCTGCTGTTACTAAAGTTGTTGAGGAAGCAGTAACTAAAGCTGTTGAAGCGACTACTACAACTATAACAAATACTGGTGAAAGATTCTATTCTCCATTAGTAAGAAGCATGGCTAGTGAAGAAGGAATAGAAATGACTGAACTAGAATCTATTCCTGGAAGTGGAAAAGAAGGAAGAGTAACAAAGTCGGACATGGTTTCTTATTTAAAAACTAGAGGGTCAGCACCTGCTACAGCTCAAGATAAAACTGAAACTAAAAAGACTACTCCTGCACCTAAAACAGCTGTACCAGCACATACTCCAGTAAATGTTCCTAATACGGGTGGTACTGAGATTGTTGAAATGGACAGAATGAGAAAATTGATTTCTGCTCATATGACTATGTCAAAACAAACTTCAGCTCATATTACTTCTTTTGTTGAGGCCGATATGACAAATATTGTAAACTGGAGAAATTCAGTAAAAGCTGACTTTAAAAAGAGAGAAGGACAAAACATTACCTTCACTCCTATTATTATTGAAGCAATGGCAAAGGCCGTTAAGGATTTCCCTATGATTAATGTTTCTGTTGATGGAACTAACATCCACATTCATAAAAATGTAAATATTGGTATGGCTGCTGCCTTACCTGATGGAAACTTAATTGTTCCTGTTATAAAAGAAACTCAAAACAAAAACCTTATTGGCATTACTAAATCAGTAAATGATTTAGCTACTAGGGCTAGAGGTGGACAATTAAAGCCAGACGATATTCAAGGCGGCACAATTACAATGACAAATGTTGGTACTTTCGGAAACCTTATGGGAACTCCAATTATCAATCAACCTCAAGTAGCTATTATGGCTTGTGGTGTTATTAAAAAGAAACCTGTTGTTTTAGAAACTACTGAAGGTGATGTAATTGCAATTCGTCATATGATGTTC
>ENA-OSET01004311-OSET01004311.1-sediment-metagenome-genome-assembly--contig:-NODE-4311-length-12646-cov-37.872544_pt1 | contig 12646 bp, 10 predicted proteins | sample MGYA00237882_ERZ534229 | MGnify/ENA primary metagenome ERZ534229 (study PRJEB26408, sample SAMN06266212) | sediment metagenome | isolation source: Hudson Canyon methane seep mesocosm | place...
CCAATCTAGCCTGTCTGCATTAGAGTCTGAGACTAGGCCCAGCAATTTGATGCGATCATTGATGTACCAGTCCACCACTGCACCCAACCCTGAGTCCGGTAATGCGTTGGCGAAGCTTCCGACACCTGCCGTGGACGTGAAGGTTAGGGGGGCGGCAATGTGGGCAGAGGTGGAGAGTATGGCATCAGGCGTAATCTTGCCTACTCTGTAGATCCAGCTAGCCTCCTTACTTCCCTGTTCCCAGTATAGGTTTCGTAAGAGGAATGTGGGTGTGTACTCCGCGAAGGTGTTACCTGGTCTACTCATACTTCCCAGCGACTCTGTCCCGAGATTCTCTGGCCCAGTCGTTCCCCAGTTCCAACGGCCCTGTACGCCAAAGACTAGTTGCCCTTGAGTTGGTTCTCCACGGCTCAATAACTCCCAGGTACCTATAAGATCCACGGTGCTGGCCGTACCAGAATTATCCGTATTGGGGAGTGTTTCGCTCACTGTCTGAAACAGCTGATTGTAGGCGAACCCGAGCTTTAGGCCAGTAGCATCGTAGAGTGTTTGCTTCCATCGATCTGTGGCCTGGTGAACTTCATGCAGCGGAGACTGGCTGAATAGCGAGTCTTTCTGAGTAAGCCTCTCTCTGATCCCCTGCAGGAGGTTGGATGGATCATCGGGATCTTCACCAATTCCATTTTGCGTTAAGGCGCCTTTCCCGACAGGGTTAGAGTCAGCGGCATTTGCCTCTGCCGAGAGAGCTTCTGCTCCGGCCGGGAACGACAAGACCGTCAGCAGACAGCCCAACAGTGCTAACCATGAAAGCGAACCTCCTTCTATGGAAAAATGGTCTCTATACAAAGCTATACAATTATAGGATGAAGGCCATTTACAGACATAGTTCCAGTCTAGAATGGCTTCATACCTTCGTTATAGAAACCACCTGCAACTTGAAAGAAGTTGCTCGTTATATACATGTTGTAACGAGAAAATAATGCAACGGTGAAGTGCGCTGCCTCAGTCGTTTCGCCTAGGAATTTCATCGGAATAGTCTCCAGTATTTTCTTGAAAGCCTCCAGATCATCTTCAACACCTGCAGCATGTTTGAAACCAGGATAAATCATGAAGTTGGTATCAATCACATGACACAGATACCTTTTGGCGACGCCGTTCTTCACCCACCGAGGATCCAGAATCACCTCTTCAAACCCTATCCACCCTGAAGCGAAGCTATCGAATCGAGCTTCATATTGTAGCCGCCGGCGACCATGAAGCTCTGCCCGGTGGTGAACATGTTGTATCCGTCAAGAAGAGCCATCGCGAGATGCGCCATCTCCTCGGGCTCGCCGAAGCGGCCGAGCGGGATATTACTTGCGACAGCCGCCAAATTTTCGGGGCCGCCATAGCCTTCAACCGCATCGGGATAGTTAAGGAAGTTGGTGCCAAATGCGTTCACGCACACACCCTTGGGTGCCGCCGTCATGGCGGCGCCCTGGATCAACGTGTTCGCCGCGGAACGCATAGCGGAGTAGCCAATGAAGTCGCTGAGCGCCTGCGTACTGGACGCGCTGGTCAGGATAACAATTTGCCCGGCGCCCTTTTCCATTAGCGGTGGCAGCAGAGATTGAAGCGCATAGACCACCGCGAGGAAGTTACCCTCGTACATTAGCTGCATATTCTCGGTATTTATATCGAAGATATCGCCGGGCCCGTGTTCCGCCGTCCGGATGTAGGCCGAATCGAAACCGCCGAATTCCTTGATCGCAGCATCGACCAGCGTCTGGGTGGAGTTGGGCCGACGCTCATCGTTCGGCCCATGCTGTTCAATGCTGGGCACCACGATAACCTTCGCGCCGTGACTCTCGCATTCTTTGACGAGACCTTTAACGGGCTGGGCAATAACGAGGTTGTAGCCCTGCTTGGCGAAGTTGCGCGCAAGAGGAGGACCGATCTGCAAGAGCGCGTCGTTAATTATTATGACGCGTTTGCCGCCCTTGGTCGCGTTGGTATTGAGAATTTTACCCGGCACGATTGTCTTTGCCGAAGCCGTGTTCGCACCTAGGCCTGCTGCCGCAAGGCCAGCGGCACCCATAGCGCCTGCTTTCAGAAGATCACGACGATCAATACCTTTGGAATCTTGACCATTGTTGCCTGTGCTCATGATGTATATCTCCTTTTGGATTGTTTGTGTGAATCGAAATCTTTGGATAACGTCTATGCTGACTTAAGTCTTGGGCCGTGTCGCTGCAAAAGGTATATCGAGATACTTGATCGCTTCAGCCCCTGTAACGACCGGACGGCCGACGGCATTGATGATTTCGTTGGCACGTTTTAGCTGTTCAACATTGCTAGGACCGTTCGAAAAGTCCTCAAGTCCGACGCGGAAACTGCCTCCCCGCTCCAAGGCCATTTGGGCCAAAGGGGTATCCATAACACTCTTTTCGCCAATGTAGCCGACCGACCATTTCAGATCGAGACCTTCCATCATCTTCAGATAGAGTTCGAGTGCTTCGGGAATAGCTGGTGCAAAGCCCGAATAGCTGTCTGAAGCAAAGTAAATATTGAGCTTCGACCCTCGCGGAAGGGTACCAGCCCGAACCATAGCAACGACATTTTTCATCCAGCCGGGCTCGAATACCGATATCGAGGCACCTGTCCCCAAGTCTTTACAAACTTTCAGTATGTAGCGTGTATCTTCCGGCCAGAAGCCATACCAAAAAAAACCAGAATCTGGACCGGGGACACCTTGCTGATCAAAGACAGCCAAAGGCGCAACACCTGTGTCGAGCAACACCATATTAACCAGCCCAGCCTCAGCCAACAGACGATGGTGCACGCACTGGATTGCCTTGGGCCAGACTTTACGGGTCTGGTTGTAAACTTTCGGGTCAAAGTTTGCGGTGGCGTAGAGAATCGCATGTGGATGTTTCTTCCACACAGGCTTGTATGCCTCAATGTAAGGTTGGGCCGCGATATTTGGATCTTCGTTCGGTTCATTTGAATGGCTATGGACAATGGTGGCACCGGCATCTAGGCACTTAATGATCTCAGTGGTCTGTTCAGCTATGGTCGCTGGGGCATGTGGATTCTTGGTCTTGGTCGTACCGCCATTGATTGCACATTCAAGAATAACCGGAGTATTCACCACTGATTTTTTTGTCGCCGCCGAAGCAGTTCGTGCAACCGGACCAGCTGCCAATAACGCGCCGGCAGCAGCTATTGTCTTGTTGAAATTTCTTCTATCCATATTTAATCACCATTAACCTTTCTAGCCACAAAAAATGAGCCTACTGCAATCGCTGGGGCAATGAACAGAATCCAAGTCTGGTACTGGTTCATCAACCGACTTCAACTGTTCCATCTTCATGAATAGCGATCGGGTCATCTGTCTTGACAGCTTCAAGAAATTCATCACCCAACAGGTCGATAGTGATAACTCGCCGTTCGTTCCAGACATCATCCATGATGAGCCCACTCGCGGAGATACTGTCGATGTGCGAGGAGAACAGATAGGCCTTCGGTCCCACGCCGATGTCGTTCATGCCCATGATGCACCCAGAGCCGAAGGTAGAGCCTACGGTTTGGGTCGTACAGATGATGGAGCCGCTCAAATCTTTCTTGTAGAGCTCCTTGTTGGTTGGATCCGTGCAGGGAGCGCTGTCGGTCCGGCCGGCAAACATGTTTTCCAGATAGGATCCGGTCAAGTTAAATGCCTGTTTTTTCGACACCAGTGCCTTTCCTTTTAGATCACCAGAAAGTATGGGTCTACCTTTGAATGTTTTTTTAGCCATGTATTTTCTCCAGTTAAATTAGTTCTATGCACCCTTAGGTATTTTTCCGTCCACGATGGTTTTCACGAGGACATCGTCGGGGAAATATCGGAGAGTTGAGTAGTTGCGAGTCTTAGCGGAGTTCGTGACACCGCGGACCCGTTCCGAGAACCCCTTCATACCGGCATAGCTGACACTGCACATGTTGGTGGACACCATGCCAGCCCGCTTCATCCTGCTGGCCAGCACGCCTTCTTCCTCGACCAGTCGATCCCGTACTGGGTTGGGCATGAACATATAGACCGGGATAGCGGCTTCCTCTTTACCCGCCTTGTCGAGCGCTTCAGTCACCATCTTTCCCCACTTGACGACTTCGTGGTACGTGTTATGCGGGCAGCCTAGGAAGGCGGCCGTGGGATCGCCATTCTTTTCAGGCCAGAGATTCGGGAAGGTGTCGATGATCCGCGCCTGTTCCTTGTCGTCAATGACGTAGGTCTTGTATCCCTTTTCAAGTAACTTTCGCTTCTTCTGCTTAGCATCTGGGGTCACGCCCTCAACGTGATAGAGACCGACGGCACCGGCGGAGGCGGTGGCGCTGCCCATGGCCTTCAGCAAGTGCAAGTTTTCGCTTGTGACCTTGCCGCCCTTGAAATACTTATCGAGGCCGGTGATATACGGTATATCCTCAACACACTTGCGCCCGATCGCGATACCGACCGCACCCCAGTCCGGCTCCTTGGTGGTCTTGACTTTAATCAACCACTGAGCCCGCCGCCCTTCATCGGTCATCAGGCCGAACAGCGGTGACTTTCCGAGCATGGCCTGAAGCAGATCCATGCCGGCGCCGGTGCGATTCGTCCGGAGGCCAAGGGCAGAATTGCCGTAGTTCACTGCGGAGGACTCGGCCCAGGCCACATAGGTCCCCGGCTTGGGCGCATTACCGATCTCGTCCACATAACAAGCGCAGGTTCTTTTGTTCAGATCCGGCGAGCCGAGGCGGACATGAACATATTCCAGGTCTCGTTGCAGATTGTAGCCCTCGTAGATCATCTCCATGTCTCTTGCGTTGTTGTTGACTTTGTACACATCATAAGGACGCGGGTTGACGGTGTAGGGAGCATAGGACTTGAGCCCAGCCTTGGCACATTGATCCAGCATCTTGATCATCGAGCCCATGTAACCAGCACCGATGAACATATTGCTGTGCGGTGCGCCGCCGAGATCCACGAGCTTTTCGGCGCCGAAGGTGTTACCAAATTTCACCAGAATCTTCATTAGCTTGGCCTTCTCCTCACCTTCAGAGCCATTGAGGATGGCCTCTTCATCCTTGGTGAGTTTCATCTTGTGCTTCATAGCCTTTTCGGCCTTGGCATTCGCCTTGGATGCACCGGTGAAAGTCGCTAGCAGTCCTGTTGGCTTACCGTCTGATCCTAAGCCTAGCATGTCGGAGGTGAGAAAGTTCTCCGCATAGCCAGGGAGTTCTTGTGGAGGGAGGACCTTTCCGGTCTGGCTAGCCCCAGACGATGTGGTCTTACTGGATGTTGCAGCATCAGCAAGGCGAGGGATGGAAAGAAGGATTCCTGAGGCTGGGAGCAGTGGAACCATTGTGGCACTTTTAACAAAATCTCTACGCTTCATCAATTTCTCCTTCATGCCGGATTAATAAATTATTACGCTAAGCTCGGTTGTTTGCCTTGATCTAGATCAAAATAGTACTATCTTTAGTACAGAATAGATCCTAAATTTAACAGTATTAAACTTGTTTAACTAGCTTAAATTGTTTTCACATCTATCATTAAGGGTGTATTCCAATAATTTTGGTGACCATTATAAGGTTATTTTCTTCCTTAAGTTATGTCTGCTATGGGTCGAAAGCTGTCATATTACGTCGGAACTAATACAGGTTAGAAGTTGCAAGGAAAAAATACAAATAGCGTTGGCAAAACTATATGCTAACTCATTGTTTTTATTATGATGAATAAGCGATATTTTGACAGAGGCTAAAAATACTGTATAGTGCGTCCCACAACGGTTTGCGCGAGATAGGCCACTACCTTGACATGGTAGGGGTCGGTGGTTCGAATCCACTCGTGCCTACCAGTTAAATCTAAGTCTTCCAACGATTTAACTGGCTATGTAAATATCCCCAAAATTAAGTTCATCAAACAATCTAAGTAATGCAATAGGGTTCTATTACAGATGTTTTTAGTTTGTTTAGTAGTCAGATTGTTTTTTGTGAAAGGAAACGCAGCTTTTGACTTGTATTATGTATAGTGTATAGTACGCTGCTTCAACGGTTTTCACGATTTACAACTCCTTTTGTGCAAGCCAAACTTAATAGAAAGCACTTCGTAGGTGCTTTTTTGGTTTTTACGGCCCTTTGTATCGGCCACAACCAAGGATCATGACATGATTTCTGTAACACTTCCTGATGGCAGTCAACGCCAGTTTGATCACCCTGTTTCTATTTTTGATGTTGCTTCTGATATTGGCACCGGTTTAGCCCGTGCGGCATTAGCTGGCAAAGTGAATGATGTGCTCGTCGATACGACTCATGTTATCGACCAAGATGCTAATGTTGCGATCATTACAGCACGAGACGAAGAAGGCTTGGATATTATTCGTCATTCAACGTCACATTTGATGGCACAGGCTGTTAAACAGTTATTTCCTGAAGCGCAAGTGACCATTGGTCCTGTGATTGATGATGGTTTCTTCTATGACTTCTCTTATAAAGAAGGCTTTACACCAGAAGATCTAACTCGCATTGAAAAACGCATGGCAGAGTTGGTTAAACAAGATCTTCCTGTTGTGCGTGAAGAAATTTCACGTGAAGCTGGTATTCAGAAATTTCGTGAAATGGGCGAAGAATATAAGGCAGAAATTTTGGAAGATATTCCAAAAGGTGAAACCTTATCTTTATATGGTCAAGGCGACTTTATTGATCTTTGTCGTGGGCCTCATGTGCCAAGCACAGGTAAATTAAAAGCCTTTAAGTTGATGAAGTTGGCCGGTGCTTATTGGCGCGGCAATTCAGATAATGAAATGCTGCAACGGATTTATGGTACTGCTTGGTCTGATAAGAAAGACTTAAAAGCCTACTTACACCGTTTAGAAGAAGCTGAAAAACGTGATCACCGTAAAATTGCTAAAAACCTAGATTTATTCCATCTGCAAGAAGAAGCACCTGGCATGATCTTTTGGCATGACAACGGCTGGCGTATCTATCGCGAAGTAGAAAATTATATTCGTGATGTATTGCAAAAAAATGATTATCAGGAAGTACGTACCCCCCAAGTGGTTGATCGATCTTTATGGGAAAAATCGGGTCACTGGGATAAATTTGGTGACATGATTTTCACTACTCAAACAGAGAATCGTGATTACGCCATTAAACCGATGAACTGCCCATGTCATGTGCAAATTTTTAATCAAGGTTTAAAAAGCTACCGTGATTTGCCTTTACGTATGGCAGAGTTTGGCTCATGCCACCGTAACGAACCATCGGGCACCTTACATGGACTGATGCGTTTACGTAGTTTTACGCAAGATGATGCGCATATCTTCTGTACTGAAGACCAAATCCAAGCTGAAGTTGCTACTTTTATTGATTTATTACAAGACGTTTATGCCGACTTCGGTTTTAACGATATTATCGTTAAATTATCTACTCGCCCTGAGAACAGAGTGGGCAGTGATGAAGAATGGGATAAGGCTGAACATTCATTAGAAAAAGCGCTTAATACCAAAGGTCTAGATTGGGATCTTCAACCAGGTGAAGGTGCTTTTTATGGCCCTAAAATTGAATTTTCATTAAAAGATTGCTTAGATCGTGTTTGGCAGTGCGGCACCATTCAAGTTGACTTCTCTATGCCTGGTCGTTTAGATGCGACTTATATTGCGGATGATGGCAGTAAACAAGTCCCTGTTATGTTGCATCGTGCAATTCTTGGTTCACTAGAACGTTTCATTGGGATCTTGGTTGAAGAGTATGCCGGATCCTTCCCAACATGGCTGGCACCGCGTCAAGTTGTGGTGATGGGAATTAGTCAAAATCAGTCTGAATATGCCAAAAAAGTCACTAAAGAATTGCAAGATAAAGGCTTTAGAGTAGATATAGACTTGAGAAATGAGAAGATAGGCTTTAAAATACGCGAGCACACATTGCGCCGTGTTCCTTATTTAGTTGTTGTTGGGGAGCGCGAAGCGCAGGAAAACGCCGTGGCGGTACGTACTCGCAAGGGGGAAGATTTAGGCGCAATGACGCTTGAGGACTTCGTTAACACCTTGAATGAAGACGTTGCTTGTCGCGGTCGAATTATTTTAGAGGATTAAAAAAATCGCTACTGATGAAAAAAGGCTGAATGGTGAAATCACAGCCAGAGAAGTGCGCTTAACAGGCGCTGACGGTGAGCAAGTTGGAGTTGTTCCTTTAGCACAAGCTATTGCGCTTGCCGAAGAAGCGGAGTTAGATTTGGTGGAGATATCTGCACAGGCATCACCACCGGTTTGTCGTGTTATGGATTACGGCAAGTATTTGTTTGAAGCTAATAAGCAAAAGCAAATTGCTAAGAAAAAGCAAAAGCAAATACAAGTTAAGGAAATCAAGTTTAGACCAGGGACAGAAGAAGGGGATTATCGGGTAAAACTACGCAACCTGACACGTTTCCTTGAAGAGGGGAATAAAACTAAGGTTAGTCTTCGTTTCCGCGGACGCGAGATGGCACATCAGGAATTAGGATTGAAGTTACTTCAACGAGTAGCTGAAGATCTAAAAGAACTGTCTGTTATCGAGCAGCATCCAAAGAAAGAAGGCCGACAAATGATTATGGTTTTAGCGCCCAGTAAAAAATAGAAACATTAACAATATTTAACGAATGCGGAGTTCGAAATGTCAAAATTAAAAACACATAGAGGTGCTGCAAAGCGCTTTAAACTTACCGGTAGTGGTAAATTTAAACGTTCACAAGCGTTTACTAGTCATATCCTTACTAAGAAGAGCACAAAGCGGAAACGCCAATTGCGTTCAACATTAATGGTTTGTAAAGCAGATCATATGTCCGTTCGCAAAATGTTGCCTAACCTATAATTAAGGAGTTCTCACATGCCTAGAGTAAAACGTGGTGTAACGGCGCATGCGCGTCACAAAAAAGTAATTAAGCAGGCCAAAGGTTATAGTGGTCGTCGTAAAAATGTATACCGTGTTGCAGTACAAGCGGTAACAAAAGCGGGTCAATATGCATACCGTGACCGTCGTCAGAAGAAACGTACTTTCCGTACTTTATGGATTGCACGTATCAATGCTGGTGCACGTGAATGTGGTTTGTCATACAGCCGTTTAATCGATGGACTGAAAAAAGCAGCGATTGAAATCGATCGTAAAGTGCTTGCTGATTTAGCAATGAATGATAATGCTGCATTTGTAGTTATTGCTGAAAAGGCCAAAGCTGCACTAGCAGAGTAATACTAACTACCGTTGCGTAAAACGGTAGTTATGCTGATAGCAGAAGGGGTCGATAATCTCGACCCCTTTTTTGTTTCTGGAAAATTCCTCAGGTGGGGGTAGTATGGCTGAACTGGATTCACAGTTACAGGCGCTTAATGACATAGTCACAACAGCAAAACAAGCTGTTGTAGCAGCTGAACAAAGCTCAGTATTAGAAGCACTTCGTGTTGAATACTTAGGTAAAAAAGGCAAAATCACGGCTTACCTAAAACAGTTAGGTAATGTCAGTGTTGAGCAACGTCCGGTGATTGGTAAATCAGTCAATCTTGCAAAACAAGAAGTTGTTGGTTTAATTGAAAATCGTTTCAAAGTACTTGCTGAAGCAGCTATGGCTGCTGCTTTAAAAGCAGAAACGATAGATGTCTCTTTACCTGGACGTGGTGAAAAAACAGGTGGCTTGCATCCTGTTACCCGTACATTACAACGTATTGATCGTTATTTTCAGCAAATTGGTTTTTCCGTAGCCGAAGGCCCAGAAATAGAAAATAGCCACCATAATTTTACCGCCTTAAATATTCCGGAACATCACCCTGCACGTGCGATGCACGATACCTTTTATTTTAATGCCGAGATGTTGTTGCGCACGCATACTTCACCGGTACAAATTCGTGCAATGGAAAAGCAACAGCCACCATTACGGTTAATTGCTCCAGGCCGAGTTTATCGTTGTGATTCAGATTTAACCCATACTCCAATGTTTCATCAGGTTGAAGGCTTGATGGTTGATGAGAATGTTAGCTTTACTGATCTCAAAGGTATTTTGTCAGATTTTCTACGGGCATTCTTTGAAAAAGATCTTAAGGTACGATTCCGTCCTTCCTATTTTCCATTCACCGAACCGTCAGCCGAAGCTGATATTGAATGTGTGATTTGTGATGGTGAAGGTTGTCGAGTTTGTAGCCATACCGGTTGGATTGAAATTTTGGGCTGCGGTATGGTGCATCCCAATGTATTTGAACATGTAAATATTGATAGTGAAAAATATTTAGGTTTTGCGTTTGGCTTAGGTGTTGAGCGCATGGCTATGTTGCGTTATGGAGTGAACGATTTACGGATGTTCTTCGATAATGACTTGAAATTCCTGCGTCAGTTTAATTAGAGATACATTGCAATGAAATTTAGTGAAAACTGGTTACGTGAATGGGTTAATCCTGATCTCGATAGCACGGCACTTGTTGAAAAACTGACTTTAGCAGGTTTAGAAGTTGATTCTATTAATCCTGTTGCAGGTGAATTTACGGGTGTTGTTGTTGGTCAAGTTACCTCTGTAAAAGCTCACCCTGATGCTGATAAATTACGTTTATGCCAAGTTGATGTGGCTGGCGAAGAATTATTGTCTATCGTATGTGGCGCATCAAATGTACGCGAAGGTTTAAAAATTCCCGTTGCAGTCGTGGGTTCAGTATTACCTGGCAATTTCAAAATTAAAAAAGCTAAACTTCGCGGCGAACCTTCATTTGGCATGTTGTGTTCTGCCAAAGAATTAGGATTAGCGGAAAGTGCTGATGGTTTATTAGAGTTAGCAGATGATGCACCTGTCGGTGAAAACATCAGAGATTATTTAGATTTAGATGATGTCACTATCGAGGTAGACCTAACGCCAAACCGTAGTGATTGTTTGGGTGTGGCAGGTATTGCACGTGAAGTAGGTGTATTAACAGGCTGTGATTTAACTACTTGGCAACAAGATGAAGTTTCAGAGCAAAGCCAAAAGTCAGTTAATGTTGATATTTTAAATACAGCAGCATGCCCACGCTATTTGGGACGTGTGATTGAAAACGTTGATGTAAAAGCAATAACACCTGTTTGGATGCAAGAAAAACTACGTCGTAGTGGTTCACGCAGCATTAGCCCAGTTGTTGATGTAACCAACTATGTCATGTTGGAATTGGGTCAACCGATGCACGCATTTGACTTGGACAAGCTTAATGGCGATATCGTCGTTAGAATGGCCGAATCAGGCGAAGAAATAACATTGTTAGATGGTCAAGAAATTACAACTAACGACGATACTTTGCTAATTGCTGATCAATCCGGACCATTAGCTTTAGCTGGCATTATGGGCGGCCAATCGTCTAGTGTGGATGACGATACCAAACACTTATTTTTAGAAGCGGCCTTCTTTACACCAATAGCGATTGCAGGTCGAGCTCGTAGTTATGGTTTGCATACTGATTCTTCACATCGTTTTGAACGAGGTGTTGATCCAGAATTAGCAAAACAAGCAATTGAACGGGCAACAGCGTTACTGATATCAATTGTCGGTGGTCAAGCTGGCCCGGTTACAGAAAAAACATCTGAAAGTGACTTGCCACAACAACAACAAATTATCTTGCGTGCCGATAGAATCAAACGTGTTTTAGGCATAGCAATTGAAGCTGAGCAAGTTGAAGATCAATTAACACGATTGGGTTTGACGGTTGAAACGACTGAACAAGGTTGGCAGGTAACGGTACCTAGTTTCCGTTTTGATTTGGCGATTGAAGTTGATTTGATTGAAGAGTTAGGTCGCTTGTATGGTTATGATGTTTTGCCCAGTACTCGTCCGCAAGGCACGGTATTAACAACAAATATTTCTGAACATACCTTAGCAACAGAGCGCTTACAGAATTTATTGGTTGATCGCGGGTATCAAGAAGCGATCACCTATAGTTTTGTTGATCCAACGGTTCATCAACATTTCTTACTTGAAGGCATGGCGCCAATCACGTTGATGAATCCGATTTCAGCTGACCTATCTGAGATGCGAACATCATTATGGCCAGGTTTAATTCAAGCGTTGGTCTATAACTTAAATCGCCAGCATGAACGGGTACGATTTTTTGAAGTTGGTCGCATTTATACTGGGACTACTGAAAATATTGATCAACACCGCCAAATCGGTGGTGTGGTGTGTGGTAGTCGTTATGATGAACAATGGTTAGAGAAACAACGAGCCGTTGATTTCTTTGATGTTAAGGCCGATGTAGAAGAATTATTGGCATTGGCCGGTGGTGAGATTGAATTTGTTGCTGAACAACATATTGCTTTACACCCAGGTCAGTCCGCACGTATTTATAAAGATGGTAAGGCGATAGGCTGGTTGGGCGCTTTACACCCTAAATTGAATAAACCGCTTGGTTTTGATGGCAAAGTATTTGTGTTTGAATTTGCCTTAACGGCAGCATTATCAGCACAGGTTCCAAGCTTTGAACCGCTATCTCGTTTCCCTGCGATCCGTCGTGATCTTGCATTGTTGGTTGACGAGAATATAACAGCAGGTGAAATTGAGCGTTGCCTGAATGGTGTCGAGTCTGATATTCTTAAGGCAATTCAACTATTTGACGTCTATTCTGGAGATGGAGTCGAGCTTGGTAAAAAGAGTATTGCCATTGCTTTTCATATT